>Ga0180217_1004128_pt1 | contig 11667 bp, 11 predicted proteins | sample eDN3rd37CBELigOP_FD_128521 | JGI IMG/M metagenome (GOLD analysis project Ga0180217, IMG submission 128521) | Enriched Organic Plus compost microbial communities from Emeryville, California, USA - eDNA 3rd pass 37_C BE-Lig OP (version 2) (version 2) ... | reverse complement strand
TGAAGCCGTGGCCCGCGCTTTTTTCCGTTTCGGCGCTTTATTCGATCGTCCATTTCGTCAAACCGAAGGCGGATCTTCCCGCTGACTTCACTGTGCACTGGTTCTCCGGGCTTGGCTTGATCCCCAAGGCGTTCGCGCCATTCACCCAGCCGTGGCTGCTCCTTGGAGGGTTTCTGACTCTTTTTTGCGTCGGGTGGATCCTCGGCTGGGCCCGGCTGCGGACGGGGGCGCTCGCAATGGGGATCGGGCTGCATGCAGGGTGGATCATCGGCAAGATGGGCCTGGGGCCGATTGCCAGGCGAAAGATCAAGGACACGCTCCCGTGGCTGGGCGAGGACATTACGGTAGGCATTTGCAGCGTTTTCATGGTTCTGCTCACCGGCCTGCTGGTCTGGCTTTGGATCACTCGTTTCCGCAAGGCGCCCGGCAAACCCCATCACCCGCATGAATCCGCCATCGCCGGTCCGGAAAGTCGATAGAGCACTACTTAAAGCGCTTGGGGCGCTGAAACTGCTCGGGCGCGGGGTGCTCGATCTCCTTTATCCGCCGCACTGCATTTTATGCCTGACGCAGACGGCGGCGGGGCAGCATGTCTGCCCCCAATGCATGGCGAAATCGCCCCCGCTGGGGGGAAGCTGCTGCGAGCGATGCGCCCAGCCGTTTGAAGGGACCTTCGCGGAGACGATGTCGGGAAGTTTCATTTGCTCCGCCTGCCGCGAGCGGAAATTCGCAGTCGATGCCGCCGCTGCCGCCCGGGCGTTCCAGGGGCCGGCGCGGGAGCTGATCCACCGCTTCAAGTACCAGCACCAGCTTTACCTGCGGCATCTGCTGGGCGAGTGGCTGCTGGAGGCGATGGCCGCGCCCCGGCTTTCCTGCCCGCTGCCCGATGCGCTGGTTCCCATTCCGCTCCACCCCGCGCGCCAGCGTGAACGCGGCTTCAACCAAGCCGAAGTGCTGGCGCGGGTTGCCTCGAAGCGGAGCGGCATCCCGATCCTCCACGCCCTGAAGCGCCTCCGCTTCACCGCGACACAAACCCGGCTCGACCGGGAGGCCCGCATCGAAAACTTGCGTAACGCCTTCGGGATGCTTCAAAGTGTGGAGGTGCGTAACCGGCATCTGCTTCTCATCGATGATGTGCTGACCACGGGGTCCACTCTTCACGAATGCGCCCGCGTCCTGAAAGCCGCGGGGGCGGCGTCCGTCCGTGCCGCTGCCGTCCTTCGGGGCTGACCGCCCGTTAATTCGCTTACCTCGCACTCACTCGCTCAACCTCGCAACGACTTACAGACCCATGGGCATTTTCCAGCGACCGACGTTTATCTCGAAAAGCACCAAAAAATTGGAAATTCCGCAAGGGCTCTGGGAGAAATGCCCCAGTTGCGCGGAGGTGATCTCCAACCTGGAGCTGAACGAAAACTACCACGTCTGCCCGAAGTGCGACCATCACTTCACCATCGGCGCGCATGACCGGCTCGCCAAGCTGCTCGATCCCGGCAGCTTCGAGGAGATGGACCCGGACATGACCTCCGTCGACACCCTGAAGTTTCAGGGAATGGCTTCCTATACCGACCGCCTGAAAACCTACCAGAAAAAGACGGGCCTCGTAGATGCCTTTGTCGGTGGTGTCGGGAAGCTGGAGGGGCAGCGGATTGCCGTGGGGGTGATGGATTTCCGGTTTCTGGCCGCGACGATGGGTTCCGTCGTGGGTGAGAAGATTACCCGGCTGATCGAGCGCGGTACGAAGGAACGGATCGCGGTGATTATCTTTTCTGCCTCGGGCGGCGCACGGATGTATGAAGGGATGCTCAGCCTCATGCAGATGGCGAAAACCTGCGGAGCGCTCGCGCTTCACCAGCAGGCGGGGTTGCCCTATATCTCGGTCATGACTCATCCGACCACGGGGGGCGTCAGCGCGAGCTTTGCCACCGTCGGCGATATCAATCTTGCCGAACCAAAGGCCATGATCGGCTTTGCCGGGCCGCGTGTGATTCGCGAGACGACGCACCAGGATCTTCCGCCGGGGTTCCAGACAGCGGAGTTCCTCGATAACCACGGCCTGATCGACAAGATCGTTCACCGCAAAAAAATGCGGAGCACACTTGCCGGACTGCTGGGCTACCTGCTCCCCGCACGGGAGCAAGCCGGGCATTGATAAGAGCCTGAAGGCAAGGTTAGCCCGTTTTAAGCGGGGCGGTTCAATCCGCCGGGCACGGCAACGCCAGCCATGAACCACCGATGAACTACCGGGAAGCGATCGCCTGGCTCTATTCCACGCAGGGCTTCGGGATCAAGCTGGGGCTCGACAATACCCGGCGGCTTATCGCGCTTTCCCCCTGCCCTGCCGACGTGGCACGCAGGGCCCGTATTCTTCATGTTGCGGGGACCAACGGTAAAGGCTCCGTCTGCGCGATGCTGGATTCGATAGCCCGCGCTGCGGGATATCGCGTAGGGCTTTACACCTCGCCCCACCTCGTCACGTTTCGGGAGCGCATCCGGATCGACGGCAAAATGATTCCCGAGCAGGCCGCTGCGGCCGCGCTCACCCGGCTTCGCGATGCTGTGCAGGAATGGGAGCACCCGCCGACTTTTTTCGAGCTGGCCACCGCGCTGGCCCTTGAATGGTTTTACCGGCAGGAGGCGGAGATCATTGTTCTCGAAACGGGAATGGGCGGGCGGCTTGATTCCACGAACGCGCTCACCCCGGCGGTTGCCGTCCTGACGCCGATCGGCATCGACCACGCGCAGTACCTGGGAAACACGCTGGAGGCGATTGCGGGAGAGAAAGCCGGGATCATCAAACCGGGCGTTCCGGTTGTCAGCGCGTTACAGGAGGAACCGGCGGCTCGCGTGATTTCGGAAACGGCTTCCCGCCTCGGAGCCCCGTTGACGTGGGCGACCGAGCCGGTATCGCATGAAGTCGCCCTTGCCGGGAGCCACCAGAAGCTTAACGCGGCGCTGGCGCTGGAATCTTTGCAGGCGGCCGGAATCGCCGTTCCCGGAGAGGCGGTCGAGCGCGGACTCCGCAAAGTGGTCTGGCCGGGGCGTTTTCAACGGATTCCCCGTCCTTCCGGCGTGACAATGATTCTCGACGGCGCGCACAACGAAGCCGCCGCCGCGCAGCTTGGGCGGACGTGGCGGGAGGAGTATGGCGCGCTCAAGCCCGTGATCGTCTTCAGCGGGCTGGCAGACAAGGATCTCTCCGCCGTTTGCACGAACCTGGCGGCGTTCGGGGCGGAATTTGTCGTCACCCCGGTTCCCAATCCGCGTTCCTGCACTGCGGAACAGCTTGCCAGAGTGGTGGCGCAACAGGCGCCAGGCGTGCCGACCATTGCCGCGGCTTCAACGAAGGAAGCGCTGCAAATCGGCGAAGCCCGCGCGGCGCAACAGGGAGCGCCGCTCCTCGTGACGGGGTCGCTTTTCCTGGTGGGTGAAGCACTTGCTATTGCCGAGGGCCTTTCGAACGAGTTTGTGAGCGTGCAATGAATAGGCTGCCTGATGGGGACTTTACCGGCACCATTGCTGCTGTTTCGCCCCCCACGTACGGCCCTGAATACTCTGCCCGATCGATAAAACCCGTTTACGTGTCGAGGCTCCGCCCGCCCGTCTCAATCCGCGAGTAGCCGATCAGTCTATACGGGTGTCACGAGGGTTCACGAGGGTTCACGAGAGTTTCACGTCCGGTTGCAAGGGCGTAGCGGAAGTTGAAGCCGGCGGTTTCGAAACCGTTCCCTTTCATCGCCCAATTTTTTGAAACAATAAAATTTGTTTTCATGAAATATTTTTGGCATATCAGCCATAGAATTCAAAGTTTCATCCCCCCTTCCGGCTCCACCCTCCTCCCCCGTTTTCTCATTTTCATGAAAATTCAACTCCCCCCCGTTTATCGCTTTGATCACAAAAATCACGGCGTTTGCCACGGCAGATCGAGCTTCCGGAAAGGCACTCGAAAGCCGGAGATCGGCAGCCGTTCGGGGAAGCCGCGTGCTTTCCTTGCCATAGCCTCTCTTGTGCTGCTGCCGCTTCTTTCCCTGAAGGCTGAAGACCTCAAAGACGCGCCGTATCGCCAGGCATCGCTGCCGATTGAAGAGCGAATCAGGGATCTCATCAGCCGGATGACCCCGGAGGAAAAAGCGAGACAGATTGATGTGTACTCGGGCTGCAACGATCACGCCCAGGGAAAACCGCCGATCCTCATTCTCGATAAAATCGCCCGCAAGACCCACGCTGCCCCCGATTCGGTATTCCTGCCTGAGAAGGCCAAGGAGCTTTGGGGAAACCTGGGCGTGGGGGCGATTCACGATCTCTATCCCTACCCCGCTTTGGCCAATACCATCCAGGACTGGATCATCCGGAACAACCGCCTCGGAATTCCTGCCCTGATTTTCGAGGAGGGACTGCATGGGTCGTGCGGCTTTGATGAAACGGTTTTCCCTTCTCCCATCGGGCTGGGAGCCACTTGGGACACGGACCTCGCCTTCCAGACCGGAGCGGTGATCGCGGCTGAAATGAGGGCGCGGGGCATTCACATGTGCCTTGGCCCGGTGCTGGACCTGGCGCGTGAACCCCGGTGGGGCCGTGTGGAGGAAAACTTTGGGGAGGACCCCTATTTAACGGGGAAAATGGGGCTCGCCGTCGTGAAAGGAATGCAAGGGGAATCCCTGGCGAGCGATCATACGATCATCGCCGAGCCAAAGCACTTCGCCGGCCACGGTTCTCCCGAGCGAGGCCTGAATATGCATCCGCTGCATATCGGAGAGCGGGAGATGCGCACGATCATGCTCAAATCGTTTGAACCGGCCGTCAAGGAAGGGCGCGTGATGGGGATTATGGCGGCGTACCACGACATTGACGGAATTCCCTGCACGGCCAATCCGTGGCTTCTGCTCGAGATTTTGCGAGGGGAAATGAAGTTCGAGGGCTTTGTGCTTGCCGACATGGGGGCGATCGCCCGGCTCAAAAACGACCATCAGGTCGCGGCGACGCCCGAAGATGCCATCTGCCTGGCGATCAACTCCGGGGTGGACATGCAGTTTGCCGATTACGATCACGACATTTACCAGAAGGCCATCGTGGAGGGATTGAAGAACGGCAAGCTTCAGCCGCAGGCTCTGGATCGCGCGGTCTCGGCCGTCCTCCGCGTCAAGTTCCGGCTTGGGCTCTTTGAGCGCCCGTTCGTTGACCCCAAGCTGGATGCAAAGGTATCCCGCTCGAAGAAACATCTCGATTTGAGCCTGCGATCCTCTCTCGAAAGCATCTGCCTGCTGCGAAACGAAGGCAAACTGCTCCCTCTCTCCAAGAGCATTGGCAAGATCGCCGTCATCGGGCCTAACGGCAATCAGGCCAGACTGGGCGACTACACCGCGCCCAATGTCAAAAACGCCCATTCCATTCTCGATGGTTTGAAGGCTGTGGTACCCGAGACAGCCGTTGTATTCGACGCCGGAAAGAACATCCCCGATGCAGTCGCGAAAACGAAGGATGCCGACGTGATCATCGCGGCTTTGGGAGAAAACGGACAGTTTTCAGGCGAATGGACCGACCGCGACACCCTCGATCTGCCCGAGAATCAACAGGCTTTGCTGGAAGCATTGGCCGCCACCGGCAAGCCCCTGGTGCTGGTCTTGCAAAACGGACGCCCCCTTTCCATCGATTGGGCGGCCAAGCACGTTCCAGCCATTGTCGAAGCATGGTATCCGGGAGAATTCGGAGGCCTGGCCATCACCCGCACCCTTTTCGGGGATAACAACCCGTCCGGCCGACTCCCGGTGAGTTTCCCGCGCAATGTGGGTCAGGTGCCAGTTTATTACAATCGCCCTTCGGGTGCGAATCAAGGCCGCTATGTCGGTTCGAGTAATGAACCGCTCTTCGTGTTTGGTTTCGGCCTGAGCTATACCGCCTATCATTACGATCAGCTTGAGGTGAAAGCCCCCACCCTTCAGTCCAAGGACGATGTGCTGGTGAGCGTAAAGGTTACCAATACCGGAGCGGTCGCGGGCGACGAAATCGCGCAGCTTTATATTCGCGACAATGTCGCCGACGTGGTGACCCCAATCCAGTCCCTGAAGGGCTTCAGCCGCATTCACCTCAAACCGGGGGAAAGCCGGGCGGTGACCTTTTCGGTGCCTCAATCGGATCTCGCGGTCTGGAACAAGGAAAACCGCTGGGAGGTGCAACCCGGTACCTTTACCGTCCAGGTCGGTGGCTCCTCGAAGGACACCTTGAAAGCGGAGTTCACCTTGCAGTAGGCGTAAGCAGTGAACAATAGGCAATAGCAGGCCTTCACCTACCCCGATACGCGGGGTCGCAACTCCACAAACACCCGTAAAGAAAGTCAAAAGCGGCGCACCTGCTTTCCACGGAAACGCTGGGCTGAGACACCCCTTAGACTAAACTGGCGCGGATTTCTTTATAGGCTGCATCAAGCGCCTCCTCGGGGGTTGCTTCCAATGAAGTGCTAAGTTTTGACTCGGCACTCGCAGTTCCATTTTCCCGGCCTCGACGGAACTCCTGAAATTCCGGGAATTCATTGAGAAGGCGAAGATCGATCCCGCGATGGCTGCTTTGCGAGGACATCCTGGCCGCGCCGTGTAATCTGGAAAAGCCCGCACCGACTGGACTCAAGAAGACCAGCTTTGCGGAGATGGAAGCAGGCCCACATGACGCAATAGTCGAAGCGACGCTGCTTTCCGCTATCGAGCATCTCCGCGCGATCCTCAGGGGTTAGACAAAGGTCGTCGGCGAAGCGCGCCTCTCGGACCGCGACGGTTGAATTTGTTCTGGCCTGCGCTAATTGGAGGATCGGGAGCATGCAGGACTGGAAATCTGGAACGGCCATGCAAGCCGGTATAACAGATGGCTACCGAGAGAACAACAGGTTGATATTGATTGAACCATTGCTCGACCACGTAGCGATAGACGGTTTAGAAACTGGGGGAAATGAAATCCTGGTTCATATCGGCTATCACTGGAGGGCTACCCTTAGCCGTCTTGTTGTTCATCGCTTTCATGCGAAGACGATGGAGGCGGGCTCGGTTTAAGACTCCTTTGACGGCCAAGCTTCTTCGCCCCCCTGGCGAGTCTCTTCGGGAGGAAATTCAGCGGTTGGACGAAAAGCTGAATGATAATCTCGTCACCTTCATCACTGTGTGTTTCGCGATCGGAATCTTCACATGGCAGGCATCGGTAAAACAGAACGCCAGTTTTTTCATAGCGATAGCTGTTTTCCCCACGATTGGATATGCGGCCTGTGCGATCTACGGAATTCGAATTTTCCGCGTGCAACGGTTGAAGCACGATTACGAACTGGGATTCTTGGGTGAACGGGCGGTCGGGGAGGAGCTGAATCAAATGTTGGCACGAGGATACGAAGTCTTTCACGACGTACTGTTCGAGGGGCGACCGGGATCAAAGAATTTTAATATTGATCACGTGGCCGTTGGGCCGGGCGGTGTTTATGCCATCGAAACGAAAACGCGGCGCAAGCAGCCAAAGAAAAGTCACGGTGCGCCTCGGAATGTCGTCGAGTTTGACGGCTCGCGGCTCCTTTTTCCTTGGGGAGCGGATGATTTTGGCATCAAGCAGGCTCGTGTGAACGCAGGGGTATTGGGCTCATGGCTGCAGAAGGCCGTTGGAGCTGAAATCGAAGCGATCCCGGTATTGGCATTGCCAGGTTGGTCGGTCGAGCGGAAGGGCCGTGGGGACGTCCGGGTAGTCAGCGGACGCGAAATCTGTTCGGCCTTTCCAAAGGCGGGCGTTAACCCCGTATTATCCGCTAATCAAATCAAGCAGATTGCATTTCAGTTAGAACAGCGATGCCGGAACATCGACGTGGAGTAAGCCGGGTTGCATCATAGTTTGCCAACTTCGTTGGCGATTTTTTGGCGTTGCTGGTGACGGGTGAGTCGCTGATTCCTGGCCAGGAAGGCGAGCACGTCCTCGCGCCGGAACCGGAGAAGCGAGCCTAACCGGAAATGAGGGAGCCCGCGCACAAGGAGGTTCTGAATGTGGCGCTCGGAGCACCGGAAGTAGGCTGACGTTTCGCGCAGGGTCATGATTTCGGGAAAATTTTCGTCGGTGTTCATTCCCTCAGTGCCGTGTCAAATGTCCTTCATAAAGGCATGATCTCGAACCACGCCTTCGCCTCCTCCGGGGTGACGAGCTGCCTCTTCACCCAGAGCGCCATTGTCTTCAGGGTGCGGAGATTGGTGTTCCGGGTCACGGGGGCTCGTGAACTTCCTTTCGAGCCAGCGGACGACCTCATCGCCCGTCGGAAGTTCGGTCGCTTTGGGGAAGCCCTCCAGGAAGGTCTTCATCGCGATTTCCACGGAGCTGGTGTAGGCGGTCGAAAGGCCGCGCCGTTTGCGTGAATCCAGGAACCGCTGGGTGAGCTCCTTGAGCGGGACGCGCTCGGCCCCGACCGGGTTGTGCTTCCGGTAAAACGTGACTGCGTCGTTAAGGATGGCGAGGGGATCGTCGGGCGAACCGAGGGTCTTGATCGATTTCGCGAATGATTCGACCGCCACGTGGAGCGGGCAGTCGATCCCATCCAGGGCCTTGCGTGCGGCGATCAATGATTCCACCTCCGGCGTGGTCACGGCCGCTTCCGTCTCCTTTGCGCCAGAGGCGAGCTGGGTGAGGACGAGTTTGCCCTCCCGCTTGGCTTCGGCGCGGTCGGAAAAGGTGCGCCGCTCGCGTCGTCCGGCCCGGTAAAAGGCGAGCTGGTAGAAGGGCTTTCCGCGAACGGTGGTGGTGTAGATTTTGACGGTGTCGCGCCCGTTACTGAATTCGATGGGTCCGCTCATGGCTGTATGAGCGGTCGGCTGTCAAAACGCGAATTTTGGCCGTTGTCATGTTTTTGTCATGCAACGCCGTTTTGGGGGTATGATTCGCGAAAATCCGAGAGAGGCAATTTGCCGTAACTCTTCTGTTTTCAAAGACTTGCGCCGGATTCGGCGCTTTAAAAGAGATGGCTGCCTTACTAGGACTCGAACCTAGACAAACAGATCCAGAATCTGCTGTGCTACCATTACACCATAAGGCAAGGTGTGAGCCGCCGGTCCTCGGCGGGGAAGGAGTAGATAGACGGAAATACTGGCTGGCGCAACAGAAAATCGACAAAAAAGGGGTGAAAACTTCCCGGTGGCGCCCAGCATCTAGAAGCGACCGTCTCCCACCGATTCGCCTCATTGGGAGCCGACTGCGCGGAATGGCCTGGCCGATGCGGCTTCGGCTTGCCCGCCTACTTCCCAAGCGGTCGGCTGATGTTCGCGTCCTTCGGCGGGGTGAACTCGAAAGTGGAGCCGGGAAGCGCCGTACGGCGGGTGTTCGTGTAGACGGTCTGCACCCGGTCGCCCTTTGGCATTTCAAGATCGGTGCGGCTGACGTTCAGATCACCATCCAGAAGAATCGTCAGTTGCTTTACGATCCGCTTCAAGTTTGCCTTTTTCGGCGTCAGCGTCACTCGATAGCCGCTTCCCTCGCGGGCGGCTTCGAGGCGGTAAAAGTTTTCCACCTCGCCAAAATTGAGCCCGGCCGTAAGGGCGGCCATCGCATCGTCAAACATGGCGCGCTGCCCGAGCGTATAAAGCTCGGCTTCCTTGAAATTCGGGTAGTAAAGCCAGAGAACGCTGCCGTTGCTGACCGTCAAACTCGGGCTCGAACCACCCACCTCCCGCCGGAACTTGTTCGGCGTCTGGAAAGCGATGGTGCCGCTGCTGCTCACCGGCTTCTTGAGAAGGCGCGAGGTGCGCTCCTCGGTAAACTCGGCCTGCATGGAAGGATGCTTCGTCTTAATTTCCTCCATCTTGGCAAGCAGCGCGACCCGCTCCTGCGGCGACAGCGGCTCCCCGGCTGATTGCGCCGATACCTCGGAAACAAAGCCCCCGCCGACCAGCAAGGCGGCGCTCAGAACCGCAAGCAGACGGAACTTCCCGGCAAAGCGGGCAGGGCTGGAGGAAGCTAGGGTGGCAACGGGGGCAACGAGGGAACGTTTCATTTCCAGATGGGGACGTAATTAAACCATTGTTCGGGGTGAATGCGGATGATTTTTTCGAACGCCGAAGCGATTCGCTGCGTATTCGCGAGAAGACTTTCCCTGCGGCTCGCCGCCGAATCCGTCAGTGCCATCTCCACCGGCGGTTCCGCAAACGCCTGATACCGCCCGGAAGGCTGCTGGATCACGAACGCCGGGATCACCGCAGCCCCCGTATGCTGCCAGAGGAGGCCCGGGGCGCTCGAAAAATGCGTCGGCTTGCCAAAAAACTCCACCGGCGATCCCGTCTCCGCGTAGGGCCGGTCGACCAGCATGCAGACGATCTCGTTCCGCCGCAGCGCGTTGATCATCTCGACGAAAGCAAACTTGTTCTCGCCAACCGCGATGGTCCGAATCCCAAGCCGCCGCCGGTACTCGTCCCGCGTTCGCGTCAACTCGCCGGTCGGCTCCTCCAACGTGACGATATTGACCGGCCATCCATCCAGCGCCAGCAGCGTTCCGCCCAGCTCCCAGTTGCCCATGTGCGCCGTCACGAGAACCACCCCGCGTCCTTTCTCCAGCCCCGCCTTCAGGTGATCAATCCCATGCCATTGCCCCAGCAGACCGCGAATCCCCTCCGGCGGCAGTGGCGTGCAATAGAAATAATCAGCCAGCATGCGGCCGAAATTGCGGAAGTTCTCTTTGCAGAGGCGCTCCAGCGCCGCTTTATCCGCGGCTCCGTTCCCCGCGTCCTTGCCCTCCCTCTCGGCCTCAAGCACGCATCGAAGGTTTCGCCTTAAGGCGTCGCGCGAGGCTTTGTTGGTCAAATAACCAGCATACGCCAGCGTGCTCCCGATCACACGGCAGACCGGCCTGGGCAACAGCCGCGCCATCATGTATCCAAGCTGGAAGCCGACGTCGTTGTACCCCGGGTACCGGCTCATCGATACCCCCTCCAGAGATAGATCGGCAGGATGAAAATGAGCGTGGAGAGAAGACAGCACGCCACCCCGGTGGCGCAAACCAGCCCCAAAGTCGCCAGCGCCGGGTGCGTGGCAAACCCGAGCGAGCCAAACCCCGCGATCGTCGTCAGCCCGCTTAAAATCACCGGCTTGATCACCGTGGCCAGCGGTTTCGGCCCTCCCCGCTGCCGCACGCCGAGAATCGTGTAAATGCCATAATCGACCCCCACCCCGAGGCAGAGCGGAAACGCCAGCACGTTGAACAAATTCAAGCTCAACCCCGTCAGCTTCAGGCAGGCGATCATCGCCCCGATGCTGAGCGCGAGACTCAAAAGCAGCACCGCCAGTGGCGCAAACGCCCGGTAGAGGAACACCAGCACGGTCGTAATGAAAAGCACCATGACCACGCTTAACATCGTCAGCTTCGTCTTGGACCACGGGACAAGATCGGCCATCACGTAGCTCCACCCCGTGAAAATCGCTTCCACCCCCGGCGTCTCCAACGCAGCGCGAAGTTGCTCCTGCTCCTGGGCGGAGGAAACGGTCTTGTTCGGCGTGATGTAAGCCAGGCCCACATTCGGTGTCTCCGACAGGAAGCGATCGAGAACGAAGATCCATGCGGACGCCTCGGGCAAGGCGCGACGCCACTCGGCAGGGGAAAGGTCGCCCGTGGAAAGCGTCTGCAGCGCATCAATCAACCCGAATGCCCCCCGGAACGACCCGGCATCGAACCCC
>Ga0180217_1004116_pt1 | contig 11699 bp, 9 predicted proteins | sample eDN3rd37CBELigOP_FD_128521 | JGI IMG/M metagenome (GOLD analysis project Ga0180217, IMG submission 128521) | Enriched Organic Plus compost microbial communities from Emeryville, California, USA - eDNA 3rd pass 37_C BE-Lig OP (version 2) (version 2) ... | reverse complement strand
CATGCCTGAAACGACGAAACCTGCACGCCGAACCGCCTCCGCGAACGCTGTGGGGGCGGTGTTCCTTGTCTCGGCCGCACTGGTCGTCGCTATCGTTCTCTGTGGCGTGATCGCACCGGAAACAGTTGGCGAGGTCTTCACCGCCATACAGACCTGGATCATGGCCGATCTCGGCTGGTTCTACCTGCTCTCGGTGGCCGTCTTCCTCTTCTTCGTGCTCTACCTGGCGCTCAGCCGCCACGGCCAGGTCAAGCTGGGACCCAACCATTCGGAGCCCGAATTCAGCTACGGGTCCTGGTTCGCGATGCTTTTCAGCGCCGGGATGGGCATCGGCCTGGTGTTCTTCGGGGTGGCCGAGCCGGTCATGCACTTCACGACGCCGCCCGTGGGCGAGGGCGGGACGGTCGAGGCCGCGCGAGCGGCCATGCGCATCACCTTCTTCCATTGGGGCGTGCATGCCTGGGCGATCTACGCCGTGGTCGGGCTGGCGCTGGCCTATTTCGGCTTTCGGCACGGGCTGCCGCTGACGGTCCGGTCCGCCTTCTATCCGCTGCTTGGCAAGCGCATCTATGGGCCGATCGGCCAGGGCATCGACATCTTCGCCGTGCTTGGCACCGTCTTCGGTGTCGCTACGTCGCTCGGCCTCGGTGTGCTGCAGATCAATGCGGGCCTCGCCCATCTCGTCGGCGTGCCGGAGGGGCTTGTCGCGCAGGTGGTACTGATCGCGGTCATTACCGGCATGGCGACGATCTCGGTCGTGCTCGGCCTCGACGCCGGCATCCGACGACTCAGCGTGTTCAACATGGTGCTCGCGGTCCTGCTGCTGCTGTTCGTGGCTGTGGCAGGGCCGACGGTCTTCCTGCTGAAGGCGCTGGTGCAAAACACGGGCGGCTACATCGACGACTTCGTCACCCGCACCTTCCTGCTCTACGCCTATGAGCCGAACGACTGGATCGCGGGCTGGACGCTGTTCTACTGGGCCTGGTGGATCTCCTGGTCACCCTTCGTCGGCATGTTCATCGCGCGCATCTCGCGCGGGCGTACCATCCGAGAGTTCGTCCTCGGCGTGCTCTTCGTGCCGACAGGCTTCACCCTGGTATGGATGACGGTCTTCGGGAATACTGCCATCTGGCTGCAGTTCTCCGGCCTCACCACCGTCGTCTCGGAGACGGTCGCGAACAGCGTGCCGCTTGCGCTGTTCGCCTTCCTCGAGCAGTTTCCCTTCGCCGCAGTCACCTCCAGCCTCGCCACGCTGCTGGTGGTCACCTTCTTCGTGACCTCGGCGGACTCTGCAGCCCTCGTCATCGATACCATCACCGCCGGCGGGACAGAGGAGACGCCCGCCTGGCGCCGGGTGTTCTGGGCCGTGCTGACCGGGGCGGTTGCCGCGGTCCTTCTCTTCGCCGGCGGCCTGACAAGCCTCCAGACCGCGACCATTGCCAGTGCGCTGCCCTTCACCATCGTGATGCTGGCGATGTGTTATGGGCTGCTGAAGGCGCTCCACCTGGAGTCGCTGCGGGCGACGATCCTGCAGGCGCCGCCGACCACCGTGGGAGGGGCGGGAACCTGGCAGCGGCAGCTTCACACCATCCTGCACCACCCGTCCCGGGCCGAGGTTCTGGCCTTCCTGGCCGAGGTCGCAGCGCCTGCCCTTGAAGCGGTGACTCGAGAGCTCCGCTCGCGCGGCGTGGAGGCCACGTTGCTGCGCGAGGAGGAGCGCATCCGCCTCGTCGCCATGCCGGGCACGCGAGAGGAGTTCCGCTATGGCATCCGTGCCCGCAGCTATGCCCTCCCGAGCTTCGCCTATTTCGAGCGCAAGGCGCAGGCCGATGGCCGCAGCCGCTACTACCGGGCCGAAGTCTTCCTGCGGGAAGGTGGACAGGACTACGACGTGATGGGCTACGGTCGCGACGAGCTCATCGCGGATGTGCTGGCCCAGTACGAGCGGCATCTCAACTTCCTGCACGCGGCTGAGCGAGTAGGTTGAGCGGCCAGGCTGCCGGAGAGGCGACGGGCAGCGCGCTGCGTTCGGTCGCCGCGCTCATGGTCGGCGTGTTCCTGACAATGGCGGGAAACGGCCCGCTGACCACGCTGATCAGCCTGCGCCTGGAGGCAGCAGAGACGGCGCGCTTCGCCATCGGTGCGGTGATGGCCGCCTATTTCGCCGGGCTGACCCTCGGCTCGCTCTTCGCTCACCGGGTCGTCCTGCGGGCGGGGCACATCCGGGGCTTCTCGGCCTTCGCCTCGGTACTGTCGGCAACGGCGCTCGCCTACCCGCTCGTGGCGCATCCGTTGCCCTGGGCTGCGCTGCGCCTTGCCGAGGGCTTCTGCATGGCGGGCGTCCTCATCTGCGTGGAGAGCTGGCTGAACGACCGCGCGAGTTCCGCATCCCGGGGCAAGATCCTCGCCCTTTACATGATCTGCCTGTATCTGGGGCAGGCGGCCGGCCAGTTCCTGCTCGGCCTGGATGTGGGGCAGGGCAGGCCTCGCGTGTTCATCCTCGTTTCGATCCTGCTGTCCCTTGCCGTCCTGCCGGTTGCGCTGACGCGCATGACGCCTCCGCCACTGCCAGAGGTGGCTTCCCTCTCGGCGCGCCGGCTTTATGCGGCTTCGCCGCTCGGCATCGCGGGCACGGTCGCGAGCGGCCTGATCCTCGGTGCCATCTACGCCCTCGGTCCGGTCTTCGCGCGCGACCTCGCCGGGCTCGATACCTCGGGCGCGGCGCTGTTCATGAGCGCCCTGATCTCCGGCGGTGTGCTGATGCAGTGGCCCCTGGGCCGGCTCTCCGACGCCTTCGATCGCCGGCAGGTGATCATTGCCACGCTCGCCGCCCTGACCGCCGCCGCCGCCGCCGTTCCGTTCGCGGCCCGCCAGGGCGAGGTGGCGCTGTTCAGCGCGGCCGCCCTGTTCGGCGGCTTCGCCTTCACGCTCTACCCGCTCTGCGCGGCGCATACGAACGACCATCTGGCGCGGGAGGAGCGCATCGCGGCCAGCGGCGGGCTGGTGCTCGCCTATTCCGCAGGGGCAACGGCCGGGCCGCTCGCTGCCTCGGCGACCATGCCCATGCTGGGCGCGGCGGGGTTGTTCGCCTTTGCTGCCGGTGTCGGCGCCATCGGCTTCGTCTTCGGCCTGTGGCGCCTGCGCGCTCGCGGCCCTGTCCCCGCCGAGCGCCAGGGTCCGTTCCAGCCACTGCCGCATACGACGCCCGCGGCAGTGCCACTCCATCCGAGGGTGGCCCCCGACGCAGCGCCCCCGATGGTTCGCGATGCGCCATAGGTACGCGCATTCCAGCCCGGCAGGCGGATCGCCCCCTTGCATGGCCATGATGTTGTGGTTCCGGCCATCCGCATGATCGTGCTGAGCCACGCCGCCGCGGACGGCGACGGCTGGCTCCGCCGTGCAGTGGCGATGAACAGAGCGATCCACCACGCGTTGCGATGCGCATGAACAGGATACATGCAGCGATCGGCCATCACGGCGCCGGGTTGTGGATGCTCTCGGATCCCGCGGAACCGCCCCCGCCCGAGTTGCCGGGCCTGCCGCCGAGCGAGCCGGAGCCGGCCGAGACCCCGCCGGTGACGCCGCCTCCTGGACCAGGACCCGAGGTGCCGGGCGCGCCGCCGACCGAGCCGACTCCGCCACCGCCGGAAACGCCGACTCCCGGGCGTCCCACCGAGATACCCCCCATCACGCCGCCAGGGCCGCAAATGCCCCAGCCGACGGCCCGGGCAGGATGAAGTCTGCCCCCTGACCCCGGCGGTCCACCGCGTCGCCTGACCTGGCGGTGTGGCCCGGACGGTCGCCCGCGCCGGCGGCCCTGGCGGCAGTCGCGGCGCCGTTCGAGCGGCTCGATGGCCCCCGCCGGCAGGGACATCGAGCTGCTCGCCAACATTCCAGGTCTTGCGCGGCTCGGCTTCGGCGCAGGGAGGCGGATGACCCAACGGCAGTGGCCCCGCCCAGACTGTATATCACGCGATGCGAATGGAGGCCGGCTTTGCTAGGCCGGCCATGCCGTTGAACGCCTCAGTAGAGGCCGGGCAACAGCCGCCAGGTGCGACTGCGGTAGGCGTCGTACGCCTTGCCGAACTGCGCGTGCAGCAGTGCCTCCTCCGCACGGATCCGAGCGAGGAGCGGCAGGACCATGAGCACCACGAGGAGCACGCCAACACCGGAGCGGAAAGCAAGGGCCCAGCCGAGCGCGTTGACGAGCAGTCCGAGGTAGCTGGGGTGGCGGATGACGCCGTAGATCCCCGTCGTGACCAACTCATGCCCGGGCTGGATGGCCACCAGGCCGCTGAACCGGCGGCCGAGCACGAAGACCGGCCAGATCCGTAGCGCACCTCCGGCAGTGAACAGGAGGACACCGAGCCAGCGAATGGCTTCCCCATCGAGGGTCCAGATATCCTTCCGATCGGTGTAGGCTGGCAGATAGGCGCTCAGCAGGCCGATCAGGCCGAAGGCGACGAGGACCCAGCGATTGCCACGATCCTCGCGTTCCCCAGGGCTGAGATTGCCGCTGCTGAACGCCGCCGCGCCGGCCAGCACGCAGGTCACGGCAGCAAGGATGGCCAGGGGCGGATGGGAGAAGAACGCAGCGAACCCGCCCCATCCGAGGACAGCGAGGCCGAGATAGGCCAAAGTCGATGCCGCCGTGATGGCCATCAGTCTCGACGTGGATGGCATGGCTGCCTCGCTCGATGCTTCGGGTGACCGGATCACGATCGATGGTCATGACAGCCGTCCAGGATAGTCGGGACCGGACAGGCCGGTGTGGGTTCGGCCAGATCCGTGGCTCCGCTGCACGGGCTGGCAGAAGCCGCCGGGCGACCGGGGTGGCCATCCTCATCCGCGTACTGGGTGCTGGACCGCATGCCCCGGCCTGGATGCCCAGAGCATGTCCGCATCGCGCGAGCCCGGATGAGAGCATGGCCATGCGTCCCGCGTTGGTCCATGCAACACCTTCCTCGCCGGCGACCGATCAGTGCACGCCCACCGGCGTCCTGCGGGAAAGGAACGCACGGGCCCGCTCCTCCGTCCGGCGCGCCTCCTCCAGGATCCAGGCCCGGAATGCGACGACATGCGGGGCGTGCGCGCGCCGGCGCAGGCACAGCAGGAAACAGGCCGAATGCGCCTCGACAATCTCCTCGAATGGGGCCACGAGCTGGCCCGAGATCAGGTCCTCGGCCATGAAGAAGGACTGGCCGAGCGCGACGCCGACTCCCTCGCGGGCCGCCCGGTAGGCCAGCGCCGTGTTCTCGAAGCAGAGCCCACGCTCCGGGTCCAGGTCGTGGATGCCAGCCATCCGGAGCCAGGCCCGCCAGCGGTCGAGCTGGGTTGGCGTGTAGAGCAGCATGTGCCGGCGGAGGTCCCGCGGCGTGCGGAGCGCCGGGCCGCGCCGGAGCAGCCCCGGGCTGCACACGGGGAAGAGCCTCGGGCGGAACAGCTCGTCCCAGTCGTAGGCCGGCCAGTCCCTGCGCCCCGTTAGCGTGCCGAAGTCTGCGTCCCGCGTCTCGAGATCGACCGGCCGCACCGAGGTGGTCAGCCGCAGCTCGATCTCGGGGTGGTGATCCCGGAACTTGTTGATCCGAGGGATCAGCCACTCGGTCGCGAAGCTCGTGTAGACATGGGCCGCGAGGGTAAGGCCCTGGTGCTCGCCGCGCATCCGGGCGCTTGCACGATCGATGCGGTCGAGAGCATCGACCACTTCTTCGAAATAGACGCGGCCCCTGTCGGTGAAATCGAGGCCGCGCCGGTGCCGGACGAACAGCTTGCACCCGAGATGGGCCTCAAGAAGCCCGATCTGCCGGCTGACCGCCGCCGGAGTCACTGCCAAGGCTCGGGCGGCACCGGAAAGGCTCTTCTCGCGACCGGCTACTTCGAAATCTCGAAGCGCACGGAGCGGCGGCAACGTGCGTTTCATGCTGACCTGCGCGCGCGTGACCGGGGAAGCATAGAGCGCCCGGACTTGCCGGCACCACCCCGGTCGTCGGAGCCCGCGGCGGGGGCTGCTTTTACTTTCGGTAAAAGCCCCTTTCCTCAATTGACATATGCGCGCGGCACGCCGGTCGCTATCGTTCCCATCCACAATCAAGAACCCGTGGGAGGAAAGCCCCGCTCGAGCGGGAGGCACCGGAACCGTCGATGCCGCGCATGGAAGGTAGGCGCGAGCAGGGCCGGGGTCCCGTCGAGCCGAGATGCGTGGCGATCCGCGCGGGAGCAGCGGGAGACCGTGCGATGGCGTCCAAGACGTTGTTCGACAAGATCTGGGACCGGCATGCCGTGGCCGACCTCGGCGACGGCTATGCGCTGATGCATGTGAGCCGGCATCTAATGCACGATGGAGGTGCCGCGAGCCTCGCGATCCTCCGCAAGCGGGGCTACCCCGTGCATGATCGCGAACTCACTTTCGCGACGATGGATCACGCGGTCTCGACCGAGCCCGGCCGTACCGCGGATACGGTATCGCCCTTCTCGGCGCGCCTTGAGAGCATGCGCCAAGAAAGCCGCGCGGCCGGCATCCGCCTGTTCGACCTGGGCGAGCCCGGCCAGGGTATCATCCACGTCGTGGGGCCGGAACTCGGCATCACCCTGCCTGGCACCTTCCTCGTCTGCGGCGACAGCCACACCTGCACGCATGGCGGCATGGGAGCGATCGCCTTCGGGATCGGTGCGAGCGAGGTCGTCCACGTTCTGGCAACCCAGACCATCGTGCAGCGCCGTCCGCAGCGCATGCGCGTGACCTTCGAGGGCGCGCGCCGGCCGGGCGTGTTCCCCAAGGACATGATCCTGCACCTGATCGGGCAGATCGGGACGGCTGGCGGGACCGGCTACGCTGTCGAGTATGCGGGCAGCGCGGTCCGCGCGCTCGGGGTCGAGGGGCGGCTGACCATGTGCAATCTCTCGATCGAGCTTGGCGCAAAAATCGGAATGATCGCTCCTGACGACACCACGATCGAGTACCTGGCGGGACGGCCGCTGGCACCCAAGGGCGAGCTCTGGGACCGGGCCGTTGCCGACTGGCGCGGGCTCCCCTCCGATCCGGATGCGCGCTTCGACCGGGAAGTCGAGATCGACGTCGCTCGCATCGTGCCGCAGATCACCTGGGGCACGAGCCCCGAGCACGTGGTCGGTGTCGACGAGCGCGTGCCGGATCCGGCTGCGGTCGGCAATCCGGATCGCCGGCGCGCCATGGAGGCGGCGCTCGAATACATGGGTCTTCAGCCGGGTGCACCGATCGCCGGCACGCCTGTGGACTGGGTCTTCATCGGTTCCTGCACCAACAGCCGGCTCTCCGATTTGCGCGACGCCGCCACGATCGCGAAGGGGCGGAAGGTGGCGGAGCATGTGCGCGCCTGGGTGGTGCCGGGCTCCGAGAACGTGAAGCGACAGGCGGAGGCCGAGGGGCTCGACCGGATCTTCAAGGACTCCGGCTTCGAGTGGCGCGAGCCCGGCTGCTCGATGTGCCTCGCCTTCAACGGCGACCGGGTGCCGCGTGGCCAGCGCAGCGTCTCCACCTCGAACCGCAACTTCGTCGGCCGGCAGGGTCCCGGCGCGCGCACCCACCTGGCGAGCCCGGCCATGGCGGTCGCCGCTGCGGTCAGCGGCCGGATCACCGATGTACGGATGCTGTGACGGGGAGGATACGACCGATGGAACGCTTCACCGTGCTCGAGGCTGTCGCCGCCCCGCTGCTGCGTCAGAACGTCGATACCGACATGATCATCCGCGTCGAGCGGCTTCGTGACCTGGAGCGCGACGCCCTCGGCCCGTATGCCTTCGAATCCTGGCGTTACCTGCCCGATGGCACGGAGGACCCCGGCTTCGTGCTGAACCGGCCGCCTTATCGTGAAGCCCGGATCATCCTGGCTGCCGACAATTTCGCCTGCGGCAGCTCGCGCGAAGCGGCGGTGTGGGCGCTGTGGGGCTTCGGCATCCGTGCGGTGATCGCACCGAGTTTCGGTCCGATCTTCTTCAACAACTGCTTCCAGAACGGGCTGCTTCCGGTGGTCCTGCCGCTCGAGGCGGTCATGCAGCTCGCGGCTGAGGTCGAGGCGAGCCAGGGCCGCGGCAAGGTCCGGGTCGATCTTGAGCGCTGTCAGGTCGTGGCGCCGAGCGGCAAGGCCTGGTCCTTCGAGATCGATCGGCTACGGCGCGAGGGCTTGCTCCAGGGGCTGGACCAGATCGAGCTGACCCGCGCCCGCGACGCCGAGATCCGGGCCCACCAGGCACGGGACCGCGAGCTCCATCCCTGGATCTACGCCGCCGGCGCATGGGCGGCTCCTCCGGAGGCCGAAACGAAAAGCCGCACAACGGGGAAGGCACCGGAATGAGCACCAACACGCGACGTGTCGTCATCCTCGAAGGAAGCGGCATTGGCCCTGAGGTGACACGGGAAGCCGCCCGCGTTCTCGACTGGTTCGCGGACCGACGCGGCCTCGCGCTTGAGACGCAGCGGCCCCCCTACGGCCCCGAAGCCTACCGTGAGACCGGCCGGATGCTGCCGGACGCCACCATGGCAGCCATCCGCGCCGCCGACTTCGTGCTGTTCGGCGCTGCCGGCGGGCCGGGCTACGATGAGATTCCGGCGAAGGAGCGCGAGGCGTACGGCCTCAGATATCTTCGGCACGAGCTCGACATGTTCGCCAACCTGCGGCCCGTGGTGGCGTGTCCGGCCCTTGCCGACGCGTCCTCCCTCAAGCGCGAGGTGATCGAGGGCGTGGACATGGTGATCGTCCGCGAGCTCACCGGTGGCATCTATTTCGGCGAGCCACGCGGCATCGAGGACCTGCCCGATGGCCGCCGGCGCGGCATCAACACCCAGGTCTACACCACCGATGAGGTAGAGCGGGTGGCCCGCGTCGCCTTCGAGCTCGCACGCGGCCGCCGCGGCCGGGTCTGCTCGGTCGACAAGGCCAATGTGATGGAGAGCGGGCAGATGTGGCGGGAGGAGGTGCAGCGCCTGCACGATGCCGAATATCCGGATGTCGAACTCTGGCACTACTACGTCGACAACTGTGCGATGCAGATCGTGCGCGATCCACGGCAGTTCGATGTGATTCTCACCGACAATATCTTCGGCGACATCCTGTCCGACTGCGCGGCGATGATCACCGGCTCGCTCGGCATGCTGCCGTCCGCGTCGCTCAGCGCGCCCGGGCCCACGGGGCGCCGCCATGCGCTCTACGAGCCGGTGCATGGCAGTGCCCCCGACATCGCCGGCCGGGGCATCGCCAACCCACTCGGCGCCATCCTCAGCGTCGGGATGGCGCTCCGCCATTCGCTCGCCAGCCCGGGCGATGCCGACCTGCTCGACGCGGCCGTGACCGAGGCGCTGGCGGGCTGTCGCACGGCCGACATCGCCGCGCCAGGTATGGCTCCCGTGTCCACCGCTGCGATGGGCGATGCCGTGCTCGCGGCGCTCGAGCGGCTTGACGGCGCGCGCGCCGCATAGGGGCCACCGGACGGACTCGCGGCCGGCCGAGTGAGGCAGCTGGCCGCGAGAAAGGACAAAATGAGGGAGGGAAGCATGGCATGCGTTGTGACGCGCCGCTCGGTACTGACTGCGGCGGTCTCCGGCGCGGCGCTCGGCATGGCCGCTGGAGCGCCGCGGGCGCTGGCTGCGGGCGGGTCGGGCACCGCCGTCTATCCGGTCGCGGTGCCTTCCTACATGAGCATGTACATCGCCGACACCCAGGGCTTCTTCCAGGACGAGGGCTTCGACTTCAAGCTGATCCAGGGCGGCAGTGGCGCCAAGACGCGCGAGATTCTGGCGGCCCGCCAGGCCGACTTCGCGCTCGAGGACATCCTCCATGCCCTTCGCCTGATCACGAAGCGCCGACCGGCCCGTGTGCTCAGCACGGTTGACACCCGCTCGCCGAGCCAGATCGTCGTGATCCGGAAGGATCTCTACGACGAGGGTATCGACACGATCCAGAAGGCCGCGGCATGGACGCGTCCCGGCGGCGCCAAGCCGATCTTCGGCGTGTCCTCGCTCGGTGGCACGTCGCACATGTGGGCGACCTTCTTCATGGAGCACTTCGGAGTCGCGGAGAACTTCGTGTGGATCGGCGTAGGCAACGTGAACGGCATGCTGGGCGCCCTGAAGAGCAAGCAGATCGACATCCTCGAGACGACACGCTCGGTCAGCACCGAGGCGGAAAAGCAGGGTTGGGGGAAGGTCATCTACTCGGGATCCGACGAGAAGAACTGGAACGACGTCGTCGGCGGCAACGTGCCGGTCAATGCCCATATCGTCCTTGTCGACACGATCAAGAACCATCCTGAGAAGGTCCAGGCCTACGTCAACGCCACCTACCGGGCCGGGCTATGGATCAAGCAGCACTCGCCCGAGGAGATCTACGACAGCATCAAGCGCTATGTCGGTGGCACGTCGCCGGAATCGAACATGATCGAGATCGAGGCGATCAAGTCGGTTGCGGACTACGACGGTACGATCGACACGGCGAGCTATGCCCGCGGCGGCAAGTGCTGGTACCGTCCCGATACCGGCATCAAGCCGGTGCCGCTCGAGACCGTGGTTGAGAGCAGTTTCCTCGCCAAGGCACGGGCGAAGTACTCCGCCGGATGACCGGTCCGGCACCGCGGAGGCGGCGGCAATGAGCCGGTCCGGAGCCACAGCCGTCGCCGTCCGTCCCTCGTATGGCGTGCGCGCGTCGCCGCACCGCATCGAGGTTCGGGACGTGAGCAAGACATTCACGGTCGACGGAAGGGAGATCCATGCCGTCGACACGGTATCGTTCAGCGTCAGCGAAGGCGAGTTTGTCGCTCTGCTGGGGCCCTCCGGCTCGGGCAAGAGCACGCTCCTCAACATGATCGCGACACTGCTCGAGCCGAGTGCGGGCGAGATCCTGATCGACGGCGAGCCGGTCAATCCGCGCCGGCCGAACCGCAAGGTGGGCTATGTGTTCCAGAAGGACACGTTGTTCCCCTGGCGCACGGCGGAAGCGAACATCGCCTACTCGCTTCAGCTTGCCGGTGTCCCCGCGGCGGAGCGGCGCGAGCGCGTCCAGGCGGCACTGGCTGAGGCCGGCCTCAAGGGCTTCGGCGGCTTCTATCCCGCGGCTCTCTCCGGCGGGATGCGGCAGCGCGTGGCGCTGATGCGCACCCTCATCTCGCGGCCGCAGATCCTGCTCATGGACGAGCCGTTCGGTGCGCTCGACACCCACACCAAGCTGGACATGCACCGCGTGCTGCTCAACATCTGGGAACGCGAACGGCAGACAGTAGTATTCGTCACCCATGATCTTGGCGAGGCACTGACGCTCGCCGATCGCATCATCCTGCTCTCGGCCCGCCCCGGCCGCCTGAAGGAGGAGTTCGTGGTCAGCTTCCCGCGGCCACGCGACGCGGTGGCGCTCCGCGAAACTGCTGCTTACGGCGACCTGTTCTCGCGGATCTGGCACTCACTCGGCGAGGAGTTCGTGAAGGGATCGGAGCCATGAGGCGGCAGCGACACTGGGCGACGCTCGCCTGGCAGGGACTGATCTGCCTGACCGGCCTTGCGATCTGGCAGTGGGGGTATGCGCTGCATGACCGGCTGCCCTGGCTCGTCCCCGAGCTTCTCGATCCCTACTTCATCTCCCGGCCTTCGGATATCGCATCCCAGTTCCTGCACCTCGGCTGCCTTGTCGACGAGCAGGGTCACTGGACGATCTGGACGAAGGGCGCGTTTCACCAAT
>Ga0180217_1004111_pt1 | contig 11710 bp, 10 predicted proteins | sample eDN3rd37CBELigOP_FD_128521 | JGI IMG/M metagenome (GOLD analysis project Ga0180217, IMG submission 128521) | Enriched Organic Plus compost microbial communities from Emeryville, California, USA - eDNA 3rd pass 37_C BE-Lig OP (version 2) (version 2) ... | reverse complement strand
CAATAAGTCCTTACCTTTTCTCCTTTCCTTTATAAACCTAGCTAGTGAACTAATGTTCAAATTCTATTTAAGGAGGATATAAATTGGGGAAGGTTTACTTTGAAAAGTCGAATAACTCAAAATCAAAAGATAACGAGAAAAAAGATAATAAAAAAGACAAATAATGCAAGTACACATATAGTTATATGTACGACAAAAAAGCTATTTTTTCCAATCATCAAGCAATCTTTCACATAGATACGAATTCCTAATTATACAGGTCTATTTACCCCACTTTTCGAAGTGGGGTTTCATTTTGCATTGTTAATACTTATTCGTTGCCTCATTTGCACGCTGAGTTTCTTCCAGCCTTCGAAGCAATGCTTTTGAACGTATGTATGCCAGATCTTCTGTTCCGCCTGAGTCTTCTACCTCCCGCAATTGTTCCTTTGCTTGTAGTACCAAGTTTTGAGCATGCTGGAACCGCTCCATGTCCCCATTTCCTTGTGACTCAATTACTGCAAGTTGAGCTTCATCTACAGTCTGCACGAATTGCTGCAATAGATTATCCATTTCATCTTCTCCTTTTAAAAAAGTGATACAAGCTCTCCAACTCGAATACAATTTCAAAGACAAGTCTTTTTAAGAGGTGTAAATGTTATGGGCGTTCTTTTCAGTTATGTTCTATTAGGTCTCAGCCTTGCAGCACCCATCGGTCCCGTTAATGCTGCACAATTAGACAGAGGTATTAAATACGGTTTCTTCCACGCCTGGCTTGTTGGTGTTGGTGCAGTACTCGCTGATGGGGTATATATGCTTATCGTTTATTTAGGATTGGTATCCTTCATTAATACCCCATTTATTCAGATGTTTCTGTGGCTTTTCGGATGCTTTGTATTGCTTTATACTGGTTTTGAAAGTATGCTAAATGCCGGTAAAATCAATCTCCAAAACATCAGAAACCGGGAGCCTGCTTTTAAAGCCTTTCTCTCAGGGTTCATCATGTCGATTACAAACCCGCTCACTATTTTATTTTGGTTAGGAATTTATGGCTCCGTATTGGCCAAAACAGCTTCCACTTCAACAAGTAGCGAACTAATCCTCTATAGTGCAGCCATCTTTTGTGGACTACTGCTATGGGATATAACAATGGCAACTGTGTCTAGTGGTTTTCGAAGGATTTTAACTTCACGTCTATTAGGTTTCATATCCATTTTATCAGGGCTTTCCCTTGTTGGTTTTGGTGTCTATTTTGGTTTCCAAGGTATAAAGCTTTTACTAAGTAGTCATTAAGTTTTCTGAAGTTTTTCAAATAAAGTGTCCATGCCCTTGGACTCTTTCTTTTTACTACCTTTATTTTTGATGTAAGCAACTATAAAGATAATCACAATAAACCCGAGACTAATAAAAAAGCCTGGACGAATTTCTTTACTAAATAATGTTCCACTGACAGCAAGTAAAATGAATAGTACTCCAAGATAATATTTCATTTTTCCAACAAATCCAGGCTTTAATAGTCGGTTTGCAGACAAGAGAATAAATAACCAATTGTATAAGAGCATGAGCCCTGCTCCAGTGGTTACATATTCGTAAATACTATCAGGCATTAAAAGTGAAAAGATAATAGAAGTAAGTAGACCGGATGCTGTTAAAATAAAGGCAGGTAATGGTACCTTTAATTTACCTTTTTTTGAAAAGATCTTTGGGGCATCCCAATCTTCTGACAAGTTCACTAAAATACTCGTTACCCCATATAAAGCAGCCACCATTGTGGAGAATCCGCCGATAATCAATGCCCCATTAAAAATATCAGCGACTAATGGAATATTGTAATTATCTAATGCAACTACAAATGTACTTTCTTCACCTGTAAAGACCTTCCATGACACGAGCATCACAGCAAGACCAACGGAAGCTAAATAAATGATGGTTAGAAGAAGAAGCATCACCTTTCCAGCTTTTGGTGCTTCACTCTTGTCCTTTAGCTGGGTCGCCATTAACCCCATTACCTCAATCCCACCGAATGCATAAAACGCAAAAATCAAGGCCGACCAGAGCCCCATTATTCCTTTCGGGAAGTATTCAGCTGGCAATTGAGGATCCCTTGTTCCATCGATAGCACCCGTTACTGCCAATACCGCAATTACAATGAACATTAGGATTGCCGATATTTTAATGAGAGCGAAGACATTCTCTAATTTGTTAATTCCACTTGTACCAATTAACAATACAGCTAAACCTAACACACCATAGATTGCAGCAAACACCCATAAAGGTGTACCAGGAAACCAAAACTTCGTAAAAATAGACAATGCTGTAAGCTGACTTCCCATGATAAGCATTTCGGCACTCCAGTATATCCAACCTATACTAAAGCCAGCCCACCTTCCAAATGCCTGTTTTGCATAAGTACGAAACGCACCTTTCTCAGCCTTTTTTGCAGTAAGTTTTGCTAAACCATCATAGACAAAATAAGTACCAATTGCAGCTATAATAAATAGAATCAACACAGAGGGGCCAGCTGTTCGAATCGCAATGCTGGACCCTAGAAAAAATCCTGTGCCTATTGTACAGCCAACTCCAAAAAGGGAAAGTTGCCACCATTTTATTTTTTTCTCACTTTTTCCTTTAGCCATATCCCCTCTACCTCTTTACCTTCTGGAATAATGAATCTGTCCGAACCCGCTTGGGTGGTTTTATAAAAAATAAAACAAGAACGGTTGCTACAGCCGAAATTCCAGCTACCGAGAAAAACAAGATATCATGTGAAAGCTTCATTAAAATGGCAAAAACGGGGGGACCGACAGCAACTCCAATAAATCGCGCACTACTGTAAATAGAGGTAATTGTACCTCTTTCATCTTTCTCAGTACCATTCGTAATGAGTGCATCCAAACTAGGAAGTGCAACCCCGATACCTATTCCGCAAATGACAAGGGCAGCTATGAAAATGTACAAATTTTCCGTGTAACAAATTCCAAAAACAGCTATAGTAGCTGCCAAAATCCCCGAAAAAATAATCCATTTGATTGTATTTTTATCATCACCAAGCTTTTTTCCAGTGATATATGAAGATAAGCAAAGTGCACCGAGGGGAATTGCAAGGATAAGACCTTTAATAATTCCATCAATCCCGTACTTATCCTCCAAAATGGACGATAAGAAAAAGAGCATCCCAAAAAGAATATAGAAACAAATGGCCCCCACGATAAATATTGAAATCAACCATCGCCCCTCTTCCTTAAGGGTGCGTTTGATTTTCTTCAGGAAAAAAGAAAAACTTGATGTATCCACTTCATTATTTTTTGGAGTTTTTATAAGAAATTGAATCAACAGAATAGAAATTAAGCAAAAAATGGGAAAAGCAAAAAAAGGCATATACCAAATCAAAGCTGCAAGTATTGCACCTAAAATGGGACTAAGTACCTTTCCAAATGTATTAGATGTTTCAATTAAACCGAGTCCAGTATTCACATCTTTTTCACTTTTACACATATCACCTACTAAAGGCAGAACAATTGGGGAAGCACCTGCGGCTCCAACACCTTGTAAAAACCTGCCAATTAAGATGATCAAATATGGATTTTCAAATAGCCAGGATGCTAGTCCAGATATTAATCCCCCTATTCCTGCAATAATTAAACTTGGTATTATAACTTTTTTTCTTCCGATTCGATCAGAGAGAAAACCAGCGATTGGGATTAAGATAATAGCTACAATCGAATAGATCGTTATGATTAAACTGGATTGAAATGATGTAATACCAATTTCTTTTTCCATAATCGGCAAAATGGGAATTAGCATAGAATTACCTAAGGTCATGACTAATGGGATGGATGCTAGTGAGAGCACTCCCCATTTCTCCGTTTTATTCATTTCTCCTATCTCCTTCGGAATTCTAATATTTATATCAAGATTAACCTATCCTTAAACCTCTCTTACTATGCATGGTGGATACTAAACGCTAGGATAAAAAAACCCACTAAAAGTGGGTTTCTTAACTAAATTATGTCTTGTCCATTTACAGCTGGTTATAAAGAATAAATTACCTTAAATCAGTGCTTTAATTCCCTGATAGCTAAAATAAACACCAAATAGGATTAAAGATGCTCCCGAAATTACAGAGATTGCAATTAGGGTTTTTACATTTAATAACTTTCTAAAACCGGTGGTAAGGGCCGCAACAAGGATATCCCAGAAAGTTAGCCCGAGGAAGATCATACTGCTATATATCAAAAGTAACTCTGTTCCATTTGTCTGGGCCGTTTTTGCCAATACAGATCCATATATCCCCAACCAGAAGAGGATAGATAACGGACTAGAAATAGATAAGATAAACCCGGTCAAAAAACATTTAAACAATGAATCCTTTGCCCTTTGGTATGTTAATGAAATCGTATTTGCATTTTTAATGCTCTCAAATCCAGAATAAATAAGAATAAATCCTCCAAATAACCACAGAAAAATTTGTACAATAGGTATATCTAAAAATTGAACCATTCCCAAATAAACCATTAACATAAAAACTCCATCTGCCATCATCGAACCTACACCTACAATCCATGCATGCCAGAACCCATTCTTGATTCCTTTATCCAAACGTGCAGAATTTACCGGCCCGATAGGAGCTGCTAATGTAAAGCCTAAGATTATGTAACTTATTAAAATACCAACACTCAAATACATCACCTCTATCCGCTTAGGTCAACTTGTAAATTTTATGACAAGCAGTAGAAATACATGTCCAAAAATTTATTAAAATAGACCTTAAACAAGAGGTTTCCAGGTTAAATATAAATAAGCAGAGCTATTCATAAGAATCACTCTGCTAGTAGTTTTTTATTCTTGGCCTTATTAACAATCGCCTTGTTTATGAAGGTGTAGAGGTGGCGGAATTAACCAGCCTTTTTCTTTATTTAATCGAAGTACTTTCGCACCTAATGCTGCTTTTTGATTATGGAATTGTCCATACATCATCGCAACATCTTCTCTAATTGATTTACCAATCACCTGACTACATAATACGATACCTGCAGCAATATCCGCTGAAAGTGTAGCAGCAATTGCTGGATCTGGTACTCTTGCACCTACTGGAATGTCCTCTAAACAAGCTTCGGGCGGCTCTGGTGAAGCTGGTGGTAATCCAATACCATTTTCTTTTAGTAGTTCTTCCACCTGTTTTGTTTCCTGCTTGCCTAGATTGATCGCTTCAGCTAATAATTTTTTCAAATCATCGTCCCCAGCATGATTAATCAGGGTTTGATAACCTGAAATCATCGCATTTCCAACAAGTACTGAAGACCAGAGATCAAAAACCTCGCCGTAATGTAAAGGCTCTTCCTTTGGATTTCCACTTAAGATTCCCATTGTTGCCCTCCTTAAAATAGTTGAGATTTTATCCATGTACTGTGCACTCCTTTGTTAAGCACATGTTTAGGTTATCCATCACTTTATTATTTATTTATGACCTATTTTAAAATTTGCATTAACACTACTCTTGGGTTAATTACTAAAAAATGATATGATTAGTATCAGATACTAAAACTAGGTATAATAAATAAAGGAATAACATTCTTGATGTTCTTATGGAGGTAACTATGGAAGATTTAATTCAATTAGAAGGTAAAAATATTGTAGTTATGGGTGTGGCCAACGAAAGAAGTATTGCTTGGGGTGTTGCAGAATCCCTATATAAAGCTGGAGCAAAAGTAATTTATACATACCGTCTAGATCGTTCTCGCGAAAAGCTTGAAAGATTATTAGAAAAATACAATTATCCCGCAGAAATGATTGTTAGATGCGATGTGAACAGTGACGAAAGCATCACTCAAGCGTTTAATGAAATCGGTGAAAAAGTTGGAACAATTCACGGATTAGTTCACTCCGTTGCGTTTGCAAACGCAGATGACCTAAAAGGTGATTTTATTGATACATCCCGTGATGGATATGCATTTGCACAAGATACAAGTGCATATTCCTTAGTCGCTGCAGCCAAAGCAGCACGACCATATTTAGCAGAAGATGCTTCAATCATCACGATGTCCTACTTAGGTGCTGTACGTGCATTGCCTGGATATAATGTAATGGGAGTTGCAAAAGCTGCACTTGAAGCGTGTGTAAGATACCTTACATTTGACCTTGGAAAAGATGGGATAAGAGTCAACGCAATTTCAGCTGGTCCCATTAGAACATTGGCTGCCAAAGGAGTACCAGGCTTTAATGATATTATGAAGATGATTGAAGAAAAAGCTCCGTTAAAGAGGAACGTTACAAAAGAGGATGTTGGAAATATGTCCATTGCTATGCTAAGTAACCTTTCACGTGGAGTAACTGGTGAGGTTATTTATGTGGATTCAGGATATAATATCGTAGGTTAACATGAAATGCACAAGGCGCTCGCACTTCGGATTATGACTTTGCCGGCAGTGCCTGAAGCCAGACAATAAAACGAGGGCGAACCATAATTATGGTTCGCCCTCTTTCCTTTAGAATTCTAAATCTACTCTTAACTCATCAACATACTCTCTCGAACCAGTTACGATTAAACGATCTCCTAGCAGAAGTTCTGTGTCACCATGTGGAACGATTGAGTCTTTACCTCTAAAAATACGCACAAAGATTACATCTCCAGTAAACGGGAAATTCCGTAACATTGTACCATCATAAAGACTATTGTTCATTTCGATCTGATACAAGGACTGCTCCTGGTTTGTCAAGATTGTCATGATACTTGGCGCCTCAATTAACGCACGGAGTAATGTATTGGTAGACATTAGTAATGAGAAGACATCTATATTAAGGTCTTTTAGCTCATCACCCAGCTCTCCTGATTCAATTCTTGCAATTACACGGTCTACTCCATTTTCCTTCGCGAATTTTGCAATTTCAGCATTCATTTCATCAGAACCCGACGTTACCACTAGAATATCTACATCAAATACATCGGAATCTTTTAGTGTGTCTATCGAATAATCGGAGAGTTCAACAATATCAAACACTGAATCAGAATGTCTTTTATCTATTTTATCCTGCACAGTATGATATAAAGTTGTATCATATAGTTTCGAATTCAATTCTCGCGTTACTGGTAAGGTCATTTGGTTTGCACCAATAAACGCAACACGGATAACTGGTTCTTCGTCCACTTGTTTTGGAAAAAGCTTTTTAAATCCAATAGGTGAAACTATACTCGCAATTACTGCAACCAAGATTAATGCACCTGACATTCGGTCATCAATGATTCCCATCTTCTCCCCAACAGTTGCAGCAGCAATAACGAGGGATAACGTTGAAGTTAATAACGCACCTGCCCCTATCGTTGTTCTCCAATCATACCATCGCTTAATATAAAGAATCGGAAGCATTTTTGAAATGACTAATGCTAGAAATAACAAGGGAATGAGCAATAGAATCTTCGGATCTTGGAATAGTGCCCATAAATCAAGTTCTACCCCAATCATTACGAAAAAGATTGGAATTAAAAATCCATAACCAAATGAATCAAGCTTTTGGACCATTTCATGGTTGGGTGATAACAATGATACTAATACACCCGCTAAAAATGCTCCCAAAATATTTTCTGCACCAATTGTCTCTGAAAGGGCAACTAAAATCATAATTAACGCAAAAATGGCTCTTGTTCCAATTTGGATTGTTCCCTTTGACATCGTTTCTAGGAAGGAACGATTTTGGAACCTTTTTCCAACAAAATATAGGAGTATTCCTGCACCGAACAAGATTAATAATAGCCACATATTGCTTTCTCCGCCACCATAAATCGAAGCAAAAACAGCAAGTAGAATCATTGTAACGAGGTCAGCCACAACTGCAACTAATAAAATAACCTGACCGATATTCGTTTTCATGATTTGGGCATCTTTGAGAGTTGGTACTACAACTCCTAATGATATAGTGGAAATGATTAATGTCATTAAAAATGCATTATCTGTAAACCCTGTCCACACAAATATGTATGATAATAGAAGTGATAAAATAAAAATTCCTGCAAAAACTATTACGGAAACTAAGAAAGTATTTGGAGCCTTTTTACCATTAGGAAGCTTTTGTCTCTTTTTCCCACCTGCAAAAGCAGTAAAGTCAATTTCAACTCCACTTAAAAACATTAAAAAAATAAATCCTAGTGTAGATAATGTTTCAAGCCACATATCTGGTTCGACGACATCGAAACCACTTTTTCCAATGATAATCCCCATGATAATTTCAGCTACAACGACAGGTATTGCCCGTAATTTAAACCTATGTAATAACAGTGGTGTCAAAAAGGCCACCACCATCACGATTACTAATGATGTTAATGAAGCACCATGTTCCATACTTTACCCCCTTGTGAATAGTATGTTTTAAACTAAATAACCCATAAAGAAAGTTGCTAATCCAAAATAAATTAAAATACTGATAATATCATTGATTGTGGTGATAAAAGGCCCTGACGCAACAGCCGGGTCAACCTTTAATCGATGCATAAGCAGTGGTACAAGTGCACCTGCAAGAGTCGCGACTATTAATGTAATTAAAATTGAAAAACCAACTAATAATCCAAGAAAGAAATCACCTTTCCACAAATAAACAACCAACATTATTACCGTTCCACAAACCGCACCAGTTATTACTCCTGTACCGGCTTCTCTCATGATCAATAGCCATTTATTTTCTTCCTCATCTTCACCAATCGCTATTCTCCGGACAGCAACAGCCAGGGCTTGTGTTCCGGTATTCCCCGCCATACCGGCAATTAAAGGAATAAAGACAGCTAATATAGCAACCTGATCAAGCGTGGCTTCAAATCGACCAATTAGGCTTGCCGTTAACATTCCAAGGAAAGATAAGATAATGAGCCACGGTAATCTCTTTTTCGCTGATGTTAAGATGTTTTTATCTGCTGAATCAACGTCTGAAATACCTGCAAGTTTTGAGTAATCATCAGAAGCTTCTTCATCCATAACATCGATAATATCGTCTACTGTAATTATCCCCAATAAATGGTTTTGAAAGTCAACAACCGGAACAGCTAAGAAATTATAGTCTTTCATCCTCCGTGCAACTTCTTCCTGATCTTCACTTACAGACACGGAGACAACTCGGTCATTCATAATTTCACTAATCATTGTGTCATCATCAGTAACAAGTAAATCTCGAATTGAAATAACACCTACAAGGTGTTTTTCCTCGTCTATCACATAAATGTAATATATCGTTTCAGCACGAGGGGCTTCCTTTTTCAAAATATACATCGCTGATTTAACAGTTTGATTGGCATGTATCGCGATAAATTCGGTAGTCATAATACTACCAGCTGTGTATTCCTCATAATGAAGGAGCTGTTTAATCTCTCCTGCTGCTTCAACATCCATTATTGTTAAGTAGCTTGCGACCTGTTCTTTATCTAATTCATTTAAGACGTCAACAGCATCGTCCGCATACATTTGAGAAAGCATATCTGCAACAAAGGTTGGTTCCATCTCTGATAGAAGTTCTTCATATTCATTCTCATCTATTTCAAGGTTTTCGAAAACCTCTGCCATTTCCTTAGGAGACAAAAAAAGATATACGCGCATTCTAGCATCTTTTGGTAATTTCGCATAGAATTTTGCTCTTTCATATGGATGTATATCTAAAAATACGGTCCGGAACTCGTCAATATTCTCATTTTCAAGAGCTGTAAGCAATTGATCATTTTCTAATTGCTGTTGCTCTTTTTCATTTACCTCTTGTTGTAACATGTAGTTCCCCCCTTACAACTGAAATAATAAAAAAAATTTACATACATTATCAGAAATGTAACATACGACCATTTACTTTTTGTGGCTATATGTATATCATTTTTTATTTAGTGATGTGCTATGTAAAGATTTGCAATCAACCAAAAATAAGCTAAGATAAAATTGGCTATATATGATAAAGTGGATATTGAATTATACCCTGTTTTCTATAATATAAAACTCGTGCCAGATTAGAAAGGATTTTTTTCTCCATGAATAAAGAAAATACTCCACAAAAAATTGATTATACATTGTTGTTTATTTTATTTCTAATGGCTATCGTTAGTGCCATTGCCATCCAAAGTGCACAGCCCTTTTTACCGGAAAAACTAAAAAATATCAATTTCGCTGCACAACAACTTCAATGGTATGTAATAGGAATTGTTGCGATTATTGGAACAATGGTTATAGATTTTGATCGATTTAAAATGATTTCCTGGTATTTATATGGATTCGGGATGGTGCTATTATTTGGTCTATTTGTTGAAAAATATGTTGTAGATATCCCTTTTGCTTCGAAAGTAAAGGGAGCAACAAGTTGGTACAACTTTGGTTTTGCAAGCTTCCAGCCCTCTGAATTAATGAAAATATTTATGATCATTGTGCTAAGTAAAATTATTTCAGATCATCGTGAAAATTATCCGATTAATACAGTAAAGGACGATCTTCTACTTATTGGAAAGATTTTATTAGCCTCTGCTCCTCCGATTGGTTTTTTAGTGTTACAACCTGACATGGGAATGACCATGGTTTTTATGTCAATCATTGCTACAATGCTTCTCGTTGCTGGAATTAAATGGAGAATTATTTTCGCAGCCGTATTTACAGCTGTTTTTACAGTATCTGTAGGGGTTTTTCTATACTTTAACTTTCCTGATTTTTTCTTTAAGTATATTATAGAAGACTATCAGATGAGTCGATTTTATGGCTGGCTTGCTCCTTTTGATACTGCGGGTAATGAAGGACATCAATTAGTTCGTTCCTTACTTGCAATCGGTTCTGGCCAATTACACGGCAAAGGGTTCCAGGAATCTGAGGTTACGATTCCAGAAGGTCACACCGATTTTATTTTCGCTGTAGTAGCAGAGCAATTCGGATTTGTTGGAACAAGTATTATTATTTCTTTATTCTTCTTATTAATCTATCGAATGATTCATATAGCATTAGAAAGCCATGACCCATTCGGCAGTTATCTATGTGCAGGTGTAATCGGAATGATCACCTTCCAAGTATTCCAAAACATTGGAATGACGGTTGGAATTCTACCAATCACAGGTCTTCCATTGCCGTTCATTAGTTACGGGGGGAGTTCCCTTGCAACCTATATGATTGCAATCGGGATTGTTCTAAATGTTCGTTCTAGAACAAAGAAATTCATGTTTGATTAACTTTAACTTAATGAAATAAAATCACGCCATTTTTCTTATAATAGGGAGAGTGGCGTGATTTTTTTATGTTTATAACTATTGAATCTGATATATATCTGGCCAAAAGTGCCGAGATGCGTTTTTAGGAAGGTGTTTTAGGATGAAAATTGATGTTATTGGTGACATACATGGATGCTTTCAGGAATTTAAAGAACTAACAACAAAGCTAGGTTATTCCTGGGAAAGCGGGATTCCACTACATAATGACCGTAAGTTAGCTTTTGTCGGTGACTTAACAGATCGTGGACCAGAGTCATTGAAGGTGATTGAAACAGTGTATCAGATTGTCGTCCAAGCGAAGAAGGCATACTACGTGCCAGGCAACCACTGCAATAAACTGTATCGCTTTTTTATTGGGAATAAAGTTCAAACCACACATGGCTTGGAAACCACGGTTGCAGAATTCAAGGCCTTGTCCAAAAAGGAACAAGAGTCAATCCGTAATCAGTTTATTGAATTATACGACGCCGCCCCATTGTACGAGAGGTTAGATGGAGGAAAGCTAGTCATAGTTCACGCAGGGAT
>Ga0180217_1004108_pt1 | contig 11712 bp, 6 predicted proteins | sample eDN3rd37CBELigOP_FD_128521 | JGI IMG/M metagenome (GOLD analysis project Ga0180217, IMG submission 128521) | Enriched Organic Plus compost microbial communities from Emeryville, California, USA - eDNA 3rd pass 37_C BE-Lig OP (version 2) (version 2) ... | reverse complement strand
GCCGGAAATGGGGAATCGAGCACGGCGTCTTGGTCGGCCCTGAGCATGCTGCCGCCCTGCCCATCCACGAGCAGGCTGTTGCCCGCGGCGGGTGTGTGCGAAAAGCCGCTGCCCTCATAACCATAGCCAATCCTCTGAATTCGCTGATTGAGGGGGATCTTGTTCCAGATGATCTGGGGGTCCAGCAATGACCTGCCTCCTCGCCAAGCTGGAGAGCCAAAGTTTACCATGGCCGTGAAAAGACCTCCATTCTTGCGCTCTAGGCGCAGCGTGGTGTAACCCGCGGCGTTGAGCGTGGAATTGGATACCCGCATTTTCGTCTCATCCACCTGCTCGACTGGACTTAGCAAAGAAGCCCAGCCGCCGCCTTTCCGGCGGTAAAAGGCGACCTGTTTTGCGAACGCCGCTTCGTTCCAGATTGCAAGCGCCGGTTCATAGAGGCCGGCCGGGGCTCCCACGAGCTGATCCGGCGCATAGGCGATCGGCGCTTCGAACAGGCGCCTGAACCGCTCATCGAAGACATTTGCACCCAACGCTTCATAGGCCTGGGCCATTTGGACAAAGGGCTTTATTGCTGCGAAGTGGTAAGGAATATCCCGTTCTATCGTCATGCCATCGGCATCAAAATCCTCGTTTAACTGAAACCGGACTCCCATTTCTCCATCCAGCGCCTCCGCTGCCAGAGGCCAATTTTCGGCGACCAACGCTCCCATGCCAACGGCGTGATTGATCTCCGCCTGCTGATTGGCTTGGATGCGTTGCGTACGGATTGCCATGACGGCGGGCAGAATGAGCCCCTCCACGATCCCGCGGTCTTCCTCGGCGCTCAAGACTTCGGCCCCGCGAACAAGATCGAATGCGGCCGGAACCGGATCAAACCACCAGCACTCCCCCAAAACTACGCTGGCAACCCGCGAATGGAATCCGGCCGAGGCGTCGTCCGCGAAGGGAAGGCCAGAATAGATTTTCGAATAGGCCAGGAGGATCTCCGCCGCTTTCTGGGAATAACGGGCGTCCCTGGTCAGCCAGCCCATTCTTGCCAGGTCGAGAGCGGCCTCGGTGAGGGCGGCGTGTTGCACATAGTCTCCGGCCCGATCCACCTTTTCATTGCCTTCGATCACGTGCTTTCCCTTGACGCACCAATGGCTGCCTTCCTTGAGATAAGTCAGCCGGGAATTGTGCTCTTTGCAGACATAATAACCGGCATAGCCGTGGAAGAGCTTGGGAAGGACGATGCTCCGTTCGAGCCAAGCATCGGCCCTCTTCCGCATCTCATCGAAAATGAGTTTCGACTTAGGATCATTCTCAATCTTATGGAGTGCCCGCTGCCTCTGCTTTTCGGAAACAAACCGAGGCGCCCCTTTTCTTCCAGGCGGGATCGCCCCGATGAGGCGATTGATAAAATAACTGTCGAACCATGTACTTTTCAGGTCTGGATATTGTTCCGCCGAGATAAACAGCGTGGCCTGGCCGAAAGCCAGCGGTAGCAATTGTCTGGCCTTTTCTTCCGTGGTGAAAATTTCCACCTGAATATCCCGGGATTCTTCGGCGGCTAATTCCAGGGATGAAGGGAACTTCAGCTCGAACTCTCCCAAACGGCCCGTTTCCGCCTCCAGGCGCACTTTTTGCAAGTCGCCGGTTCGGTTCTGCAGAGTTAGGCGATAGCGTTGTCCGACACGGCCCGATTCCCGAAAGGTTTCCACCGCGCCATAGTCTCCCAGCAGCCGCACCGGGTAACGCACCAGATTCGGCGGCGTAAACCGAAAGAGCAGTTTCGGATCTTTCACCCCTTCGAGATCGCGTATGGATACCTGGAATTTGATGCGCAGTTTGCCTTTTTTCAGGTCCTCATCGGGCCGCAAGAGCGCGCCATCGTCATCCTGCCGCAGGCTTAAAAAAACCTTCTGCCACTGCCCGAGAGGATTGGGACGCTTGCGGAGGTGGTAATGGCGCAGCCTGTTTTCGGAATAGCCCTCAATGCTGACGGCGACGTCTGCGTCCGCCGCTCCGAGTTGCCATCGGAACTCCAGTGCGTCATACCGGTCCGGCGAGGGATCAGGAACGTCCAGGTAAAAAACAGCGGCCTTCTGCGGGTTGTGTTCGGAATACTCCAGGCATGCCGTTCCGGTTGCCTTGTCCACGGTTTGCCGAGGCGTGATTTCACCCTGCCAATGAGCGGATTCCAACGGAAGCACGAAGGCATCGTCTGCCGCAGAAACCATCCCTGGAAGCCAGAATATCAGGATCCCGCAAATGAGGATGCGATACATGATCTTTGACGCAAAGTAGCAGCTTCCCCATTTCCGTAGACGATTTTGGGAGAAACCGGAAACTCGCTCTCCAAGGCTTCTGCGGCGGCAAAGCAAACCAAGTGTGTCTGCAAGGCATCGCGGGGATCGATCAACGGCGGGCGGTTCCCCCGCATCACCTCCAGAAATCTCGCCATCTGTGCTTTTCCATTATGGATTGCCTCGGAAAAGCTGGGGAACTCCACCGTTCGGCTCAGCCTCTGCATCACCTTGCCATCTTCCTGCGGCTCATGGCGGTAAATCCGGCACATGCCCTTCAGGGGAAGGTAATGCAGCGAACCGTTTTCCCCCACAATGCTGTATTCATATTGATGGCCAAATTGAGGGTTTATATAATCGTTCTTGCTCTCGGCCTTCTCCGGCATGGCCGATCGTGCATGGCAGTCTGTGATGTGACCTACGAACCCGTTGTGGAACACAAACGTTGAAAACTGAGTGTCGGGATATTCGTAATGCCGGACCACATTTCTGCGTGTGCCCACGGCGTGGACCGTCTTCACCTCGTCGCCGCTCCACCAACGGAAGAGATCGATGGAGTGGCAGTCTTCCATCAGGTACATGGAGCCGCCATCGCTCCGGCGCCCTTTCCAATGAGGCCAAAAAGGCCCGCGGTAATGGGTCACATGCGCGGAAATCAATGTTCCAATTTCCCCGCTGTCGATGAATTGCTTTACAAGGACCGGAAAAGTCGATTGGCGCAGTTCGAAGCCGATATGCAGGATGCGTTCGCAGCGTTCCGCCGCCGCCAGAATGGCTTCCGCATCTTCCGCATTCAATGCCATAGGCTTTTCCAGCAGGACGTGCTTGCCGGCCTCGATTGCCTGAACCGCCATTTCCGCGTGGAAGCGGTTGGGCGTGGCGATGACAACAGCATCAATTTCAGGATGCCCGATGAGTTCCTCGAAGGTGGACAAAGGTTTCACCTCGGCTGTGGAAGCGAGAGATTGGGCCGCTTCTCCACGAACGTCCCAAACCCAGGCGCGCTTTCCTCCGGCATGCAAATAGTTTTCGAGGTGCCCTCGGCCCGCGCCTCCGCATCCGGCAATGCCGATATTGATTTCTTTCATTCTATTGACTGACTCTTCTGATCGTTGATCTTCATAACACTTCCATCGGCTTCCCGAATTTCGTAGAAAGCACCCTCGCGAGGCACATCAACCTTGATGGATTGCCATTGGGGAATGCGGATTTCTACGTCTCGATATTCCCGCAACGGCGCGTGGGCGTAAACGAGCCAGGAGCGCTTCGGCACTTTGCCCAAACGGAGCGCGAGCGAGAACACGGGAATTTCCCTGTCCAGTTTCCAGGGACGCTCTGGGTTCACGTCTGCATCCAGCAAAAACCAACGCTCCTGGGCGAGCACTTCATTCGGAAGATTGGACTGATACGGATGCTGATCCTTGTCATTTGGCACCAGTTCGCCTTTTCTCCAATAGGCCCGCAAGGTCGCGTTCTCATGCACCCGATCCGTGATCAGCCGGATCTGTTCGAGCTTCCCCTGAAGGCGCTCCACGGGCGCGGACCACCCCTCGTACAGCCTTAGCGCCCTTGGCCGGAGCAGCCACAATCCGTATTGCAGCCAGCCGCGGTAGCGCTCCATGTCGTAAGTCTGCCCCGCTTCGCGATAGACGGTCAATTTAGGCTTTGCTCCCGTTTTTTTATTTGCCTGATCTCCGTCCCATACGGAAAGCTCATACCAGAAGCCGGGGTTGATTTCATACGCCTGCTTCAGGACGAAGACATTGTTCATGGCTTCGATCTGATTGCTCTGCACTCGGTAGTCGCTGACCGAACTCCAGTTGTGCATGTAGTATGAGGGGGAAACCCCGTCCCACATCAACGGCGCCAGACTGAATCTTCCGGGAGTGTGCAGGCTGTACGCCGTCCAGCCCCCCCAGCGCCCCATGGCATCCATTCCCACATCCCCGCCATAGCCGATGAAGATGGCGTTCTTCTTCCAGTTTTCATTGATCAATCCGTCGCGCATCCCCTGTTGCAAAGCGCGGTATTTCTCGATCCAGGCATCACCCACTACCTTGCGCTTAAACTGGTCTGATTTTCCTGTGCCATACTTTTCCAGATAGCGCCGTGATTTCTCGGCATCGCTCCAGCGGAGTTTGGCATGCTCGTTGTTCGAAAGGAAAATAATCCTGGGCGGGTCGGGATAGATTTGCTGCAACCTCGCCATGACGGGATGGTCGGTCAGTTTTTTTCCGACTTCATACCAAAGTTCCGTAGGCCCGAAGGGATCGACTCTCTTGAGAGTCTCGCCCCCCGGCGTCACGACATTGGGATTTCGATCGAGAGGCAGATTGAAGTACTCCGGATCGTTCGTAAGGTGGCGTTCCCATTGGGGACTCTTGAGGGTAAAGGGCAGCCGGTAGTTTCGCAATTTTTCAAAAGGCGGATAGAGATAGTCGCCAAACTTTGCCTCATCGAAATCCGCTTCCGGCATGACAAGGACCGGAAGGTAACGCCATCCTTTTTCGATTTGTTCCAATTGCCAGGCGGGATCGGCTCCGCGCGGGCGGTTGGACCCAGTATAGTGATACATTCCGTCGTTCCAGGCGGTCGTGAGCGGCAGGGGGAAACCCTCGTCGCTCACCGCCTTGCGAACGGCTTCTTCCCGGATGGCATCGATCGCCGGGGGGATTTCCGTAGAGCCTCTTCCGGATACGGAGGGCCGGTCTTGTGCCGACCCGCCGTAGGTCGGTCTGGCCCAGCCAGCGGCAAGCATGGCCAGGCCGACGGAAATGCCGGTTTTTTGGAGCAGGGAAAATATGGATTTGTTCACGGTTCGAAACGGTAAAGACCGGAGGTGACGAACACCTCGTCCACACTGGCGTCGGTATCGCTGTAGTAGTGGCTTACGTTTCTCTCGCCTACGGTGAAGACACGGTTTCTTCCCTTTTCATTCATGGGCGGGATCGTTGTATCCACCACCACTCCCTCCCTGATCGGGATGCCGTCGAACCAGAAGGCAAGAACGCCCGCAGTTTCCGTTTGATCGAGGGAGATGGCGACGTGATGCCATTTTCCGTCGCTGAAGTTGACTGCATCCCCAAAGGCATCCTGATACGCTCCGGAAAGCTGAAAGCGCAGACGCCATTTTCCATTGGGCGGTTTGGCGATGCGGATGCTCCACGCGTTGTTTCCCGCGGCGGCAATGCCCCGCTCGAACACGACAAACGTCTGGGATTCTCCCGACTTGATTTCATTAAATTTGACCCATGCTCCCGCAGTGAAGCTCCGGCCGCTCATATCCAGCCGGGTTTCATCGCCAGCGGAAGACTCCTGCACCTTCCAGCTCACGCGGGGATCGGGCGCGGTGGGATGTTCCCCCTTCAGGTGGATGCCGGCGCCGAATTTTCCCTCCACATAGACCGGCAATTCGCCGTTTACTCCCCGCAATAGAAATCCCTCGAATCCGTTGCCGGATTCGTCCCGAACCGGATTCGGCTCGGATGTCCCTGGCGTGCCGTTATCGAAGTTCCAATAAATCCCGTCCGGCTTGATGCTTTCGGAAACCGGCTTGGAAAGCCGGATCAAGTCGGACGCGGAAGCTGGTTGGAAAAAGGCGAGAATAAGTGCGGCGGAACAGGCATGGGGAAGAGATTTCATGAATTGCGTTGTTGCCTCCCGCGGAACGACAGAAAGCCGATGAAGCCCGCGCCGAGCAGCAGCAGGGCGGAAGGCTCGGGAACTGAGATCACGGTGAGAGTTCCTCCAAAATCGGTATAGACCCCCGTCTGCAGTTCGTAGTCGCCCACGTAGAATTGCAGCCCGTTCAGGTCAAGGGTGGTCTCGCCGATGTTGAACAGGACGTCCGTCTTGAAAAACTCATCCGCTCCGAGGTTTACATAGTTGTTGACCAGCGAAACATAGTCCGTGTCCAGCGTGAGCGTGTTTACAGCGAATGTCTGGTTGCCGCTCAACACGGCCGCTTCCAGCGTTTGCGGAGCGGTGCCGTTCAGGGTAAGGCGCAGCTGGTTCAGGTTTCCGCTGCTCAGCGAGACCGCCGAAACGTTGAAATTCCCGGCCAGCTCCATCGTGGTGATTCCCTTGCCGACGGTGGAGTTCAGGAGCACCGTGGAACCGGTGCCGAGGCTAAAGTCGCCGCCGATGTCCAGAAGATAACCGCCGCCATTTCCCGTGGCATTGTTGGCGTTCAGCGTTCCGCCATTGACGGTCAAATTTCCCAGCGAGCGAAAGACAGCATCATCTGTTGAATTGACGACTCCAGTCAGCACGAGCGTTCCCGCAGAGCCGATAGTTGCCGAGCCTACTTCCAGAATCCGGTTCTTTCGGATTTGCACCGTTCCGGAGGATACGGATAGGCTATCGCGTATTTTTACGGTAAAGCCCAATTCGGCGTTGCTCGCCCTTCCGACGTTGAAATAGGCGGCGGCCCCGGAAAAGCTCCCCGCCTGAAGTGTGACGTTGCCATTGAACGTCAGAACGGTATTGGCGGCGGCGTCACTGCCGCCCAAAAATCGGGAACCATTGTTGAATGTGACGTCCGCATTGATGACGGGAGCATTGGAGCTGTTTATGGCTCCTTGGTATAAAGAGGCGTTGTTTTGCCCGGCTGCGCTGCTTCCGAGGTAAATGCCGCCGTTTACGGTTACGCTGCTGTTGGCGCCGACGGTAAAGACTACCGCGTCGGCCACGGATGAGGAGGTGGAAAGAAGCATGGACCCGGAGAGGGTAAGACTGCCGGCGGTCGGTGGAGTTATCTTTATGAGTCCATTGCCGCTGGAACTGAAACTTGCCGAGCCTCCGGAGATCGATCCTGAAGAAGCCGCGCTCAGAGTCAAGGTGCTGCCCGAGACCGAATTGGTCGCCGTCAGCGTGTTCCAAGTCGCTCCATCGGGAATATTGAGCGATGCCGTTCCGATGGCGTCGAGCACTACATCCTTCGTGGCATCCGGGATGCCGTTGTCCCATGAACCTGGCTTGATCCAGGTGCCCGAGCCGTCCCAGCGGGTAGTCTGCGCGGAAGCGGTAGTGATTCCCGTAGTGAGACCGGCGGCCAAAAGGACGACAAATACTGTCACGGTTGTCCTTGGTTTCATAGTTTTTATCTATTTGAGGTTGTGGGGGGGTTGGGGGGTAAGTCAGTTCGCAACCGGGAAAAACCATTCGGCCTTAAGATCAATCAGATCCTTGCCTTTGCTGACGGCTTGGGACCTTGGCTCCACCCGGGGGGATGCCACATGGCCGTCGGTGAAGAGAACGTTGAGGCATTGGCCGTGAACCGCGTGCGCGAAGTTCCACGGCGGGTTATCCCTATCCCCGGCCGTCTGATAGTTCGTGGCGGGATCGGTTTCGCTGCCGTTGCAGGAATCGAGGAGGAACGCTTTGATGCCGTATATCTGCTGGAAACGCATTCCCCGGCGGGTGTTGGCGTAGTCCGGGTCCTTCGCTGCCGCCGCGTTGGCAATATACAGGTTCGAATTGATGGAGTAGCTGGTCCAGCCGCGACTTCCGGACGCGGCGACTTTCATCGGATTGGCCGGGCAGAAATAAGGAGCGAGCTTTTTGCCATAACCTCCGTGCGGTACGTAGTCGCTCAGTGGGACGTACCATGACGAGGCGGTGCCGGGGCTAACCCTGTCCACCGGGATTTCCATATTGTGATCTTGGGCGTATGCCATTGCTCCGGCGTAAAGCTTCCGGAGATTGGAGACACACTGAGCGGTCCGAGCTCTTTGAATGGCGCCATTGACGACCGGCATCAACAGCGCCGCAACCACGGCGACAATCGCGACGACGGCCAGCAGTTCCAGAAGGGTGAAGCCGGATCTAGAGGAAGCGGGATTCATGGGGTCCGGGATTTCCACCGGTTCGGATAGAGCGCCGATGTCTTCACGCTCCGGCAGAAGCATTTGCGTTTCAAAGGCTACTGCATCGTAGGCGGGCAGCGGCTGCCCCTGCAGAATCGCCTTGATCGCCTTGGCCACGGCCTCAGCCTGGGATTTCACCTTGGATTTCCAGACAAAGACCGGGAACCGGATGTCCGGAAAATGATGCACATCGACGGTTCGAACCGCGACGGATAAATCCTCCGGAATGGAGCAGCCCAGCTCGCCAAGCGCCTTCTGGCAATCTTCAAACAGCATGTGGTCAGTGATGAAAAGCGCGTCCCGCTTCTGCGTCGAAGAGCGCCATACATCACGTATCCGCTCCCATCCCATGCCGTGTTCCCAACCGTTGGCATCCGTGGCGAGGCGGATTTCCGTCGGCGAGATGCCGTACTCCGGCGCGATTTTGAAAAGCGACCGGCTCAATAGATGACGTCCGTCGAATGGATGTTCCCAACCAAGGACGGCAAGGCGTGTCCGGCCTTGTGCTTGAAAATGGGAGAGTACCGACCGGATACAAAAATCTAGTCTTTCCTGGCCCCCATAAGTGGCATCCAGCACCGGAATGCCGCGCTCCACAAACGACTCGCCCCAGAAAGGTTTTTGGCTGACGAAGATGCCGTAAATGGCGCTGATGCGCTCCAGCCGCACGTCCTCGAGCAATTCCTGGCAAGTGATTTCCGCCCTGGGATACGTCCCCAAGGGAAGGGTTCCGAGATAGGGGCGATGAGGAATCCCCTCCGCCCGAAACGCCTCCTGCAGCGCAACCAGCCATTTCGGGTAGTAGGATGAAAGATTTTCGCTGGCGATGTTCACGTCCAGCAGGATGGCAGCGTGTTTTCCTGAGAGACGCCGCTCTGCCACGTAAGTGCCGCTGCCGCGGCGCCGCTCCAGCGCCCCCTCTGCCTCCAGTTCCCGCAAAGCCCCGCGCACCGTGATGAGGGAGACGCCCAGCAATCCCTCCAGTTGCACCTCGCTGGGAAGCCGGAAGCCGGGAGCGCGCCCGTCGATGAATTCCCGCCGGATCACATCGGCAGCCTGCCGGTAAAGCGGGGTGCGAACCATGCTGGAGGAAAGCGGTGTCTGCATTTGCTAAGTAACCATATCCTATGCCTTTTTTTTCGATTGGAAAGAAAAATGTGAAGATTTCTTTTTGCATTCAGTTCTAGGGTAATTCCGCCGTTTTTCTAGAAGAAGCCAAAGATTATCCACCTCAAAAATTAGGTATAATCTATTTGTGATTTATCTCGACAATCAGACCCGACGACTCAAAATCGGGGGGTGATGCATACAGAGCAGAAAACTACGCAAATTGGGCTGATCGGGGTCGGCGGACGGATGCGGGGAGTAGCAAGGCGGTTGTTGGAAGCCGCCGGCGGACGAATACGGATACGTGCCATCTACGACCCTGATCCCCTCGCTCAAAATGTGGCCCGGGAGACCTTCGGCCAGGACGTGGAGCTGTGTCCCAGCGAGGAAGCCTTGTTCAGCCTCCCGGAAATTCAGTGGGTCTTCATCGGTTCGATCAACTGCCGACACGCCCAACAGGCCATTCGGGCCATGCGCGCCGGAAAAGATGTTTTCTGCGAGAAGCCGCTGGCTACAACCCTGAATGATTGCTTGGAAGTGCGCGCAGTGATACGGGAAACTGGACGAACCTTTTCTTTCGGCCTGGTGCTTCGGTATTCTCCGCTCTATCGGAAGCTTCGCGAACTCCTGGAAGCGGGTAGCATCGGGCGGCTCATCTCCTTCGAGTTTAACGAGACGATCGGCTTCAACCACGGCGGCTACATCTTCGGCAACTGGCGGCGCAGCCGTGAACTAGCCGGCACGCACATGCTGGAAAAATGTTGCCACGATCTGGACCTCGCCAACTGGATGACCGGCAGCTATCCTGTTCGCGTGGCCAGTTTTGGCGGGAGGGATTTTTTCGTTCCCGAAGAGCGCGGCAACATAGAACGAATCGGGCCGGACGCTGAGGGGCGCCCAGCCTATTGTGTCTGGCCCAATCCGCACCGGATGGACCCCTTTTCACCCGGTGCGACCATTCTGGACAATCAGGTCGTGATCCTGGAATACGCTAACGGCGTGCGGGCCACTTTTCACGCGAACTGCAACGTCGCCATTTGCGAGCGGCGGTTTTACCTGTGCGGAACCGAGGGGACGCTGCGAGCCGATGTGATCGCAGGAACCATCGAGCTGCAAAGAATTGGGCACTCGACGACCCCTGAGTTTATTGATACGGGCGCCAAAGGTGGACACGGAGGAGGCGATTACATCATGTCCCAAGGGTTGGTGGCAACGATCCTGGAGGGCAAACCGCCGCTGGCCACCGTGGATGACGGGATTCGCGCCTGCGTCGCCGCGTTCGGCATCGACCAGGCGGCGGATAGCGGACAGGTGACGGACTTGCGACCAATGTGGAACAGGGTTTCGGCGGAGGCGCTGTGTTGAAGAAAGCTGTCATGAACGGAATTTACGACCTGGTTGTGGCGGGCGGAGGCCCGTCCGGGATCTGCGCCGCCGTCGCGGCGGCCCGGCGTGGGCTGCGCGTGGCCCTGGTGGAACGTCATCCCGTGCTCGGTGGCATGGGGACGGCCGCGCTAGTGAACAATTTCTGCAATGCCTACCACGATGGCAGCCGCTTCATCATCGGCGGGATCTTTGCGGAAATTCGGCAGGCTCTGATTGACCGCGACGCGCTTTTCATCACCCAGCGACTCGAACCCTACAATCATCATGTCTTCGCGGAAATCGCCGTTTCGCTCTGCCGCGAAACCGACATCGAGCTGCATCTTGGAACGGCAATCCAAGGCGTGTCGTTTTTTCCGGAAGGCGCGGAAATCATGCTTACGCATGGTTCCCTGCGCGGCAAAGCCGTGGTGGATGCGACCGGAGACGCGGTGGTTGCCGCTCTGGCCGGAGTCGAAATGGCCAAACGCCTGGGCACGCTACCCATGCCGCTGAACTATTGCTATCTGATCGGGCCGATGGATCGGGAGGCGATTCGGACCCAACTGCCCGAAGTCGTCAGGACGGATCGGCGGGGCAGGGAATACTTCGCATTCGGCGGGCAGCCCCGACTGAAAGAATGGGTGGCGCAGGCGCGGCGCACTGGCGAGCTCACTATCCCGCGAGAGCAGATTGCGATTGCTTACACGGTGCCGCTGATGGAGGAATTTCTTTCCGTCAACTTCGGCCGCGTGGTGGTGAGCGATCCCACCGATCCCGCGCAGCTAAAGGAAGCCGAGCGTATCGGCATGAAACAGGTGGAGGAAGGTGAACGCTTTTTTCGAAAATACCTGCCGGGATTTCACAACGCGAAGGTAACCGAGATCGGGCGGCAGATCGGCGTCCGTGAGTCGCGGCAGATCGTTGGTCAGTATGTGCTCGCTGGCCACGACGTGCTCTCCGGGCGACAGTTCGACGACGTGATCGCCCAATCCTGCTATCCCGTGGATATTCATGAACCGGGTTCAGATAAAACAACGCTGGTCACCTTGCCTCCCGGCGCCCACTATGACATCCCCCTGCGCTGC
>Ga0180217_1004107_pt1 | contig 11712 bp, 10 predicted proteins | sample eDN3rd37CBELigOP_FD_128521 | JGI IMG/M metagenome (GOLD analysis project Ga0180217, IMG submission 128521) | Enriched Organic Plus compost microbial communities from Emeryville, California, USA - eDNA 3rd pass 37_C BE-Lig OP (version 2) (version 2) ... | reverse complement strand
CAGCAGCGCGACGCTGCCGGCGATCGGCCCTGCCACGGTTTCGAGCCAGCGGTGATCGAAGGCGCGGATGGCATCGGCATGATCGGGAAACCGCATGATCCGCTCGGCAACGGCATCAGCGAACGGCTTGCCCTGATCCGTCTCCAGGATCCATGAGGTGGGCAACACCTCGCGAAGGAAGCTTTCCATCCGCTCGCTGTCCGGAAATATCCGCCGATAGAGATGACGCGGATCCCAATCGAGCAGCACCTTGCCGATATCGAACACCACGATGGTCGGAGACGTGCGAGCCATCCGGCCTCCTTGAAATGCAGCCGAGCGGAAAAGGGACGGGCGGGCATGCTGTGCCGCATTCCCGCCCGTGATTCCAGTCAACAGTTATGTCGATCAATGACGCGCTCACCGCCTTGGCCGCTTGGGCGAGGCCTTGCAAGGCGGCGACGTGACGCTACTCGTAGACGAAGGCGGCGTCGGTCAGGTCGATGGCCTTGAACTGATCTCTCTCGGCCCAGTAGTCCTGGCTGTGCTGCCACTCCGGCTTGTCGCCGCGTTTCGGCAGCAGATGGGCGCTGCGCATCATGTAGCCGGGATTGAAATTTTCCGGGTCGATCCAGTCGAGCAGCGGCATATCTTCATCCTCGGAACGCAGCGCCACCGTCACCTTGCGCGCGCCGGTCGTCTGCATGTGCTTCAGCAGGTTGCAGACGAAGTCCGCCACCATATCGACCCGCAGCGTCCAGCTCGCGCGGAAATAGCCGAATATCCAGACCAGGTTCGGGACGCCCGTGAACATCATGCCGCGATAGGTCACGGTGTCGGCAAAGTCGAGCGGCTTGCCGTCGATGCTGAAGGCGATATCGCCGGTGGCGGACAGGTTGAAGCCGGTGGCGGTGACGATGATGTCGGCATCGAGCGTCTTGCCGGATTTCAGCAGCAGCCCGGTTTCGGTGAAGCGCTCGATCTCGTCGGTCACAACCGAGGCCTTGCCGGCTTTGATGCTCCTGAACAGGTCGCCGTCCGGGATGAAGGCGATGCGCTGCTGCCAGGGCCGATAACGCGGGGTGAAATGCGTCTTGATATCGAAGTCCGGTCCGAGATAGGCGACCACGCCCGCCATCAGGTCCTTCTTCGCGCCCTCGGGATCGGTGAAAGTCTTGCGGGTGAAGGCGTCCTGCTCGTAGAGGATCTTGCGGCGGACGATCTCGTGAATCCAGCTTTCGTCCACCTGCAATCGGCGCAGTTCGTCGGCGATCTCGATGGCATTGCGGCCGACGCGGAAGTAGGTCGGCGAGCGCTGCAGCATGGTGACGTGCGCGCAGTCGTCGGCGATGTTCGGCACCAGGGTCGCGGCGGTGGCGCCGGAGCCGATCACGATCACCCGCTTGTCCTTGTAGTCGAGGTCCTCCGGCCACTTTTGCGGATGGACGATGCGGCCCTTGAACGCCGACATCTCCGGCCATTCCGGCGTATAGCCCTCGGCGTGGCGGTAGTAGCCCTGGCACATCCAGAAGAAATTGGCGGTGAAGCGCAGATGCTCGCCAGTGTCGGTACGTTCGGCGACGATGGTCCAGAGCTTGTCCGTGTCGGACCAGTTGGCGCCCAGGATGCGATGGTGATAGCGGATGTAGCGGTCAAGATCGTTCTCGGTGATCACTTCGCGCATGTATTTCAGGATTTCCGCCGCCGTGGCGATCGGCGGGCCGGTCCACGGCTTGAAGCGGTAGCCGAAGGTATAGAGATCGCTGTCGGAGCGGATGCCGGGATAGCGGTGCGTCCACCAGGTGCCGCCGAAGCTGTCCTGCGCCTCCAGGACCGCGAAACTGGTGCCGGGGCACTGGTGGATGAGGTGATAGGCGGCGCCGATGCCCGAGATGCCGGCGCCGACGATCAGGACGTCGAAGTGTTCGACCTGCTGCGAGTCCTGTTGCAGGCTCTGCCGGGAGCTCTCGGCCTCGATCGTGGACTGGACGTTCATGGGCGTTGCCTCCTAAGCATGCTGTCATTGCGAGCGCCTCGTAGGTGCTGCGCACCCTCCGGACATCAGGCAATCCAGCTCTCTTGCGGTGCTTCGGATTGCCTCGCTCGCAATGGCGGTTCGATCGATGATCGGTCCGCCATTCAGGCCCCGAGGGCCGGACGACGGGCCCTGCTACACCTCGCGGCGATTGAGGAAGGCGAGCCGCTCGAACAGGTGGACGTCCTGCTCGTTCTTCAGCAGCGCGCCGTGCAGCGGCGGAATCAGCTTGCGCGGATCGCGCTCGCGCAGCATCTCCGGGGTGAATTCCTCGTTGAGCAGCAGCTTCAGCCAGTCCAGCAACTCCGAAGTGGACGGCTTCTTCTTCAGGCCCGGCACCTCGCGGACCTCGAAAAAGATCTTCAGCGCCTCCTGCACCAGCCGCTTCTGGATATCCGGGAAGTGGACGTCGACGATCCTTGCCATCGTCTCCTGATCCGGAAACTTGATGTAGTGGAAAAAACAGCGCCGCAGGAAAGCGTCAGGCAGTTCCTTCTCGTTGTTCGAGGTGATCATGACGATCGGGCGCTCCTTGGCCTTGATCGTCTCACCGGTCTCGTAGACGAAGAACTCCATGCGGTCGAGTTCCTGCAGGAGGTCGTTCGGAAACTCGATGTCGGCCTTGTCGATTTCGTCGATCAGCAGCACCGGTCGCGTTTCGTGGGTGAAGGCATCCCACAGTTTGCCGCGCTTGATGTAATTGCGGATGTCCGACACGCGGGCGTCGCCGAGCTGGCTGTCGCGCAGGCGCGACACTGCGTCATACTCGTAAAGGCCTTGCTGCGCTTTGGTGGTCGACTTGATGTGCCAGGTCAGAAGCGGCGCGCCGATCGCCTTGGCGACTTCCTCGGCCAGCACCGTCTTGCCGGTGCCGGGTTCGCCCTTCACCAGCAGCGGGCGTTCGAGCACGATGGCGGCGTTGACTGCGACCTTGAGATCGTCGGTCGCGACGTAGTCTTTGGTGCCGGAAAACTTCATTGATGATTCTGCCTTGGGGTTGGTCTGCAATGAGGAGGCCCTGGGCCTCCGGATGCGCAGCGATCGCCGGGCGACGGTCGCTGCGCATCATGAGGCGCGTCAGGCGCGCCTTATCAATGCAAGGATGACGAGGACGATGATGCCGCCGATAGCCGCGTTGATGATCGCACGCACGATGCCGGTGCCGAGATTGATGCCGAGCTGCGGCAACAGCCAGCCGGCCACTACTGCGCCGATGATACCGATGACGATATTGCCGATCAGGCCGAATCCGCCGCCCTGAACTATCAGTCCGGCTAACCATCCTGCAATCGCACCAACGATAAGCCAGACGATGATGGATTCAATACCCATGGTTGTTCCCCTTGTTGCCGCAGTCAGGGTCTCTTGCCGCTGCGAGCGCGGTCAACTGTAGTTGAAAAACGGACGAGGTCCAGTGGAGGGGCGGTCCGGACGGGGGCCGCGTCAACGCCTCCCGAATGACGATCCTTGCCGGTCAGCCCTTGACGTCTGCGCCGCAGAGGGCAATCTGCTTCCCATGTTCCTGCAATTCTTCACATCGCTGCGCGAGGCGCAGGTCCCCGTCACACTGCGTGAATACCTGACGCTGATGGAGGCGCTCGAGGCCAATCTCGCCGACCAGAGCGTTGAGAATTTCTACTACCTTTCCCGCGCCACGCTGGTGAAGGACGAGCGCAACCTCGACAAGTTCGACCGGGTGTTCGGAGCCACCTTCAAGGGGCTGGAGACGCTGCTCGACGCCATGGAGAAGGCGGATATTCCCGCCGAGTGGCTGAAGAAGCTCGCGGAGAAATATCTGACCGAGGAGGAGAAGCAGCAGATCGAGGCCATGGGCTGGGATAAGCTTATGGAAACTCTGCGCAAACGCCTGGAGGAGCAGAAGGGCCGGCACCAGGGCGGCAACAAATGGATCGGCACCGCCGGCACCTCGCCGTTCGGCGCCTATGGCTATAATCCCGAAGGCATCCGGATCGGCCAGGAGAAGAACCGGCACAACCGGGCCGTCAAGGTATGGGACCGCCGCGAGTTCAGGGATCTCGATGGCAACGTCGAACTCGGCATTCGCAACATCAAGATCGCCCTGCGGCGGCTGCGCAAGTTCGCGCGCACCGGCGCGCCCGAGGAGCTCGATCTCGACACCACCATCAAGAAGACCGCGAACCAGGGCTATCTCGACGTCCACCTCCGACCGGAGCGGCGCAACGCCGTGAAGGTGCTGGTGTTCTTCGACATCGGCGGCTCGATGGATTCCCACATCGCTCAGGTCGAGGAACTGTTCTCGGCGGCGAAGAGCGAATTCAAGCACATGGAATATTTTTACTTCCACAACTGCCTCTATGAGGGCGTCTGGAAGGAGAACAAGCGCCGCTTCACCGACCGCACCCCGACCTGGGATGTGCTCCACAAGTATCCGCATGACTACAAGGTGGTGTTCGTCGGCGACGCTTCGATGAGCCCCTATGAGATCATGGTGCCGGGCGGCTCCGTCGAGCACGTCAACGAGGAGCCCGGTGCGGTCTGGCTGGAGCGGGTGACACGCACCTATCCCCATGCAGTGTGGCTCAATCCCGTCGCACAGAAGCATTGGGACTATTCGGAATCCACCACCATCATCCGCCGGCTGTTCTCTGATCGCATGTTCCCGCTCACGATCGAAGGGCTCGAAGGCGCAATGAAGGAACTGGTGAGATAGCTTGGGTATCCCGGATGCCGCGCAGCGCCGAAAGCGCGTTCACGCGCGTCTTCGACGCGCTATGGCGGTGCGCTGCTGATCCGGGCCGTTCGAACGACGGCATCATGGCGGTCCCGGCTCTGCGGGGCAACGCAAGTGCGCTGCACCGCGTCCGGGACAAAAGAAGGAACGAGCATTATGACGCAGACCATCACCCGCGGCATCAAGAAGCTGCTCGAGGAGGCCAACAAGGAAATCGAGACCATGAGTGTGGCCGACGCCAAGGCGGCGGTCGAGCGCGGGGAAGCGGTGTTCGTCGATCTGCGCGATCCGCGGGAGCTGGAGCGTGAGGGCAAGATTCCCGGCTCGTTCTCCTGCACGCGCGGCATGCTGGAATTCTGGATCGATCCGGAAAGCCCCTATGCCAAGCCGATCTTCCAGGAGAACAAGAAGTTTATCTTCCACTGCGCCTCGGGCTGGCGCTCCGCGCTCGCCGCCAAGACCGCGCAGGACATGGGCCTGAAGCCGGTGGCGCATCTCGGCGGCGGCTTCACTGCCTGGCGCGATGCCGGCGAGGCGGTCGAGAAAGTGGTGCCGAAGCAGCCGAAGGGGTAATCAGGCCGTTACCCTTCGAGGCCTCCGCTTCGGCCCCTCAGTGTCTGACCGGAAATAAGATCGCATCGTCATCGAGAGACGCTGCGGTACGCCGTCACCCTGAGGCGGTCATGCGCAGCATGACCCTCGAAGGGCGACGGCGGTGTCCTGCGCCATCCTTCGAGGCTCGGGCTGCGCCCTCGCGCCTCAGGATGACGGCTTTCGTGCTATGTCGCGCGCCCAACCGATTTTCCGGTCAGACGGTCAGGACGATGGCTTGGCGCAAATCTCACCCCGAGGCACGAGCCTCAAAGGATGACGTGATCCCAGCAAGCGCTTCCGTCACGCGCGGGCTTGACCGGCGTGTTCATCTGTCGAAAGGATGGATTGCCGGACAGGTCCGGCAGTGACGCCCGAACGGGAAATGCATCGCAATGTCTTCCATCACTGACGATCCGCTCGTGTCCACTGAATGGCTGGCCGCGCGGCTGGGCGATTCCGGAGTCAAGGTGGTCGATGCCACCTTCAAGATGCCGGGTGTGCTGCCGCTGCCGTTCGATGACTTCGTGGCGGCGCATATTCCAGGCGCGGTGTTTTTCGACGTGGAGGCGATTTCGGATCACACGTCGCCGCTGCCGCACATGTATCCCAGCGCCGAGCAGTTCGCGCGTGACGTCGCGCAGCTCGGCATTTCCGACGGCGACACGGTGGTGCTGTACGATGCCGGCGGCTGGGTTGCGGCGCCGCGTGCCTGGTGGATGTTCCTGTCGTTCGGATATCCGAATGTGAAGGTGCTCGACGGCGGCCTGAAGAAATGGCGCGCTGAGGGACGCCCGGTGGAGACGGGCAAGCCGACGCCGCAGCCGGGCCGCTTCACGGCGCGGCTCGACCCCGGCTATCTGCGCAGCAAGGATCAGATGGTGGCCAATCTGAACGCGACGGCGGAGCAGGTGATCGACGCCCGCGCGGCGGGCCGGTTCGACGGCAGCGTCGCCGAGCCGCGCCCTGGCCTCCGCGCAGGGCACATCCCCGGCAGCCGCAATCTTCCCTACAACGAATTAATCGACCCGGCGACCGGCACCATGAAGCCGCTCGATGCGTTGCGGTTGGCGTTCGAAGCTGCGGGACTCGATCTGGCGCGGCCGGTCGTCACCACCTGCGGCTCCGGCGTCTCGGCGGCGGTGCTGACCTTCGCGCTGTATCGGCTCGGCGTCCGTGGCTCGGCGCTCTATGACGGCTCCTGGTCGGAATGGGGCATGGAGGGCGGGCCGCCGGTGGCGACCGGCCCGGCCTGATCGTTCAGCGCTGGTCGAAGGGGAAGAGCAGCCCGTTCGGTATGGGGGCGGCGGCCGGCGCTGTGGCGGGACGCTGCACGCGCGGGGCGGGCCGCGCCCGCTGCTGACGCGCGGCGACCCGCTTGGGCTTGGCGGTGGACGCATGCGCCTTGCCCTGCGCCAGGGCCCAGGCTCGCGAGCGGGGCAGTGGAACCGGACCTTTGATCACGACCGGCGGGGGAAGTTCGCTGGCACCGGCCGGCTGCTCGTTGGCGAGCATGGCGGTCTGCGTCGGCGGGGCCGGGGTGTCGGCTGGCGACGGCGCGGCGGCGTCACTGGTCGCAGCCGGAGGCGGCGTATCCGGAGCGGCGCTGCTTGTCGTGTCCGCCGCAGCCGGATGACTCTCCGTCTTCTCCACTGCCGCTGAATCCTGCGTCGGCGTGGGCGCAGCCGCCGGCTGATCCGAGTCCGCTGGCAAAGGGGCCACGGGCTTCGTGGTCTCTGCTGCGTCGTTCGTGCTGCCGGCAGCAACCTTGCCTTCGGCCGGGGTGGGGCCGGGCGGCATCGCCTCGGGCTCGGCCGCGACTGCGGAATTCTCGACGGGCGCGGGCGTGCCGTCAGCCTTGGGGACCGCTGCCATTTCCGGCTGCACGGCGGGCTGGGGCGAAGGTGGTGTCTCCGCATGGGCTGGCGGCGCTGGGGCGTTGCCCGTGGGAGTGGATGCTTCGGCCGTGCCCGCCGGGGTGCCGGCCGTCGTCGAAGGTTCAGCCGGGGAGGAAGGTTCAGCCGGAGAAATTGCCTCGGCAGGGGGCTCCGTGCTGGAAGCCGACATCGATCCCGGGACGGCCGTCGCTTCGCCGGCCGGGTCGGCAAGTTGCAGCAGGGCCAGGGTCGGCGGGGCCGGATCGGGCATCGGGCGCTGATCCTGCGGCAGCGGCGGCAACGCGACCGCCACCGTCGGCAGGCTGAGGAATTGCTCATGCGAGGCGCGCAGCAGGGCCGCGGCGCCAAGTCCGAAGATCAGCATCGAAACCGAAAGCAGTATGGCGGTGAACAGAAAACGGAAGCCGGGGAGCATGAAGGTCGATCCGTCTTCGCAGGAGACCTGCGGAAGCTCTTCGTCTTCGGGAACGCGGGTGGAACAGGGTGCGGCGCTCGCCGCGAATCAGTCCCATCGAGAATAGCGCAATGCCGGCGGCCGGAGGCAAAAGCTGTCGCCATCTGCATTTAACCGCCGGCGACGCTCTTGCAGGATCACATTTTCGGTTCCATAGCTGATGGCAACGGTTTCTCTGTATTGCGGGCCGGAAATTCGGCCTCACGCTGCGAAGATCCGCACCGGAAAAGGGTGAGACTTTGCGGCAACGCCCTGCAGCGATTCAGCAAATGTGACCACTTCCGGGCCGAATTTTCCGGTTTCGTCTTGAATGCGCCGCTATCGTAAGGTGTGTGTGGCGTTAACGATCCGGTGTCGCCTTGGGACTATAACACGACAATGATGATCAAACGCCTCCTTACCGTTTTTGCCGCCGGCGCATTCTGCGCCACGGGATCCTCGTGGGCTGCGGCGCAGAGCTACTCGGTGTCACCTCCCGGTGCGACCTATTCGCCAGCATCGGATGATTATACCCCCGATTATGGGACGCGACCGAACGCTCCGGACGAAATGCCGGACTTCGACGATCTCAACGACAGTTCCCCGGCGCAGCGCGGACAGTCTGCGGCATTGCCGTCGCCTGGCCCGATCCTGTCGCCCGAGGATCCGCGCTACGGCCGGCCGGCCGGCAGCGCTCCGGCCTATTCGAACCAGGCCGCCGTGCCGCAGGGACCGGTGATGTCGCCGGACGACCCGCGCTATGGCCGTCCCTACAATCCGCCCCAGACCTATTCCGACCGCGGCAGCCCGGCGGATGGCATCCGGCCGCCGGCTGGCGTCGGACAGGGGAACGTGACCGGTTCGGTGCCGCCGACCCCGATGGGAAGTGATGGGCGACCGGTATCGCTGGCGGCGCTGCCGCCGGACGAGCAGCCGGAAGCCGACCAGGGCGGCGAGGCGCAGCTTGCGCCCAACCTGCGGCGCCAGGAGGTGACCTTCGTCACCAAGGAGCCGCCGGGCACCATCGTCGTCGATACGCCGAACACCTACCTCTATTACATTCTCGGCAACAATCGCGCGATCCGCTACGGCGTGCGCGTCGGCCGCGATGGCTTCACCTGGACCGGGGTGCAGAAGATCACCCGCAAGGCGGAGTGGCCGGATTGGCATCCGCCGACGGAAATGATCGAACGCCAGCCCTATCTGCCGCGCTTCATGGCGGGCGGCCCGGGCAACCCGCTCGGGGCGCGGGCGATGTATCTCGGTTCGACCGTGTACCGGATCCATGGCACCAACCAGCCTTCGACCATCGGCAAGTTCGTCTCGTCCGGGTGCATCGGCATGCTCAACCAGGACGTCGACGATCTGTTCGACCGCGTCAAGGTCGGCACCAGGGTCGTGGTGCTTCCGAATGCGCGCGGCGCGGCGTCGGCGTCCGCCGCGAATCCGCCGGCGCGGAACGCTCCTGCTCCCGCTGCTCCCAGGCCGCAGTCGGATTCCACCGTCGCGCAGGCTGGTGGTGGTACGGCGCCGGCCGTCGTGCCGCCGCTCCCGGCACCGGTGACGGTGCGCTGAGCTGAGCGTTACAGCCCATCGCGATTTCAAAAGCCCGGCCTTCGCGCCGGGCTTTTTCTTATTCTCCCTCGGTCCGGCTTTTCTAGCTGATGACGCGCAGCGGTGCGCCGGCGAGCCAGGCCTCGATGTCCTCGACCATCTCGCCATAATAGCGCCGGTAGTTCTCGACGGTGACGTAGCCGAGATGCGGCGTCAGCACCACGTTGTCGAGCTTGCGCAGCGGATGATCGAGCGGTAGCGGCTCGGTGCCGAACACATCGAGCGCGGCGCCGGCGATCGCACGCTGTTGCAGGGCATCGAGCAGCGCCGTCTCGTCGACGATCGGCCCGCGCGCGGTGTTGACCAGATACGCGGTTGGCTTCATGCGGGCGATATCGTCGCGTGAGATCAGCCCGCGTGTCCGCGCGCTGAGGATGACATGGATGGAGACGATATCGGCGCGCGCCAGAAGATCGTGTTTGCCGGCATAAGCCACGCCCGCCGCTTCGCAGACCGTCGGGGTCAGATTCTGGCTCCAGGCGATCACCGTCATGCCCATCGCCTTGGCGATCGTGGCAACCTGGCGCCCGAGCTTGCCGAGGCCGATGATGCCGAGCGTCTTCCCTTCGAGATCCTCGCCGACCGTGATCTGCCAGCGCTCACCGGCCTTCAGCCGTGCATTTTCGAAGCCGATGTGCCGCGTCAGTTCCAGCATCAGGCCGATGGCGAGGCTCGCGGTGGGATTGCCGACCGAGGTGGTGCCGCACACCGTGACGTTGCGTGTCCTGGCGGTTTCGAGATCGAACGACGCGTTGCGGATGCCGGAGGTGAGCAGCAGCTTCAGCTTCGGCAGCCCGTTGAGCACGTCGGCGCCGAACGGCGTCCGCTCGCGCATGGCGCAGACGATGTCGAAATCCTGCAGCGCTGCAATGACCTCGGAAGCATCGGTGAACGGCGCATTGAATACCGTGACATCGATCCGGTCGGCGAGGCGCGACCAGTCGGCCAGTTTCAATGCCACGTTCTGGTAGTCGTCGAGGATGGCACAACGGAGCCTGGTCATCGCGAAGCTCAGTTCCTGATGCGGCCGGGATCGGCCGCATTCATGGTCGCGCGCCATCCCGGCAACGGCAACAGCGCGGCGCTCAGATCAGGTGCCGATGCGCCAGCGGCTCACGCTTGGCCTGGCAGGCGGGCCCCGGTCCGCGCATATAGTGCTGCTCCGGGCGATAGGGATGGAAGGCGGCGATGATGAACTGGCGAAAGAAGCTGGCGAGCTCATGCCAGATGCCGGCAGGCTCTTTCGCATGGGTGGCCGCATCGGCAGCCTGTGAGGGAATGGTGCTCATGGGGACGCACTCTGTCGTCTGTTATCGTGTCGCTCTGTGATCCGGCTCACGATGAGCGCAAGGCGACAGATTTGCTGAAAATGATTAAAATCCGGTGAGAATTGTCGGCACGGCGCGCCATATCCCGTTAAGGTTTCCGAAGGCTTAACGCCGCAGTTGCCCTTTGGCCGTCGCATCGCTACATCAGCGGCAGATCAGTCCGAACCATTTCCCCGACATTTTGAGGGTACAAGGAACACGATGGCGCGCCAGTTCGTCTATTTCATGCAGGGTCTGACCAAGGCCTATCCGACCCGCAAGGTGCTGGATAACATCCACCTGTCCTTCTATCCGGATGCCAAGATCGGCGTGCTGGGCGTCAACGGCGCCGGCAAGTCGACGCTGCTCAAGATCATGGCCGGCATTGACAAGGAGTACACCGGCGAAGCCTGGGTCGCGGAGGGCGCGCGCGTCGGCTATCTTGAGCAGGAACCGCAGCTCGATCCGACCAAGACGGTGCGCGAGAACGTGATGGAGGGCGTCGCCAAACAGAAGGCGATCCTCGACCGCTACAATGAACTCGCGATGAATTATTCCGAGGAAACTGCGGATGAGATGACCAAGCTGCAGGACGAGATCGAGGCGCAGGGCCTGTGGGATCTCGACAGCAAGGTCGACCAGGCGATGGACGCACTGCGCTGCCCGTTCGACGACGCCGACGTCACGAAGCTGTCGGGTGGTGAGCGGCGCCGCGTCGCGCTGTGCCGTCTGCTGCTCGACCAGCCCGAACTGCTGCTGCTCGACGAGCCGACCAACCATCTCGACGCCGAGTCGGTGGCGTGGCTCGAGGGCCATCTGCGCAACTATCCGGGCGCTATTCTGATTGTCACCCACGATCGCTACTTCCTCGACAACGTGACGGGCTGGATTCTCGAGCTCGATCGCGGCCGCGGCATTCCCTATGAGGGCAACTACTCGTCGTGGCTCGTCCAGAAACAGAAGCGTCTCGAACAGGAAGGCCGCGAGGAGGCGGCGCATCAGCGCACGCTCGCGCGCGAGCAGGAATGGATCGCGGCCTCGCCCAAGGCACGGCAGGCGAAATCCAAGGCGCGCTACCAGCGCTATGAGGAACTGCTCGCCAAGGCCAGCGAGAAGCAGACCCAGACCGCCCAAATCGTCAT
>Ga0180217_1004106_pt1 | contig 11713 bp, 11 predicted proteins | sample eDN3rd37CBELigOP_FD_128521 | JGI IMG/M metagenome (GOLD analysis project Ga0180217, IMG submission 128521) | Enriched Organic Plus compost microbial communities from Emeryville, California, USA - eDNA 3rd pass 37_C BE-Lig OP (version 2) (version 2) ... | reverse complement strand
TTGAGTGCGGTGGACGCGTTCCCCTGGGGGTCCAGGTCGATCACGAGCACGCGCGCGCCGAGGTCTGCAAGCGCTGCGGCGATGTTCACCGAGGTCGTCGTCTTGCCGACGCCGCCCTTCTGGTTCGAGATGGTGAGGACGCGCGTCCTGTGGCCGCTCAGGTCGAGCGAAACGTCGTCGAGAGCGCGGCGGCGGGCGGTCAGTGAGGCGAGTTCGCGAGCGAGCGGGGTGTCTTCGTCGTCGATCGAGAAGGATGCCGCGGCGTCGGCGTCCTCGGGTGGTTTCACGTGAAACACCTCTTCTTCGCGCTCGTCCATGGCCGCCTTCCACTCTAGCCGCCACTCATGAGCCGCCCATCCAGAAACCGCGACCTCGGCCCGATCTTCGCCACCGATGCCTTCGCCGAGCCCGTCTCCGCGGCCGATTTCGATCCCGAGTCGATCGTCAGGAACCGGCGCGCCGTCTTGACCGTCATCCAGCGGCGACTCCTCGACTTCGAGGGCGCTATTCGAATCGTCGCGCGAGACGTCCTCGTCAGTCCCGGTCAGCTCACCCGGCACCGATGGGGCTGCGGGATCTTCTTCGTCAGTCCCTGAGGGAGTCACTGCTCTTGGCGCGTCGTCGCCCTCACCCATTTGTGCCGGCGATTGACGGTCATCCTCTACCGCCGCTGACTTGTCGTGACCTCCCGGTTCACCTGCCCGTCCCGCCGGCGCCGAATCATCGTCGGTGATATCGGCGTCGTTCGCGTCATGGCTCGTGACTTCGTCGGGCCCCACGGCGGCCACGAGAGCCGCGGAGCCCACGGTCATCGGGACCGGGACGACTCCCCCTTCGTCGGCGGATCGTTCTGACGAAGCGTGGTCCTCTCGGGCGGCATCCGCGTCATCGTCGGCGCCGGGGTTCACTGAGTCAGGCTGCTCCTCGCGGGGTTCCGCGTCTCCGCCCCCGGTGGGAACGTCCTCGGAGGACGACGTGTCGCCACCTCTTGCCGTGGCGTTGTCAGCGGCTGCGGAAGCGTTCGGGCGAAGCTGCTTGTCGTTCACGTCTGATGCGTCCGATGTCGATGCTGCGCCCGCGCTTCTTTCCGCGAGAGGTTTCGCCTCATCGGCGACCGCGGATGGTTCTGCAGGGCGAGATCCCCCGTTCGGCTCCGCCAACTCCGCGGCTGGTCCCTCGGACGACTGCCGGTGATCCGCTTGCGTCACCGGTCGATGCGTCGGCTGACTGTCCGCGGCCTTGTTCTTCGAACCAACGCCGAAGAGCCGCAGGATCGAGGCCCACAATCCTCGTTTCACGTGAAACATCACCTCTCGCGACTTGTGGATCTCGATGCGGGCGCGTCGTCGCGGCACCTCTCCTCACACTATCCAGGCAGGACCTGCCCTCCCGTCGCATGACACTCTTCGCATGACACTCTTCTCATGGCAGTCCGGGCGAGAGGACGGCGCTGTAGCGAGGCCTGGGCCGTGGTGCCCGGTGAGGGGACGAGCACCACACTTTCCGACGCGCGCACCCGGTGTTTCACGTGAAACACGCGCGCTCGGGAGCAACGCGCCGATCGCCGCGGGGCGAGGGTTCGTCCCCGGCGCCACACGGCACCGCCCGGTGTCGCCGCACCGGTCGGGAGTGAGGTTCCCTCCTCCGGAGTCCACCGGGACATGACCACTGATCGTCCCGGCAAAGCGCGCTCCTTCGCGGAGTCGGACCGCCGTCTAAAGGAGATGCCTCGTGTCGGCTTGGTCCACTGCGCTGGCATCCCGTAGTGCGATGTCAACTGGGTGCGCGCACTCCCACACTCGAGGATCGCGATGTTTCACGTGAAGCTGTCGAGGTGAGCACCGCGTGTGGTTGCCTCCGGGGAGGAACCGCTCGAAGAGGTCCTGCTTCTCCCACACTGCGCTGCTGAGCATTGATTCCCACGGGCGCGACATGGCGCGCGACGTGCCGCGTGATGTACCTCTCCAGGTGCACGAGAGAACACCCCACGCGCGGATGCGTCCACCTCCGCGTGCGCGGGCGTCGGAAGATCAAGGTGGCTGCGGGGACCGGCGTGCGATTGGGTGAGGCTGCCACGTCACGTCGATCGCCACACCGTGGAGGCGTCGGCACCGTCCCGCTCGGCGTGCGCAAGCAGTGCGACCCCTTCAACACGGACGGCCGGGCGGCGTGGTAAACACACCCGCGGTGTGCGACCATCGGCACATTCGAGAAGGCAGTGGGCCCCGTGTTGCTCCGATCCGTGCCTCGCGGGAGCGGCGCCGAGCGGAATCCACCGCCGACGCCCTGTCCGAGCGCGGGCCTGCATGCAACTCGTGCCGCATGCGCGGCCTGTGGGAAAGACCCAGGGGGCGGGGACACCGCGTCGCCAAGCCCGCAGCGATCGAAGCCCCGACCGACCCGCTGCGGCCAGATACGGTGCGTTTCGCCCCGTCACAGCGAGCCCCCCGCCGCTGTAGCCGCTGCCGCGACAATGGAAGGTGAAGCGGCCGGACGTTCCGCCGATGCAGATCGCGCCGGAGAAGGCTTTGAGCCGACCGGCCGATGCGCCCCGCGCCCGTCCGCCCACAACCGTTCGGAATCTCCCGTCATCACCGATCTGGCGCAGCGGAGGTGCACACGATCCAGCGAGCTCATCGCCGGTGGTATCGCCCCGGATTCCTCGGCACGAGATAACGCCAGCGAGGCCACCGCCTCCCGGCGATCGCGGCAGGTCGCGTTCCTCGGGCGTAAGGCTCCAAGAACGAGCTCGGATCGTCGGCGACCGATGGTGGCGAGGTGCGAGACCCGACAATCCGAAACAACCGCTCAGAATCAGACCGGTCTGCCCCACGTCCCTCGGTGTTTCACGTGAAACAAGCCGCCGGAACGCCGTCGAAGGAGCGGCTAGTTGACGGTGGCCCGCACCACGCGCGTGGGTTCCTCCAACAAGCCCTCCCCGATCACCTCGACGTGCACGTCGCTCAGTGTGAACCGTCGGATCTGCTTTTCAGCGGCGGTGATCTCGTTGGGTGCGCCGGCCCCCTTCAGCAGCACCAGCTCACCGCCCTCGCGCACGAGCGGCGCGGTGAGCGGGATCAGCGTGCGCAGCGCGCTCACGGCCCGCGCCGTCACGGCATCCAGCGATCGACCCCACGCCCAGTCCTCGGCGCGCGCCCGCACAACCTCGACATTGTCCAACCCGAGGTTCGATGCCTGCTCCTCCAGCCACGCCACGCGTCGCTCCATCGGCTCGATCAGCACCCACTCGACGTCGGGCCGCGCGATCGCAAGCACCAGCCCGGGCAAGCCTGCCCCTGAACCCACATCACCGACTCGCCCCGAGAACAACGGCGCGGCGACAGCGCAATTCAGGATGTGTCGCGACCACAGGCGAGGCACCTCGAGGGGTCCGATGAGTCCCCGCTCCTCGCCGTGCTCGGCGAGCGCCTCCGTGAACGCTCGAGCGAGGTCGATGCGGTCGCCGAAGATCGTGACAGCGGCGTCGGGTTCAGGCTCGATCATCCGTGCTCCGATGGTGAAGGTGGTGACGGCGCCGAAGACGATTCGTTCGCGGCGCGGTCTGCGGAAGAACCATGATCCAGGCACAAGACCGCAGCGCGCCAATCATCTCAGGACGACTGCGATGGGACGCCTCGGCCCGAACTGGGCGTTTCACGTGAAACGCAGAGCGCCGGCATCCGCTGAAATGCGGCGTACCGGCGCTCGTGCGACGACTCAGCGGCGGCGAATCACCGTGTGGCGGTCAGCGCCTTCGCCGTACGACTCCGATGTCAGCCCGCGCTCGGCAACGAGATCGTGCACGATCTTGCGCTCGTAACTCGTCATCGGGGGCAGCGACGCCTGCGATGCGCCGGCGTCGAGGCGCGCGACTGCAGTGTCGACCAGGCGAGCGAGTTCCTCGGTGCGCGAGTCGCGCGACCCGCCCACGTCAAGGATGAGACGCGAGAAGCGGCCGGTGCGGTTCTGCACGGCGATGCGGGTCAGCTCCTGCAGCGCCTGCACCGTGTCGTGATCCGACAGCAGCCTCAGCGCCTCCGGGTCCTCCGCCTCGACCGACACGTACGCACGGCCGCCGCGCACGTCGAGCGCGAGGTCGCCGTCGATGTCGGCGATGTCGAGAAGCTCCTCGATGAAGTCCGCGGCGAGGTCGCCCTCCTGCTCGAGCTGCTCGTCGGTCGCCGGATCACGGCCGATCGAGCCGGACTCGACGGGGGTGGGGCTGCTTGTCGTCATGACGGTCCTTCGCTTGTCTGCGGTCGTGGCGTCCGGATGCCGGCTCAGGAACCGGCCTGCGTCGAAGGCGACTGACCGCCGCGTTTCTGCGCCTGCTTCTTCGCCCGCTGCTTGCTCACCGGCTGCTGGCGCTTGGGCGCCGCGGCCTTCGCGCGCTCGGCCTCTTCGAGAAGGCGGCGCTGCTCGGCCTCGTACTTCTCGATCGGCACGACCTTGCCGCTCGAGTCGATCGCCTTGCCCTTGCGCGCCAGGCGCTCCTCGCGCGCCTTCGCCGCCTCGGAACCGGGGGTCGGCATCTCACGGATGACGAGGAACTGCTGGCCCATCGTCCACAGGTTCGACACGAACCAGTAGATGACGACGCCGAGCGGGAAGAAGACACCCGAGAACACGAACGCGAACGGCAGGACGTACAGCATGATCTTCTGCATCTGGTACGCCTGGCCGGTCTTGGCCTCGGGGGAGAGGTTCTTCGAGATGATCTGCAGCTGCGTGAAGAACTGCGACGCGATCATGAGCACGACCAGGATCAGCAGGATGATGATCGACGTCGTGTTGCCGGTCTCGATCGCGGTGATGAGGTTCTCGTGCAGAGACGCGACGCCGAGCAGCTTCGCATCGTAGAACTGCTGCGTGAGCTCGTTGCTCAGCAGACCGACGCCGCTGAAGTTCGGGTTCGTCGCGATCTTCTGCACGTCGTTCAGCACGCTGAACAGCGCGAAGAAGATCGGCATCTGCACGAGCAGCGGCAGACAGCTCGAGACGGGCGTCGTGCCGTGCTTCTTGTACAGCGCCATGGTCTCGCGGCTCATCGCCTCGCGCGAGAGCTGATCCCGCTTGCCGCGGTACTTCTCCTGAATTTTCCGCAGTTCAGGAGCGATTTCCATCATCTTGCGCTGGCTCTTGATCTGCCGCACGAAGAGCGGGATGAGCGCGGCGCGCACGACGACCACGAGACCCACGATCGCAAGCACCCACGTGATGCCGTCAGCCGGCGGCAGGCCGATCGCGGTGAACAGCCAGTGCCATGCGACCAGCACGAGCTCGACGAGCCACTTGAGGGGCCACAGGATGGTCCCGATCAGGTCGAAGCCCCCGCTCGCCGTTTCGGGGGCGGGGGTGGAGTCCAGCAAGAGATCCATGCGGACGATCAGTCCTTTCCGGAGGGGGTGGGTACGACGAACCCGCGCGGGGTGAGTCCGTACCGGAAGTTCTTGCGAAGCGGCACGTCGTCGACGCCGCCCTTCGCCCACGGGTGGCAGCGCGCGAGCCGGGCCGCCGTGAGCGCGGTCCCGACGACGGCGCCGTGCTGCTGCACCGCACCGACGGCGTACGCCGAGCACGAAGGGTAGTACTTGCACACGTCGCCGTAGGTGTGCGAGATCGTGGCGCGGTAGCCGTGCAGCAAGGCCAGCAGCGCGTTGCGCGGCAGCAGCGGGATCGCCGAGAGGAGACCGGAGGCCTCGAACCGGGCCTGGCCGAGCGCGTAAGCGGGCAGGACGCTCATGCCGCACTCCGGGCGAGGCAGCGCGAGACCTCGGCGCGAAGCTCGCTGTAGGCAGCCGTCGCAGAACTCGGCAGCGCGCGGATGACGACGTCCGTCCCCGGACGGACGGACTCGAGCGCCTCGGCGCACACCGCCTTGAGCCGTCGACGAACGGTGTTGCGCACGACGGCGGTGCCGACCTGCTTGCTCACGATGAAGCCGAAGCGCGGCGGCGCGGTGCCCGCCTCAGCGCGCGCGGACACGTAGCTCACGGTGTGCGCGGCGGCACAACGACGGCCCCGACGGACGACGGCCTTGTAGTCCGCTCCGCGGGTGAGTCGGTTCGGCCTCGCAAGCACCGGGTCTTCGGGCCGGACTCAGGCCGAGAGCTCGGTGCGCCCCTTGGCGCGGCGCGCCGAGAGGATCGCGCGGCCGGCGCGGGTGCGCATGCGGGCGCGGAAGCCGTGCTTCTTGGCGCGGCGGCGGTTGTTGGGCTGGAACGTGCGCTTGCTCATGAGATCTCTTCCGGATCAGTTGTCACCGGGCGGGGAAGCCAGCGACAGACTGGCCCTATGGAGACCGGAGACGGCGTACAGGGGACTGCCACGAGGGCATAAGTCAACCGATTAAGGCTACGTCGAGACGTCTGAGAACTCAAACCGAGCCGAACCGCGACATTATCCCCAACCCGGCGCTCGAGCGTGGCAATGACACGCGGCCGAGTCCTACAGTGGAGTTTGCCCCCGCCACGGCCTCTGACCTACCGTGGCTTCGGCAGTTATCCACAGGCTCGCGTGACCGCAGCGCGGGCCTGAGGCGCATCATCACACCCGGGGGGGCCATGTCATCGCACCAAGTTCCAGACGTACCAGTCTGGTCAGCCGTGCTCGACGAACTCACCGCGGACGAACGCATCACACCCCAGCTGTGGGGCTTCCTCAATCTCGCCGTCGCCCAAGGGGTGATGGGAGGCACGCTCTACCTCGATGTGCCGAACGACCTGACGGCGGCGCAGCTGAACAAGCGCATGCGGTCGCCGATCCTCGAGGCGATCTCACGCGTGGGCGACGACGAGGTCGCGACGTTCCGCGTGGTCGTCAATCCAGATCTCGCCGATCAGCATCTGACCGCGCCGATCCCGGTGCAGACGCCGATGCCTTCCGAGCCGATCGCGTCGCAGCCGGCCCCCGGTGCGCGCGCCGGAATCGCGGAGACGACGGATGCGGCATCCGCCGGCTCTCGCTACGACACGCGACTCAACCCGAAGTACACGTTCGACAACTTCGTCATCGGCCAGTCGAACCGCTTCGCGCACGCGGCGGCGGTCGCCGTCGCCGAGGCTCCCGCGAAGGCCTACAACCCGCTCTTCATCTACGGCGACTCGGGTCTCGGCAAGACGCACCTGCTGCACGCGATCGGCGATTACGCTCTGAGCCTCTATGCCGGCATCCGCGTTCGCTACGTCTCGAGCGAGGAGTTCACGAACGACTTCATCAACTCGATCGCGAACAACCGCGGCTCGGCGTTCCAGGCGCGCTACCGCGAGGTCGACATCCTCCTCATCGACGACATCCAGTTCCTGCAAGGCCGCGCCGAGACGCAGGAGGCGTTCTTCCACACCTTCAACACGCTGCACGATCACGACAAGCAGGTCGTGATCACGAGCGATGTCCCACCTCGTCAGCTCACCGGCTTCGAGGACCGGATGCGCAGCCGGTTCGAGTGGGGCCTCATCACCGACGTCCAGGCGCCCGACCTCGAGACCCGCATCGCGATCCTCCGCAAGAAGGCGCAGAACGAGCGGCTCCAGGTTCCCGACGAGGTGCTCGAGTACATCGCGACAGTGGTGTCTTCGAACATCCGCGAGCTCGAGGGCGCGCTCATCCGGGTGTCGGCATTCGCGAGCCTCAATCGGTCGACGCTCGACATGTCGCTCGCCCAGACCGTGCTGCGCGACATCGTCGATCAGGACGACGCGAACGTCGTCTCGCCGACCGACATCATCAACGCGACCGCGCACTACTTCAAACTGTCGGTCGACGATCTGTACGGATCCAGCCGATCGCAGGCGGTGGCGACCGCGCGACAGATCGCGATGTATCTGTGCCGCGAGCGCACGAGCCTGTCGCTGCCCAAGATCGGCCAGCTCTTCGGCAACCGCGACCACACGACGGTGATGTACGCCTACAAGAAGATCAGCGACCTCATGAAGGAGCGCCGCTCGATCTACAACCAGGTAACGGAGATCACGGCACAGCTCGGCCGTACCGGTCGCTGACCTCGAACCCGTTCCCGCCAGGATCACACGGTGAGTATTCCCGTGCGCTCCCGTCGCTTCGCGCACCGGATAAGCGGATGCCTCGCCGCGTCCGTCCCCGTTGCGCGACGCGGTGGGCAATATGCCTCAAACCGATGCTTGACACCTGTGGACAACCGGGCCATCATTCGCGTTCTTCACAGTGTGGAAAACCTGTGGATAACTCGGGACGACTGCGGAAAGGCTGTGCACACCGCGGGTCTCCCTGTGGACGAGGACGGCTCGACGGGCATCCGCATGATTCCGCGGTCCCACGGCTCTCCGCAGCCGTTCCACAAGTCACATGCGTGTAGTTCCCAGACACTGACCGGCATCTCGCGAGTTATCCACACTTTCCACAGCGGTTAACACCATGACAAGAAATTCCATGATGAAGAATCGTTCGATCACCTTGACGTGAACGGGCCTCGCCCGGCGTCGACGGCGACAAACCACTGGCGAGGCCTGTGCCTGCCACTAGCATGGGTAGCCCAGCCCGATGTCGAGGGAGCGTCCGTGAAGTTCCACGTCAATCGCGATGTGTTCAGCGAAGCCGTGTCGTTCGTCGTGAAGCTCCTGCCGCAGCGCAATCCGCAGCCGATCCTGGCCGGTGTGCTCATCGAGGCATCCGACGCCGGCCTGTCCCTCTCGGCATTCGACTACGAGGCGTCCGCGCGGACCACGATCGAGGCGACCGTCGACGAGCCCGGCACCATCCTTGTGCACGGCCGCCTGCTCTCCGAGATCGCGAGCCGCCTGCCGAATGCACCGATCCAGATCGAGCTCGACGAGGACGGCATCGTGCTCACGTGCGGCTCGGCCCGCTTCACGCTCGCGTCGATGCCGGTGCAGGAGTATCCGGCGATCCCCGAGGTCACCGGCGAGTCGGGCCTCGTCCCGGCCGAGGACTTCGCAACCGCGATCTCGCAGGTCGCGTTCGCGGCGTCGCGCGACGACGTCACCCCCGTGCTCACCGGTGTGCAGCTCGAGGTGTCCGGCACGCAGCTGAGCCTCGTCGCGACCGACCGCTACCGTGTGGCGCTGCGCGACATCCCGTGGGACGGCGGCACCGTCGCATCCGATGAGCAGACGACCGCTCTCGTTCCGGCTCGCACCCTCACCGAGGTCGGCAAGACGTTCGCGCACGGCGGCGACATCTCCATCTCCTTCTCCGGCTCGGGCGACCGCGAGATCATCGCGTTCACAGCGGGCAACAAGACCGTGACGTCTCTGCTCATCAAGGGCAACTTCCCTCCTGTGCGCCGGCTCTTCCCCGAGCAGACCGACCACCACGCCGTCGTGAACACCGCCGATCTCAGCGAGGCTGTGCGCCGTGTGTCGCTCGTGCTCGATCGTTCGGCTCCGCTGCGCTTCACGTTCACGTCCGACAGCGTGTCGATGGACGCATCGGGCACCGAGCAGGCGCGTGCGTCCGAGTCCGTCGATGCGAACCTCGTCGGCGAGGACGTGACCCTCGGACTCAACCCGCAGTACCTGCTCGAGGCTCTTGCGGCGGTGCGCAGCGAGTTTACGCGCATCACATTCACCTCGAGCGAGAACGCGAACAAGCTGAGCCCCGTGCTCATCACGCCGCAGACCTCGGTCGACAAGGCGGGCGAGGACACGTTCAAGTACCTGCTGCAGCCGAACCTGCTGCTGCGCTGAGGCGGCTCTCCCGGCCCGCTGTCACACGGGCGGAATAGGGTGACAGGGTGATCGTCGAGCAGCTCAGCCTCGTGGACTTCCGCAATTACGCGGAAGCCGATGTCGCGCTGCATCCGGGTCCCAACGTCTTCGTCGGCCGCAACGGTCAGGGAAAGACGAACCTGGCAGAGGCGATCGCATTCTTCGCGACGCTCGGCTCGCATCGGGTGTCGACGGATGCCCCGATGGTCCGCCACGGATCCGACGCCGCGATCGTGCGGGCGCGACTCGCCCACGGCGAGCGTCGCGTGCAGCTGGAGGTGCAGCTCAACAGACAGGGGTCGAACAAGGCGCGCGTGAACGGATCGCCCGTGCGCACCGCCGAGCTTCCCCGTTACGCGCAGGTCGTGCTGTTCGCCCCCGAAGATCTGCAGATCGTTCGCGGAGACCCGTCCGCCCGCCGACGCTTCGCGGATCAGCTGCTCGTCCAGCGGCGCCCGCGCATGGCGGGCGTGCTCGCCGACTACGACCGCGTGCTCAAGCAGCGCACGACTCTCCTCAAGACGGCACGGGCGCGCGGCATCCGCGGCGACGCCCTGTCGACGCTCGATGTATGGGACGACAAGCTCGTCGTCCTCGGCAGCCAGGTCATCGAGGCGCGCCTCGCACTCGCCGATGAGCTCGCCCAGCCGCTGTCGCGCGCGTACACGCAGATCGCCGGCGCAGATCACCGGCCCGAGCTCGAGTGGGCGCTCACGGTCCGCGGCGTCGACGCCGAAGACGCCGACGGCGACGAGGGCGCGGTGACGACGGATGCCGCACCTTCCGGCATCGCAGACCAGTTCCGCGCCGCACTCGCCGTTCGCCGCACCGCCGAGCTCGATCGCGGGCTGACGCTCGTCGGACCGCATCGCGACGACCTCATCCTCCGGGTGCGCGGGCTGCCGGTGCGGGGCTACGCGTCGCACGGCGAATCGTGGTCGGTCGCCCTCGCGCTGCGCCTCGCCTCCGCCGAGCTGCTGCGTGCCGAATCGCAGCTCGGCGACCCGATCCTGATCCTGGACGACGTGTTCGCCGAGCTCGACGCCGAGCGCCGCACACGCCTCGCCGCCCTCGCAGGCGATTTCGAGCAGGTTGTGGTGACCGCTGCTGTCGAGCAGGACGTCCCCGACGCCCTGCGCGCGCGGATCGTGCGCGTCGAGGCAGGCCGGATCCTGGAGAACGCGGATGCGTGACCCTTCGACGGGCTCGGCGGCCGGCGTGGGCTCGGGGACCGGGATGGGCTCAGCGGCCGGTGCGGAGCCGGGCGCGGGAGGGAGCGCGCCGACGGGCGGCGCGTCCGGCGTTCCCGAGACGATCGCGACGTACCTTCGCCTGCGCGGACTCGAGCCGTCAGCCCGCGCCGTCCGGCGCCGGCGTCGCCGGTATGAGGACGACGAGAACCAGCCGTTCACCCCGGGACGCGACCCGCGCGGAGTCGGCGACGTGCTCGCCGCGCTCACGCGCGAGGCCGGCTGGGATCCGCTGCTGGCACGCGAGGACGTCGTCCGCACGTGGCACGAGGTGGCCGGTGAAGACACTGCGCGGCACACGCGCCCGGTGGCCTTCACGGAAGGAACCCTCACCGTGCAGGCAGACTCGACGGCGTGGGCGAAGCAGCTCCAGCTCATGCGCGCGCACATCATGACCGAGATCGTCCGCCGCTACCCGGAGGCGGGGGTCGAGAGCATCCGGTTCATCGGACCGGACGTCCCCTCCTGGAAATGGGGCGCCAGAACGGTTCCAGGGCGCGGCCCGCGCGATACCTACGGTTGAGACAGGTCCGATACCGTTCTGGACGATTTCCGGCCCGCACAGAGCCGTATAAGCCTGTCGGCAGGCTTCCACAGGGTAGGATGGAGGAGTCCCCTGGAACAGATGCGGAGCCTCGAATCCTATGACGTCAGCCACCCCCGATAGCGTGCCCGAGGAACCGCGTTCGCGACCCGCACACAAGGCTCCCGGCGACTACGGGGCAGACGCCATCCAGGTTCTCGAAGGACTCGAGGCCG
>Ga0180217_1004095_pt1 | contig 11724 bp, 10 predicted proteins | sample eDN3rd37CBELigOP_FD_128521 | JGI IMG/M metagenome (GOLD analysis project Ga0180217, IMG submission 128521) | Enriched Organic Plus compost microbial communities from Emeryville, California, USA - eDNA 3rd pass 37_C BE-Lig OP (version 2) (version 2) ... | reverse complement strand
CGCGATCAGCCGCGGGTTGCCGGCGGCGAAGCCCATGCGCCAGCCAGGCATGTTGTAGGTCTTGGACATGGAGGTGAACTCCACCGCCACCTCCTTCGCCCCCGGCACCTGCAGCACGGAGGGTGGCGCCTTGTTACCGAAATAGAGCTCGGCATAGGCGAGGTCGGACAGGATGAAGAGTTCGTGGTGCCGGCAGAAGGCCACCAGCTCGCGGTAGAAGTCGAGATCGGCGAGCAGCGCCGTGGGATTCGAGGGGAAGTTCACGATCACTGCCGTCGGCTTCGGCACGGAATGCCGCACCGCGCGATCCATTGCGCGCAGCATCTCCTCGTCCGGCGTGTAGGGGATGCTGCGCACGGAGGCGCCGGCGATGATGAAGCCGAACTGGTGGATCGGATAGGACGGGTTGGGCACCAGGATGGTGTCGCCCGGCGAGGTGATGGCCTGCGCCAGATTGGCGAGCCCCTCCTTGCTGCCGAGGGTCGCCACCACCTCCGTCTCCGGATTCAGCGCCACCCCGAAGCGGCGCTCGTAATAGCCGGCGAGCGCCCTCCGCAGCCCGGGGATGCCCTTCGAAACGGAATAGCGGTGCGTGCGGGGATCCTGCACCGCCTCGACCAGCTTGGCGACGATATGCGGTGGCGTCGGGCTGTCCGGGTTGCCCATGCCGAGATCCACGATGTCCTCTGCTGCTGCGCGTGCCTTCGCCTTCGCCTCGTTCACCTCGGCGAAGACATAGGGCGGCAGGCGACGGATGCGGTGGAATTCCTCGGGCATGGGAAGAGATCCGGTTCAGGGATGGCCCGCCGTTCCGCGCGGCGGGCCGTTCCGTATAGCGGAGGCGCTCAGCGGGCGCGAGGCGGTGCAAGCAGGTCCGGTGCAGGCTGCGGCGGAACCTCCCCGGGTGCCGGCGCCAGCAGTTCCGCAGGCGGTGGTGCGGGCGCGGCGCCGGGTACCGGTGGCAGGGGCGGCGCCATGTCCTGGTTGGACCCGACCGGACCGGAACGGTCCTGGCCTGGCCGGGACGCAGCGGGTTCGGCGCTGCGGCGCTGCGGGCGCGGGGGCTCCGTCCAGGGCACCCGCGGCGCGGCCGCAAGGGAGGGACGCGGCGGAGGTGCAGCCGGCACCGGCGGCTCGCCGGGTGAGGCTGCGCCGCCCCTCACCACCGGTCCGGGCACGGTGCGCAAGGCGAGCGGTTCGCGCGATTCGGCGCGGTCCGATGCCAACGCCGCTGAGATCGACTCGCGCACCGCCGCGGGCGGTGGCTCGGGCCGCGGCGGGACGCTGGCGAGGTTGGGGAAAGGCTGGTCAAGGCCAGGAAGCGGCGGGCGATCCTGGTCCGCGAGGCCGGTCACCTCCCGATAGATTGCGACCGGATTCACCGCCTTCGGGATGTCGCATCCGGCCAGGAGCAGACAGGCCAGCGCCAGGCGGACCAGCGCCACCGGCCCGGCTTGCTCGGCCCTGCCCCTCTCTCTAGGGTGCCTCGGGCACATCCCTGCTTCGCCCCGCGGGCGCATCCGCCGCATACTCTCGCGCCCCATCCATCAGGGGAGGGTTAACCCGGAAGCCGCTTGCGGGGAAGGACGCGAAACCCCACTCCTGGACGGCGTGCCGGAGCGGAGGCGGGAGCAGCCCGCGTCCCGGGAGCGCCGCAGGCAAGAGGACCGCGCAGGGCGCGGAAAGAGAGCCGCATGGCCGAGGAAACGCCGTCCGATTCCCCACACTTCCGGCTGCCCGATCCCGACGTCGTCACTCGCACCATGTCGGAAGTGGCCGAGCGCGGGCAGCGGATCGTGAGTGACTTCCTGAAGCGCCAGGCCGAACAGGGCAATGAGGTCGACCCGCTCAATATCGGAGGTGCCTTCCTCGAAATGACCACCCGGCTGATGTCCGACCCGGCACGGCTGGTGCAGGCGCAGATCGGCTTCTGGCAGGATTATCTCACTCTCTGGCAGAACACGGCGCGCCGGATGCTGGGCGACCAGGTGGGCCCGGTGATCGCCGAGGACCCGCGCGACCGCCGCTTCAAGGATGAGGCCTGGCGGGAGAACGAGGTCTTCGACTTCATCAAGCAGTCCTACCTGCTCTCCGCCCGCTTCTTCCAGAACGTGGTGAACGGCGTCGAGGGGCTGGACCCGAAGGCGGCGCAGAAGGTGGATTTCTACACGCGCCAATTCGTGGATGCGATGAGCCCCTCGAACTTCCTGCTGACCAACCCCGAGGTGCTGCGCAAGACCGCCGAGACGGGCGGTGAGAACCTGCTGAAGGGCCTGTCGCACCTGCTGGCGGATCTCGAACGCGGCAAGGGCCGGTTGCGCATCCGCATGACGGACGACAGCAAATTCAAGGTCGGCGAGAACATTGCGGTCACGCCGGGGAAGGTCATCTACCAGAACGACCTGATGCAGCTGATCCAGTACGATCCCACGACCGAGACGGTGATGAAGCGGCCGCTCGTGATCTTCCCGCCCTGGATCAATAAGTTCTACATCCTGGACCTGCGGCCGCGGAATTCCTTCGTACGCTGGGCGGTGGACCAGGGGCATACGGTCTTCGTCGTCTCCTGGGTCAATCCGGACGAGCAGCTCGCCGAGAAGGGCTTCGAGGACTACATGAGGGAGGGCGTCTATGATGTCCTCGACGCGATCGAGAAGGCGACCGGCGAGCGCGAGGTGAATGCCATCGGCTACTGCCTCGGCGGCACCCTGCTGGCGACGACGCTCGCGCATATGGCGGCGAAGCGCGATACGCGCATCAGGTCAGCGACCTACTTCGTGGCCATGACCGACTTCGAGGAGGCAGGGGAGCTCGGCGTCTTCATCGACGAGGAGCAGCTCCGGAACCTCGAGGAGAGGATGAACCGCCGCGGCTTCCTCGAGGGTCGGGAGATGGCCACCACCTTCAACATGCTGCGGGCCAACGACCTGATCTGGACCTTCGTCGTCAACAACTACCTGCTTGGGCAGGAGCCCTTCCCCTTCGACCTGCTCTACTGGAACGACGATTCCACCCGCATGCCGGCGCGCATGCACAGCTTCTACCTGCGCCGCATGTATCAGCAGAACGACCTGGTGAAGCCGGGCGCGATCGAGCTGCTGGGCGTGAAGATCGACCTCCGGCGCATCAAGGTGCCAAGCTACCTGATCTCGACGCGCGAGGACCACATCGCGCCGTGGAGGAGCACCTATCGTGCCACCCAGATCTACCGCGGACCGGTGCGCTTCGTGCTGGCCGCCTCGGGCCATATCGCGGGCATCGTGAATCCGCCCGACAGCGGCAAGTACAGCCACTGGGTGAACGAGACCCTGCCGCCCGACCCGGAGGAGTGGTTCCGCGGTGCGACGGAGCTCGCGGGCTCCTGGTGGCCGGACTGGCACCGCTGGGTCTCGGGACAAGGCCCCGAACGCGTGCAGGCCCGCATCCCCGGCGACGGCGCACTCAAGCCGATCGAGGACGCACCCGGTAGCTATGTGAAGGTGATGGCAACCGACTGATGCCGACCCGCGTCACCGGCGCTCAGTAGCCGACGCCGAGCGCGCCGCCGAAGGTCGTCGTATGGCTGCCGAGGCCGAGGGAGGTCTCCGGCAGCCGCGTCGGGCCGGCGATGCTCAGCGCATCCACCCGCGCGACCGCCTGGGCCGCGAGACCCGTCGCAATGGCGGTCTGGGGCAGTGGGCCAAGTTCGCCAAGGCGCGCGACACTGCCTGCGCCACCGGGGCGGAACAGCGGCGCGGGCAGCGCCTCGGCCGCCGCGGCGCGGTTGCCGGCGCGCAGGGCCTCCGCGGCCGCGAGCAGGGCATTCACCACGGTCATCGGGTCCGCCGCTTCGGCGACGCCCAGCGCATCGCGCGCCTCCGAACGCGCCAGGGCGAGCTCGCGTCCAATACCGTCCGACACCTGCGCGTAGCGCGAAGCATGCGGCAGGGTCGCGGCAACGTATTCGAGCTGCGCCAGCGCCTGTGCCGCTTCCGCCGGTCGGCCTGCCAGGGCGATGCCGCGATCGGCGAAGGCGACCGCGGCCGCCTCCAGCGCCGCCCGCGTCGGATCCGTGGCCGTGCCGACTAGTCCGGCCGGCGGCGGAGGCGGTGGGCGCCGGGTGACCTCGGCACAGCCCGTCGCCAGCAGAAGCACTACCAGCGCCGGGCCCGCCCACCTCATCACAGCCGGCCGCTCGTCGGGCCCTCCTGCCCGCGCAGGGTCTCCGTCGCGGCCACGGCGGCGGCATTGGTGTGTGGCAGCGGCGGCAGGTCGCCAAGTCGCGCGAGCGTGGCCTGTCCGCCCCCCGGGAAAGCCACGGCCGGCAGGACAGAGGCCGCCGTTGCCGGCTGCCCGGTGCCGAGCGCCCGCGCGGCAGCGTAGAGCGAATCGATCACGGCCTGGGGCGGCACCTCCGGCGGGATGCCGAGGGCGGCGCGCCACTCCTGCCGAGCCGAGCGCAGCTGGGCGTCCAGGGTGGGCGAGTCGCCGACCAGCCGCGGATTGCCCGGGATCTCCACCGCCAGATACTCCATCTGGGCAATGGCGCGGGCCGCCTCCGCCGGTCGGCCGGCGAGACGCGACGGCGAGGCAAAAGCCAGGGAGGTGGAGGTGATGGCCGACCGCAAGGGGTCGCCGGCCCCCATCACCGCGTCCGGCGGCAGGCTGGCAGCCGGTCCCGGCGACCCGGCGCAGGCGGCAAGCGCCAGCGCGGCGAGCACCGGCAGCGTCCTGCGGAGCGTCATGCCAATCTCCCGCATGGTCCGGGTCGTGCCTTCCCGGCGCCCGCCGCCGGCAGGCCGATGTCCCGAGGATCCGCTTCGTCCCGCATGGCCGCTTCTAGTCCTTGCCACCGTCACCGCCACCCTGGTTGTCCCTGCCATCATGATCCATCCAGTTCATCTCGAGATTCGCCAGGGAGGTGGCGGTACGGGTCCTTGGCAGCGGCGGCAGGTCGGCGAGGAGAAGGAGGGTGTCGTGACCATTCCGGAACAGGGGCGCACGCAGTGCCTGTTCCGCGCTGCCGTGATCCCCGGAGCGCCAGGCGCGAGAGGCGGCGGTGAGCGCGTCCACCACCGCCTGCGGCGGCGCATCCGGCGCGATGCCGAGCGCTGCGCGGAGCTCCTGCCTCGCGTCCATGAGCTCCTGGCCCACCTGCGGCGCGAACTGGACCCAGCGCGGGCCGTAGGGAATCACGGTGGCCAGGTGCTCCACCTGCGCGACGGCGTTCGCACCCAGGTCCGGACGGCCGGCGATGCTGTCCGGCTCTCCGAACACATAGGCGCTGCTGATGATGGCAGCGCGGGTCGGGTCACCGGCGCCCTGGACCATGTCGGACGGCAGCGTGGTGACCGGCGGAGGTGGGGCGCAGGCGAAGAGCGGCAGCATCAGAGCAAGGGGCACAATGCGACGCATGGCGTTCTCCTTCCGGGCCGAGAATGCGGCCTGGCAGGCGAGCATGCAATCCGCAACGGCATGACCCCGTAGCGATCCCCTTGCGGCGGAATGGCGATCAGTAGCAGCCCGCAAGTCGCGCACGGGCACGCAGCAGTGCCAGCACGGTGCGGCAGGTCGGCGCCGCCAGCCCGACCACCTCCGCCAGTTCGACCACCACGCCGAGCAGCGCATCGACCTCCATCGGCCGGCCACGCTCGAGGTCCTGCAGCATGGAGGTGCGGTGCGCGCCGACTTCGGCAGCCCCCGCGATGCGTTTGTCCACATCGATCGCGAAGCGCACGCCGAGCGCCTCGGCGATCGCCTGCGCCTCCAGCATCATCGTGCGGCAGACCGCGCGCAATTCGGCATCGCCGGTGATGACGTCGAGGGTCGCGGTGGTCAGCGCCGAGACCGGGTTGAAGGCCAGGTTGCCCCAGAGCTTCACCCAGATCTCGTCGCGGATCTTCGGCCGGACCGGCGCCTTGAAGCCAGCAGCGACGAGGGCGGCGGAGAGCGCATTCGCGCGCGCGCTGCGGCTGCCATCGGGCTCGCCAAGCGTGAAGCGGTCGCCATAGCCATGCTCGATCACGCCCGGGGCGGTGACCTCAGCCGCCGGATAGACGATGCAGCCGATCGCGCGCGACGGGTGCAGCAGCTCCCACAGGCTGCCATCCGGGTCCACGCTGGTGATGCGCCTGTCCTCCCAGGGGCCGGGCAGCTTGTAGAAATACCACCAGGGAATGCCGTTCACGGCCGAGACGATGGCGGTCTCGGGCCCAAGCAGCGGCTGCATCTGCCGCGCCGCCCCGGGCAGGGAATGCGCCTTCAGGGTGACGAGGACGTAGTCCTGCGGCCCGGCCTCCTCCGCGCTGGCGACGCAGCGCGGGTGGACCACGATCTCCTGCCCCTCACTGATCAGTTTCAGGCCATTCGCCTGCATGGCGGCGAGATGCGGGCCGCGGGCGATGACAGTGACCTCGACATCGCCTTTGGCGGCGAGTTTCGCCGCCATCAATCCGCCGATCGCGCCGGCACCGAAGATGCAAAGCTTCATGGCAGCACGCCCTGCCCGCTCAGGCCGTGATGCCGAGCTTCTCGGCCAGGCCGATGCGCTGCAGCTTGCCGGTCGCGCCCTTCGGGATCTCCGGCAAGAAGATGATCTTCCGTGGCACCTTGAAGTCCGCCAGGTGCTTGCCGGCGAATTCGCGCAGCTCGCGCTCGGTGCACTCCATGCCGTCGCGCAGCACCACGGCGGCCCCCACCTCCTCGCCCAGCATCGAGTGAGGGATGGCGAAGGTCAGCGCCTGCGCCACGGCCGGATGCTCGGAGAGGATGCCATCCACCTCGAGCGGGCTCACCTGCTCGCCGCCGCGCTTGATCAGCTCCTTCAGGCGTCCGGTCAGCATCAGGTAGCCGTCGGCGTCGAACACGCCCTGGTCGCCGGTGCGGAACCAGCCATTGGTGAAGGCCTTGGCGTTCGCTTCCGGGTTCGCCTCGTAGCCCTTGGTCACGTTGGGCCCGCGGATCACGACCTCGCCTATGGCACCCTGCGGCAGGATGGTGCCGGCGTCGTCCATGATGGCGACCTCCGGCCCGGCGGGCAGGCCGACGATCCCGGGCTTTCGCGGGCGCGGCGGCAGCGGGTTCGAGCACATCTGGTGGCTGGCCTCGGTCATGCCGTAGGCCTCGATCATCGGTGCGCCGAAGGCGGCCTCCAGCTCCCGCATCGCCTGCGCCGGGAGCGAGGAGGAGGAGGAGCGCAGGAACCGCAGCGGCGCGCGGGCAATGATGTCCCTGTTCCGCTCGGCCCGCGCCAGGATCGCCTGGTGCATCGTCGGCACGGCCGTGTACCAGGTCGGACGCTCGGCATCGAGCCAGCCGAAGAAGCGCAGCGCGTTGAAGCCCGGCGTGCAGACCACCGCGCCGCCGGCGGCCAGGGAGGAGAGCGTCGCCGCCATCAGTCCATGGATGTGGAACAGCGGCATGACGTTCAGGCAGGCATCGGCGGGCGTGAGCGCCAGCGTGCGCGCGATGTTGCCGGCGGAAGCGCAGATATTGCCGTGCGTCAGGGGCACGATCTTCGGCCGCGCCGTGGTGCCTGAGGTGTGCAGCACCAGTGCGACGTCCTCCTCCCCTGCCATGCCGGGCTTCGCCGCGGTGCCGGGGCTGCCGCCTTCCAGCGTGAAGCTGCCCGCACCCGCCGCCGCATCAGGCACCAGTTCCAGCACGGGCACGCCGAGGCGCTGCGCCACTGCACGCGCCGGGCTCTCCATGCCCTTCTGGATCACCAGCGCCCGTGCCTTCAGGTCGGTCAGGTAGAATTCGAACTCCTCGTCCTTGTAGGCCGGGTTCAGCGGCGCGGTGGTAGCTCCGCAGGCGATGGCCACGAAAGCCCCCGCCATCTCCGGCCCGTTGGGCAGGACAATCGCCACCCGGTCCCCGCGGCCGATGCCGATACGGTTGAGCGCCGCCACCGTGCCACCGATGAGGTCGCGCAGCCCGGCATAGGTCAGCGGCTTCCGCTCCGGCGCACGGATGGCAGGACGGGCGGCATCACCGGCAGCGATCAGCTCTACAACGGTGCGGGTAACGGTCATGGCGATCCTCGTCTCGGCGGCGGCTCAGCCATCCTCTGCATCAGGCGCCGCGCCACGGCAAGCGGGCGGGCCACGCCGAGCCCGATCGCGCGAGCCTGGCTGGCTGCCGCAAAGTCACGGCTATGGCCGCCCGGCACGCGCAGCATCGGTGATTGCACGGTCACACCGATACCCGGACGGCCGCCTCGGCGGCAAGGAAACGACGGCCGACGGCCTGCCGCACCATGCCGCTCCTCCAGGCCTGCTCACCCTGCGCCCTGCCATTACGGCGGGCCGCAGCCGTCCTGCCCGATGCGGTTCATCCTTCCGGGCGGGATGCGCCGGATGACGCGTGATCGAGGGCACCGTCTCCGGCCACGCATGCATGTGCATGCGCCGGCTTACGCCACCGTGAGCACGATGAATGGCACCATGCCCGCCTCCGTGGCGCAGCGCGGCACTGAATTTCGTGGCGGGTTCAACGCGCGGACAGCGAGGATCGGTGCCGCCCGGCCAGCTCCACATAGTGCGGTGCGGTGCGGTCGAAGCCGGAGCGCTGCTCCTCGGTCAGCACACGCACCAGCTTCGCGGGGTTGCCCATCCAGAGTTCGTAGCGTCCGATGCGCTTGCCCGGCGGCAGCACGGAGCCCGCCGCCAGCACACCGCCCTCCTCGATCACAGCCTCGTCCAGCACGGTCGCGCCCATGCCAACGAAGGCACGGTTCTCCAGCGTGCAGGCATGGATGATGGCGGCATGGCCGATGGTGACGTCGTCACCAATGCGCGTCGCCTGGGTACCGGCGTTGACGTGGATGATCGTGCCATCCTGGACATTGCTGCGCGCACCGATGCGGATCCAGTTCGTGTCGCCCCGCAGCACGCAATGGTACCAGATGTTGGACCCCTCCCCCACGGTGACGTCACCGATCACGGCGGCGGTCGGCGCAACGAAGGCCGTGGGGTGCAAGACGGGGCGCTTGCCCTCGAAGGGATAGAGCGGGCCGGTCGTCACAGGCAGGTTGTGGTCCATTCCAGGGTCCTCCCTCACTCCGCGGCGGCCGGCAGCCGCGTCTCCACCGGCACGCTCAGCATCAGCCCGATATTCTGCACCGCGGCGCCGGACGCTCCCTTGCCGAGATTGTCATAACGCGCCGTCAGAACGGCATGGCCCCGCTTGGCATTGCCGAAGATCCGCAGCTCGATCAGGTTCGTGTTGTTCAACGCCTGCGGTTCCAGCTTGCCCTTCGGATCGGCAGGGAGAACGCGAACATATTCGCTGCCGGCGTAGCGGGCCGCGAGCACCGCCTCCAGCGCTTCCGGCTCCGGCTGCCCGGGCAGGGTATCCAGATGCAGCGGGACACAGTCGATCATGCCCTGGCGGAAATCGCCCACCGAGGGGACGAAGATCGGCCGCCGGGTCAGCCCGGCGTAGTGCTGCAACTCAGCTATGTGCTTGTGCTCGAGACCCAGCCCGTACAGCTCGAAATCGGGTGCAGTGCGCGCCTCGTAGGCGGCAATCATGGCATTGCCGCCGCCGGAGTAACCGGAGACCGCATTGACCGTGACGGGGTAGTCGGGCGGCAGGATGCCGAGCTCCACCAGCGGGCGCAGCAGCAGAATCGCACCCGTGGGATAGCAGCCGGGATTCGCCACCCGTGCCGCGGCCGCGATCTTCGCGGGCTGGTCCGGCGCGAGTTCGGGCAGGCCATAGACCCAGTCCGGGTGCACCCGATGCGCGGTGCTGGCATCGAGCAGCCGCGGTGCCTCATCGCCGAGTGAGGCCGCCAGCGCCGCACTCTCCCTCGCCGCGTCGTCCGGCAGGCAGAGCACGACCAGGTCCACTTCCGCCATCAGGGCACGGCGCGCCTCGGGATCCTTGCGGCGCTCGGGGTCGATGGAGCGGACGGCAATATGCGGCAGCAGTCTCAGCCGCTCGCGGATCTGCAGGCCGGTGGTGCCGGCCTCTCCATCGATGAACACCGTGGGGATGCTGCCCTTGGCCATGGTCAGGCCCTCCTACTCGCCGTGACGCGGCCCGCGACATGCGCGGGCGGTTCCGGCCGTCACCGACCGGACCGCATTGGCCGCACAAGGCGGCCCGAAATGCAAGGGGTGCGGCGCAACCGGATGTCGGGGCAGCCATGCGGCCGGCCAAGGGGCGCACCGGCCGGCACTCGGCTTCGGCCGGCCATGACCTCGGGCCGGACCTGCCTTGCTGGTCGGGCGCGGACGCATCGTCGGACCGTTGCCGGACCGGACCATGAACATGTCGCAAAGACCCACTAGAAACTGTAACGGGAAATATTATGATCAACCGCAACCATTTGGTTGGGAGGGCAGGTCATGCCGGTGTATCTGAATGAGATGCAGATGGGTACAGCGACCGATGTGGTCGGCTTCCCGCATCTGCTCGTCTGCATGGGCATCGTCGCGTTGACGAACAATGCGATGTACGGCCTGCATATCGACGTCACGGACCAGACCTGTTCGGATGCCGCCTACGCCGCTCTCTGGAACTTCATGAGCGGCCGCGGCGCAGGTCCCGTCACCGCGCTCTACGGCTGCTGCAATCGCAATGTCCGCTACGGATCCACGCCGAACAGGCTCACTGCCTGGCAGGCGGAGATGGGACGGGTGGCCGCGGCGCTCAACAACTGGCATGGCCCCGTCAGTGGCTTCGACACGTCGATCATCGCCCCGAGGGACGGCACCTATGTCGAGTACCGACCGAACTATACCAGCGGCACCTGTGCCATCTACTACAAGCGCAACGAGAAGATGAACTACACGTCGACAGTGCACTCCATGACGACAGGCTTCAACCCGGACGTCACGAAGTTCAATCCCAACAGCGGAAACACGGGGAACGTCGTCGTCGAGACCACCGGCGCCACGATCAAGCCGACCGTCTTCAACAAGGGGCTGCTGCATGAAGTCAACTACGCCACCCGTCTCGACACTTTCAACGTCTGATCGGGCCGGCCCGTTGGGTCGCGCTGAAAGCGCGTCAGCGGCCGGCAGCGAGGTGCGCGCAGGGTTTCCCGTCACCTTGCCGCATCGGCCCGACAGCATACCCGAACGGGCGGCCTGGCCGGCACGCCCGCCTGCCATCCGCCGGACAGCCGCGCCCAAACCGCCAGTTCGGGTCCCGGCCGTACAATCGGCCTTCGCCGGGCCGTCAGGAAGAGGCACGGTCCTGGCCCCGCCTGCCGACAGGAGGCCAGGACCGGCCGTGCTTAGCGCTTGCTGAACTGGAAGGAGCGGCGCGCCTTCGCCTTGCCGTACTTCTTGCGCTCGACCACGCGCGGATCGCGGGTCAGGAAGCCGGCCTTCTTCAGGATGGAGCGCAGCTCCGGCTCGTAATTCGTCAGCGCCCGGCTGATGCCGTGCCGCACCGCCCCGGCCTGGCCGGAGAGGCCGCCGCCCGTCACCGTCGCCATCACATCGAACTGCTGATACCGGTCCGCCACCAGGAAGGGCTGAGTGATCAGCATACGCAGCACGGGGCGGGCGAAGTACTTCGCGGCCGGCTTGCCGTTGATCTCGATCTGCCCCTTGCCGGGCTTGATCCATACCCGCGCCACCGCATCCTTGCGGCGGCCGGTGGCGTAGGAACGGCCGAACGCGTCGCGCTTGGGCTCCCGCGGCGGGGCCTGCTCCGGCGCCGCCGGCGTGCCCTGCACCAGCGCCTTCAGGTCAGCGAGGGTACCGGTCGTCTGCTCGCTCATGGGCT
>Ga0180217_1004093_pt1 | contig 11726 bp, 10 predicted proteins | sample eDN3rd37CBELigOP_FD_128521 | JGI IMG/M metagenome (GOLD analysis project Ga0180217, IMG submission 128521) | Enriched Organic Plus compost microbial communities from Emeryville, California, USA - eDNA 3rd pass 37_C BE-Lig OP (version 2) (version 2) ... | reverse complement strand
GCGGCAATCACGTGATCGCCGCGTGCGAGCAACTGGCGGACGAATTCCAGGCCCAGGCCGCGATTGGCGCCGGTGACCAGGCAATGGCGGCGATCCATGGGACACCTCGCTTCGAGGGACACGTGCCATGAGGCCTAGTGTATGGCCCCGGCGGCCGGGTTAGCATCGGGGATTCCTGGGGAATCCCGCACCTGTACACAAGGAGTCACACGATGATCGCATCCCGTCGGCCGCGCGCCGCGCTGCTCGCCGTCGCCCTCGGCACCGCCCTTGCAGGCCTGGCCTATGCGCCGGCTCCCGCCCAGGCCCAGGCCAAACCGGCCGGGACCGACATCGTCATCCCCTACGAGGAATTCACCCTGCCCAACGGCCTGCGGGTGATCGTGCACACCGATCGCAAGGCACCGATCGTGGCGGTCAATGTCTGGTACCACGTCGGCAGCAAGAACGAGCAGCCCGGCCGCACCGGCTTCGCGCACCTGTTCGAACACCTGATGTTCCAGGGCAGCGAGAACCACAAGGGCGAGTTCTTCGAACCCTTCGAACTGGTCGGTGCCACCGACCAGAACGGCACCACCAACCAGGATCGCACCAACTACTTCCAGAACGTGCCGACGACCGCGCTGGACATGGCGCTGTGGATGGAATCGGATCGCATGGGCCACCTGCTCGGCGCGATCGATCAGAAGGCGCTGGACGAACAGCGCGGCGTGGTCCAGAACGAGAAGCGCCAGGGCGAGAACCAGCCCTACGGCCGCCGCATCTACACCAAGATTTTCGAAGCGCTGTACCCGCCGGGCCATCCCTACAGTTGGCAGACCATCGGCTCGATGGCCGATCTGGACGCGGCCACGCTGGACGACGTGAAGACCTGGTTCCGCAGTTGGTACGGCCCCAACAACGCGGTGCTGGTGCTGGCCGGCGACATCGACCTGAAGACCGCCAAGGAAAAGGTCACCCGCTATTTCGGCGACATCCCGGCCAGCGCGACGCTGGCGGACATGGCGCCCAACATTCCCAGGCGCGCCGAGGACACCCGCGAGACGGTGCCCGATCGCGTGCCGCAGGTGCGCATCTACCGCGCCTGGCCGGTGGCCGAGATGGGCACGCCGGATGCGACCCAACTGGAACTGTTCTCGCAGATCCTCGGCGGCAGCGCGTCCTCGCGCCTCGATGCGCGCCTGGTCCACGGCGACAAGATCGCCGATCAGGTCAGCACGATGCCGTGGCTGAGCGAAATCGCCGGCACCTTCATCGTCAGCGCCACGGTCAAGGACGGCGTGGATCCGGCGAAGGTGGAAAAGGTCCTGGACGAGGAAATCCAGCGCCTGATCAACGACGGCCCGACCGCCGCGGAAGTCGAGCAGGCGCGCACCTACAGCCGCGCCGGCTTCATCCGCGGCATCGAGCGCATCGGCGGTTTCGGCGGCAAGTCGGACGTGCTGGCCTCGTGCACCGTCTACCAGGGCAAGCCGGATTGCTATCGCGACGAACTGAAGGAACTGATGAGCGCCACGCCGGCCAGCATCCAGGCCGCCGCGCGCAAGTGGCTGGGCAAGGGGTCGCACACCCTGGTGGTGCAGCCCAGCGACAAGCCGCTGTCCTCGCTGCCGGAAACCGTGCTCGCCGCGCCGGCCACCCGGCCGGCCGAGATCCCGGCGGTGGACCCGAAGTTCAAGACGGTGAAGACCGACGTCGATCGCAGCCAGGGCGTGCCCAGGACCGCTTCCTTCCCGGATCTGAAGTTCCCGGCGCTGCACCGCGCCCGGTTGTCCAACGGCATGGAAGTGGTGCTGGCCGAGCGGCATGAAACGCCGGTCGTGCAGCTGTCGGTCCAGTTCCCCGGCGGCTACACGGCCGACGTGGGCAAGAAACTCGGCACCGCCAGCTTCACCATGCAGATGCTGGACGAAGGCGCGGGTGACTACAGCGCCCTGCAGTTCGCCGCGCGCAAGGAAGCGCTGGGGGCCGAACTGAATACCGGCGCCGGCCTGGACAGCGCTTCCGTGGGCCTGTCGGCGCTGAGCGACAAGCTGCCCGAATCGCTGGATCTGCTGGCCGACGTGCTGCGTCGCCCGACCTTCGACGGCGACGAAATCGAGCGTGTGCGCGCGACCTGGATCGCCGGCATCAAGCAGGAGAAGGCGCGCCCGCAGACCGCGGCGCTGCGGGTGATGCCGCCGCTGCTGTACGGCCAGGGCCATCCGTACGCCATCCCGTTCACCGGCAGCGGCACCGAGGCCTCGATTGCTTCGCTGACCCGCGACGACCTGCTCGCGTTCCACCGCGACTGGCTGCAGCCGGACAAGGCGCGCATCATCGTGGTCGGCGACACCACCCTGGCCGAGATCGTGCCGCTGCTGGAAGCCCGCCTCGGCGACTGGAAGACCGCACCCAACGCACCGGCGCTGCCGGAGGTGCCGACGGTGGCCAAGCCGGACGCGCCGCGCGTGTTCCTGATCGACCAGCCCGGCGCGATCCAGTCCAACATCTATGTCGGCCAGCTGATTCCGCCGACCGGCGACAAGGGCACGATCGATTTCGACTTCGCCAACGGCGTGCTCGGCGGCCAGTTCAGCTCGCGCCTCAACATGAACCTGCGCGAGGACAAGCATTGGGCCTACGGTTCCTACAGCGGCGCCTCGAACACCCTGGGCCAGCGTCCCTGGTTCGCGCAGGCCGCGGTGCAGAGCGACAAGACGGTGGACTCGGTGAAGGAACTCAAGGCGGAGATCACCCGCTTCGCCACCGGCGAGGCGCCGGCGTCCGAGGCCGAGGTCACCAAGATCCGCGCCAGCAACACGCTGGAACTGCCGGGCGCCTACGAGACCGCGGCCGCGGTGATGGGCCAGATCACCAGCAACCTGCGCTACGGGCGTCCGGACGATTACATCCTGACCTACAAGGCGCGCAACGAAGCGATCACCTCGAAGGACGTGACCGCCGCGGCGAAGACGCTGGATCCCAACGCGCTGACCTACGTGGTGGTGGGCGACCTGGCCAAGATTGAACAACCGATCCGGGGGTTGAAGATCGGCGAAGTCACCACGCTCGACGCCGACGGCAAACCGGTCGCCACCGGCAAGAAGTAAACCGGCCCGCGGCCTCCCTTTCCGCGTGGAAGGGAGGCATGGCGCCGACCACCGGGACTTCCCCCGCGGCCAGCGGGGGAAGCCACCCATGATTCATCCCGGCTGGGCGAGAATGCCCGCCGTTTCCGCAAAGAGGCGAATCCATGCGCAACTTCATTCTCCTCACCGCCGTCGTCGCCCTGTCGGCCTGCACCTGGGTACCGCTGGCGCCCAACGCCAAGGGCGTGCGCGTCATCGCTGCCGGCGCCATGCCGGCCAACTGCCAAAAGCAGGGCGAAGTCGCGGTGTCGGTCAAGGACAAGGTCGCCTTCTACCAGCGCAACGACCTGCGCGTGCGCGACGAGCTGGAAACCCTGGCCCGCAACGAGGCGCCCGGCATCCAGGCCGACACCATCCAGCCGCTGGGCGAGCCCGCCGACGGCGAGCAGCGCTTCGCCGCCTACCGCTGTCGCTGAAAGGCACACATGCGGCGCGCGGCGCGAGGAGGCGGAACAACGGACCCGCCGCCCGCGTGATCGGGCGGTGTCGGGCATGGCCGGGGCGCCGCACATGCATGGGGCGGGTCGGACCGTCCGGAACCGCATGAGGGCGAAAGCCACCGAGCCCGCTGGCCGCCCTTCTGCCCGGAGCCACGCCCGGACCCGGTTGCGGCCATAAGTGTGATGTTGGTCACTAAATCTGGGCGCGTACCGCCCTCTGCGCCCCTGCCACGGTGTCCATAAAGATGCGGTGAAGTCCGGAAGCCGGTAACCTTGTCGCCCCCTTCCGCCTGAGCCTTGGCGCTACTTTCGATGCTCTTCAAGAACGTCTCCATCGCGGGACTGGCGCACGTCGATGCGCCGCACACGCTGACTTCCCGGGAAATCAACGAGCAGCTCAAGCCCACGCTTGAACGCCTGGGCATCCGCACGGACGTGCTCGGCGACATCGCCGGCATCCACGCGCGCCGCCTGTGGGACGACGAACAACAGGCGTCCGACGTGGCGACGCTGGCGGCACGCAAGGCGCTGGAAGACGCCGGCGTGCCGGCCGAGCGCATCGGCCTGCTGGTCAACACCTCGGTCAGCCGCGACTATCTGGAGCCGTCGACCGCCAGCATCGTCTCGGGCAACCTCGGACTGAGCGAGCATTGCCAGAACTTCGACGTCGCCAATGCGTGCCTGGCCTTCATCAACGGCATGGACATCGCCGCCCGCATGCTCGAGCGCGGCGAGATAGATTACGCGCTGGTCGTGGACGGCGAGACCGCGAACCTGGCCTACAAGAAGACGCTCGAGCGGATGACCGCGCCGGACATCACCGAGGAGCAGTTCCGCAACGAACTGGCCACCCTGACCCTGGGCTGCGGCGCCGCCGCGATGGTGATGGCGCGCGCCGAGCTGGTGCCGGAAGCGCCGCGCTACAAGGGTGGCGTGACCCGTTCGGCAACCGAGTGGAACAAGCTCTGCCGCGGCAACCTGGACCGCATGGTCACCGACACCCGCATGCTGCTGATCGAAGGCATCAAGCTGGCGCAGAAGACCTTCATCGCCGCCAAGCAGGCGCTGGGCTGGGCGGTGGACGAACTGGACCAGTTCGTCATCCATCAGGTCAGCCAGGTGCACACCGCCGCCTTCATCAAGGCGTTCGGCATCGACCCGAAGAAGGTGCTGACCATCTTCGGCGAGCACGGCAACATCGGCCCGGCCAGCGTGCCGATCGTGCTGAGCAAGCTGAAGGAACTGGGCCGCCTCAAGAAGGGCGATCGCATCGCCCTGCTCGGCATCGGTTCCGGGCTCAACTGCTCGATGGCCGAAGTGGTCTGGTGAGACCGGCCCGCTGACCTTTCCCGAGGGCCGGTTCGCCGGCCCTTTTGTTTACCGCGGCACTGCCCGATGAATCTTCCCGGCTACCCCTTCACTCCCCAGCGTTTCGAGGTCCGTCCCGGCCTGTCCATGAGCTATCTGGACGAGGGCCCGCGCGATGGCGAGGTGGTGGTGATGCTGCACGGCAATCCGTCGTGGAGTTATTACTGGCGGAACCTGGTGTCGGGCCTGCGCGATCGCTACCGCTGCATCGTGCCGGATCACATCGGCATGGGCCTGTCCGACAAACCGTCCGACGATCGCTACGACTACACGCTGCAATCGCGCGTGGATGATCTGGCGGCGCTGCTGGCGCACCTGGGCATCACCGGGCCGGTCACCTTGGCGGTGCATGACTGGGGCGGCATGATCGGCTTCGGCTGGGCACTCTCGCACGCCGATCAGGTCAAGCGGCTGGTGATCACCAACACCGCCGCCTTCCCGCTGCCGAAGGCCAAGCCGATGCCGTGGCAGATCGCGCTGGGCCGCGACTGGAAGTTCGGCGCCTTCATCATCCGCGCGTTCAATGCGTTCTCCGGCGGCGCGTCCTACCTGGGCGTGGAGAAGAAGATGCCGGCGGACGTGCGTCGCGCCTACGTCTCGCCCTACAACAGCTGGGCCAACCGCATTTCCACGGTGCGCTTCATGCAGGACATTCCGCTGGGTCCGGGCGACAAGGCCTGGGCGCTGCTGGAAGAGGCCGGCCGCCGCCTGCCGGAATTCGCCGATCGCCCGGCGCTGCTGGGCTGGGGACTGAAGGATTTCGTGTTCGACCGGCATTTCCTGGCCGGCTTCCGCGGCGCATTGCCGCAGGCCGAGGTGCATGCCTGGGACGATGCCGGGCACTACGTGCTGGAAGACAAGGCGGCCGAACTGGTGCCGCTGATCCGCGGTTTCCTCGAGCGGCATCCGCTCGCCGGCTGAGCGATACCGCCGCCTGCTCAGGCCGCGCGCATGGGCGGCAGCGGGGTCGACGGATCGTTGTCGTGATCGTCCGGATTGCTGTCGTCGTCGTTGGCCGCGTCGTCGCGCCAGCGCCAGTCCGCCGCGGTCAGGGCCGGCAGGCCCCAGGCGATGCGCGCCTTGTCGCACTGCGGGCTCGGCTCGCCGAATTCCCACGAGGCCGGCACGTCGCGGCAGACGGTCGGGCGCTGCGGGTGGATGCTGCAGCGCGAACGCACGCCGATCTCGGCATCCAGCGCCACGCAGCGCGGCTTCTGTTCCCAGGTGCCCCGCATGACCACGCGGTGAGGATCGAAGGGCTCGGTGAGTTCGGCCGGCACCGGTCCGCCCAAGGCGGGATCGGTTTCGCTCCAGTGGAAACTGACGCGGAAGTAGGCGCAGCAGGCGCCGCAGGTCAGGCAGGGATGCATGGGAAGCTCGGGCCGTGCGCGAGTCGGGTGGACGGGGTGCGGAATTGTGAGGCCTCCCGCGGCTGACGCAAGTACCGTCCAGCGGCGACAATGGGCGGATGAGCGAACCCTGCAATATCGCGGCTACCTTGCCGCGGCTGGCCCGCGAGCAGCCCGACCGCGTCGCGATGCGTTGTCCCGGCGCCGACGGCCGCTACGCACCCGTGCTGACCTACGCGCAACTGGACGCCCGCAGCGACGCCATCGCCGCCGGACTGGGCAGGTACGGCATCGGCCGGGGCACCCGCACGGTGGTCATGGTCCGCCCCACGCCGGAGTTCTTCCTGCTGATGTTCGCCCTGTTCAAGGCCGGCGCGGTGCCGGTGCTGGTGGATCCGGGCATCGACCGGCGCGCGCTGAAGCAATGCCTGGACGAAGCCGAGCCGGAGGCCTTCATCGGCATCCCGCTGGCGCAGTGCGCGCGCCTGCTGCTGGGCTGGGCGCGCAGTGCGCGCCGCATCGTCACCGTCGGCGCGCGCTGGGGCTGGGGCGGTACGACGCTGGCGCGGGTGGAGAAGCAGGGCGCCGGTGCCGGACCGCAACTGGCGGACACCGCGCCGGACGACATGGCCGCCATCCTGTTCACCAGCGGCTCGACCGGCGTGCCGAAGGGCGTGGTCTACCGCCATCGCCACTTCACCGGCCAGATCGATCTGCTGCGCGACGCGTTCGCCATGCAGCCCGGCGGCGTGGACCTGCCGACGTTCCCGCCGTTCGCCCTGTTCGATCCCGCGTTGGGCCTGACCTCGATCATCCCGGACATGGATCCGACCCGGCCGGCCAGCGCGGATCCGGAAAAACTGCACGCGGCGATCGCGCGGTTCGGAGTGACCCAGTTGTTCGGATCGCCGGCGCTGATGAAGGTGCTGGCGGATCACGGGCGGCCATTGCCGACGCTGCGCCGCGTGACTTCGGCGGGCGCGCCGGTGCCGCCCGACACCGTGGCGCGGATGCGCGCGCTGCTGCCGGACGACGCGCAGTTCTGGACGCCGTACGGCGCCACCGAATGCCTGCCGGTGGCGGTGATCGAGGGTCGCGAGCTGGAAGCCACCCGCGAGGCCACCGAATCCGGCGCGGGGACCTGCGTCGGCCGCCCGGTGCCGCCCAACCAGGTCCGCATCATCCGCATCGACGACGGCGCGATTGCCGACTGGACACTGGCCGAACCGCTGCCCGATGGCGAGGTGGGGGAGATCACGGTCGCCGGTCCCACCGCCACCGACGCCTACTTCAACCGCGAAGCCGCCACCCGCATCGCCAAGATCCGCGAGCGCCTGCCCGACGGCGGCGAGCGCATCGTCCATCGCATGGGCGACGTCGGCTACTTCGACGCGCAGGGCCGGCTGTGGTTCTGCGGCCGCAAGACCCAGCGCGTGGAAACCGCGCTGGGGCCGCTGTACACCGAACAGGCCGAGCCGATCTTCAACACCCACCCGGACGTACGCCGCACCGCGCTGGTCGGCGTCGGCGAACCCGGGCGCCAGCGGGCGGTGCTGTGTTTCGAACTGCTGCCCGAGGTGGCGGCGATGCGCCGCGACGCGGTCGCCGAGGACCTGCGCACGCTCGCGCGCCGGCATCCGCACACCGCGGACATCGACATTTTCCTGTGCCATCCGGGCTTCCCGGTGGACATCCGCCACAACGCGAAGATCGGCCGCGAGAAGCTGGCGATCTGGGCGGCCCGGCAACTGGAGCATCGCGCATGAAGATCCTGGTCACCGGCGGTGGCGGATTCCTCGGACAGGCTTTGTGCCGCGGGCTGGTCGAACGCGGCCATCACGTCATCAGTTTCAACCGCGGCCATTACCCGGCGCTGGCGGCGCTCGGCGTCGGCCAGGTGCAGGGCGATCTGGCCGATGCGCACGCGGTGATGCATGCCGCCGACGGCGTCGACGCGATCTTCCACAACGCCGCCAAGGCGGGTGCGTGGGGTGCCTACCGGCTGTATCACCAGGCCAACGTGGTCGGCACCGAGAACGTGTTGGCCGCCTGCCGGCAGCACGGCATCGGCAAGCTGGTCTATACCTCCACCCCGAGCGTGACGCACCGCGCCACGCATCCGGTCGAAGGCGGCACGGCCGACAGCGTGCCCTATGGCGAGGGCTTCAAGGCGCCGTATGCCACCACCAAGCTCATCGCCGAAAAAGCCGTGCTGGCCGCGAACGGTCCCGCACTGGCGACCGTGGCCCTGCGCCCGCGCCTGATCTGGGGACCCGGCGATCACCAGATCCTGCCGCGCCTGGTGGAGCGCGCCCGCACCGGCCGCCTGCGCATCGTCGGCGACGGCGGCAATCGCGTGGATACCACCTACATCGACAACGCCGCCCAGGCCCACTTCGACGCCTTCGAGCATCTGGCGCCGGGTGCGCGCTGCGCCGGCAAGGCCTATTTCATCTCCAACGGCGAACCCAAGCCGATGGCCGAACTGCTGAACGCCCTGCTGGCCGCGGCGGGGGCGCCGGGCGTGGACAGGCATCTGTCGTTCAAGGCGGCGTACCGCATCGGCGCGGTCTGCGAAGCGCTGTGGACATTGCTGCCGCTGAAGGGCGAACCGCCGATGACCCGCTTCCTGGCCGAGCAGCTCAGCACTACCCACTGGTATGACATGACGCCGGCGCGTGAAGACTTCGGCTACGTGCCGAGGGTGTCGTTTAACGAAGGCATCATCCGGCTGAAGTCCTCACTCCGCGACAACGCCGCCGTCACCTCTCCGTGACTGCGGGCGCTCCAGCATGGGCGTGCGCCGAATGGAGCGCGCCCGTGTTTCAGGAGATCCCATGCTGCGCTATGCCGTCATTTTCTTCGTTATCGCACTGATCGCGGCGGTGCTGGGCTTCAGCGGCATCGCCGGCGCCGCCAGCAATGTTGCCTGGATCCTGTTCGTCGTCTTCCTGATCCTGGCCATCATTTCCCTGTTCCGCGGCAGGAGCGTGTAGCGCGGGACGCCGCGTCTGAGGCCGGCGATGCAGGGCAGGTCGTATGGGTAGAATGGCGGCATGTCCGCCTCTCCCTTCGACCTGCTCAAGCCCTTCGCCGGCCGCGCGCTGGAAGCCGCGCTCAACCGGGCGCTGGCCCTGGATCCCGACACCCGCGCCGGGCTGGCGCCGCTGGAAGGCCGTCGCGTCGCACTGGCGCTGGAATCGCCCGCGGTGGCGATGGAAATCCGGGTCGGCGGCGGTGAACTGCAGGTCGGCCCGGTACACGAAGTCCACGAACCGGATCTGGCTGTGCGCGCGACCCTGGGTGGCGTGCTGTCGCAACTGCCGTTCCTGCGGCGCGACCACGCGGCGCCGGTTGGTCGCATGCGCATTTCCGGCGACGCCGATCTGGCGCGTCGCCTGCAGACCCTGGCCGAGCGGTTCGACCCGGACTGGCAGGAGCCGTTCACCGCCGCGTTCGGTGACATCCTTGGCGTGCAGATCGCCAACGCCCTGCGCGCGGGCTTGCGCCAGGCGCGCGAGGCTGCGCGCGGATTCGCCGGGAGCACCGCCGAATACCTGACCGAGGAATCGCGCGACGTGGTCGCGCGCGCCGAACTCAATGCCTTCCACGACGATGTCGACGCGCTGCGCGATGACGTCGAACGGCTGGCCGCGCGCGTGCAGCGGCTGGCGGCACGCCGCGGGAGCGCCGCGTGAAGCCGGTGCTGCGGGCCAGCAAGATTGGCCGGGTGCTGCTGCGCTACCGACTCGATGATCTGCTCGACGACACCCCGGCCGAGCGCTGGCTGAAGCTGGCACGTCCGTTCGTGCCGCGCGCCTCGGCCGAGATCGCCGCGCAGCCGCGCGGTGCGCGCCTGCGGCTGGCGTTGCAGGAACTGGGGCCCATCTTCGTGAAGTTCGGCCAGATCCTGTCCACCCGGCGGGATCTGGTTCCGCCCGATGTCGCCGAGGAACTCGCGCTGCTGCAGGATCGCGTCCAGCCGTTCGACGGCGACGCCGCGCGCGCCATCGTCGAACAGGCGCTCGGACGGCCGGTGGGGGAAGCGTTCGCCGCCTTCGACACTTCGCCCCTCGCCTCCGCCTCGATCGCGCAGGTGCACGCGGCCACGCTGCCGGGCGGTCGGGAAGTGGTGGTCAAGGTGCTGCGGCCCGGCATCGAGAAGCAGATCGCTGCCGACATCGCGCTGCTCAAGTCGGTGGCCGCGCTGGTCGAACGCGCCCATCCCAGCGCCGACAAGATCCGCCCGCGCGAGATCGTGGCCGAGATCGAATCGACCCTGGCCGCCGAACTCGACCTGCAGCGCGAAGGCGCCAACGCCAGCGTGATGCGCCGCTTCTGGAAGGACTCGGACGATCTGTACGTGCCGGAGATCCTGTGGTCGCACACCTCCGAACGGGTGCTGACCATGGAGCGCGTCCACGGCATTCCCTCGGACGACATCGCCGCGCTGGACGCGGCCGGCGTGGATCGGCGCGCGCTCGCGGCCAAGGGCGTACGGGTGTTCTACACCCAGGTGTTCCGCGACAACTTCTTCCATGCCGACGCGCACGCCGGCAACATCTGGGTCGACGGCGATCCGGCCCGCAGGGCCAATCCGCGCTTCATCGCCCTGGACTTCGGCATCACCGGGCAACTCTCGCCGGAAGACCAGTACTACCTGGCCGAGAATTTCATGGCCATCTTCAACAAGGACTACCGGCGCATCGCCGAGCTCCATGTCGAGGCGGGCTGGATGCCGGCGACCGTGCGCATCGACGAACTCGAAGCGGCCGCGCGCGCGGTATGCGAACCCTATTTCACCCGGCCGCTGTCGGAAATCTCGCTGGCCGAGGTGCTGCTCAAGCTGTTCCGCACCGCGCAGAAGTACGAGCTGACCCTGCAGCCGCAGCTGATCCTGCTGCAGAAGACCCTGCTCAACATCGAAGGCGTCGGCCGCCAGCTGGATCCGCACCTGGACATCTGGGCGGTCGCGCGTCCGGTGCTGGAAAAGATCCTGCTGGAACGCTACAGCCCGCAGCGCGCCGTGCAGGAGTTCCGCAAGCGACTGCCGGAGATCATGACGCACGCGCCGGACATGCCGCGGCTGGTGCATGCCTGGCTCACCCAGCAGGTCGAAGGCAGGCACGAACTGTCCATGCGCTCGCGCGATCTGGCCGATCTGGCCACCACCCTGCGCGGCATGCAGCGCAGGATCGTGGCGGCGATCCTGGGCGTGGGCCTGCTGCTGGTGGCGGCGGTGCTGTACGGGCTGGAAGCGGGCGGGCCGCGCGTTCTGTCGGTGCCCGCTTCGGCGTGGATTGCCGGCATCGGTGGCCTGTGGGCGTTGCTGGCCGCATGGCCGCGTCGCTAGCACGTGGTATGGAATTTTCCAGGGGGAAACCGGATCGATGAGCAATGCCAGGCGCAGTCTTCCCGTTCTTGCCGCGACCGTGGCG
>Ga0180217_1004092_pt1 | contig 11728 bp, 14 predicted proteins | sample eDN3rd37CBELigOP_FD_128521 | JGI IMG/M metagenome (GOLD analysis project Ga0180217, IMG submission 128521) | Enriched Organic Plus compost microbial communities from Emeryville, California, USA - eDNA 3rd pass 37_C BE-Lig OP (version 2) (version 2) ... | reverse complement strand
GTCTGACGCAGCTGCTCCTGGATCACCTCGACGTTTCGCCGCTGCAATTCGAGCACCGCGGTATCCCGCAGCACGTTCATGTAGACCGTCGCGGCGTCGAGCAGGACCGTCTGCTCGATGACACGCAGGGTCTCACGCGCGGCGAACACCTGCGCTTCCGCCTGACGGGTCCGGTTCGCGGTCTGGAAGCCGTTGAACAACGTCTGTTGCAGCTGTGCGCCGACACTTGCTGGATTAAAGCGGGTCGACTCGCGACCCCGGCGGGACGATGGCGTATTCAGCGTCGGAACCGCGGCCTCGGTCCGGGTGTCGGTCCAGGTGACGCCATTGCTGTAGCTGCCGCTGACCCGCGGCCGATAACCGGACAGCGCTTGCGGAACGGCTTCGTCGGTCGCGCGGAGCAGTGCCCGCTGCGCGTTGATCTGAGGATTGTTCTGGTAGGCCTGCACCAGCGCTTGTTCGAGGGTCGTCGCGCCGCCTGCCCCGCCGCCCGTACGGACGCCCGCGCCAGCAACTCGACGGTCAGCAGCATAGCTCGCAGTCCAGACCGTCACGAGCGCAGCGGCCAGCAACAACGATCCAGCACGCGCCAGTGACATTACTTCCCCCACATAACCCCAAGCCCCCGCACGAAGCCCCTTGCGGCGCCCCCGGGCACTTTACGGCTCGTTAACTTATAGCGGTCCGGCAAGGGGTTTGAAGCCCCGCGCGCTCTTCTCAACGAAAGAATGCGCAAACTGAGTATTTCGGGATACACGTGCCCCAAATCGGGTCAGAACGAGAAGGCCCGGGGCTTCGCAAAGCCCGGCAAGACCGTACCGGCGGCGTCGAAAACGACTCGCGGGGTGACGTCCTCGCCGTCGCGGCGGAAAACAACGACCTTGGCCGCCGGCCCGTCGCCGCTGATGCAGACCAGCCTGCCCCGGTCGGCGAGCTGGCGGCAAAGCGCCTCCGGTTCCTGTTCGGTCGCCCCCTCCAGGAGGATTGCGTCATACGGCGCCTGGGCCGCATAACCGTCGGTGAGCTTCCCCTCGACAACCTTGACGTTCGGCAGGTCAGCGAGAGCACCCTTGGCGTGCGCTGCGAGGCGCGGCTCCTCCTCCAGGGCGAACACCGCCTTGCTCAGGCTGGCCAGAACGGCCGCGGCGTACCCGCCGGCGCATCCGACATCCAGAACCGTGTCCTCGGCCGACACTTCGAGAGCCTGCAGCATCTTCGCCAGGACCATCGGTCGCAGCAGGCGCCGTCCGCCCCGTCCTACCGGCAGGTCGAGGTCGAGATAAGCCAGCTGGGCCTGCTCGGGCGGCAGGAAGCGCTCCCGCGGGATCTCCAGCATGGCTTGCAGAATGGATCGGTCGGTGACATCGGCGGTACGGATTTGACCGTCCACCATCATGCGGCGCTGAATCGCGTAATCGGCCATGGTTTCGTCCGGACAGAGGCGTGACGCTTCTGCGGCAGCACATCGGAAAACGCAAGATCGCATGTTGCCATGCGGGGCGGACTCTGTGTTGCCCGTGTGCCGGCAGTCCTATATGACCACACGGCGAGCGGCGACGTGGCGGAGTGGTTACGCAGCGGTCTGCAAAACCGTTTACACCGGTTCAATTCCGGTCGTCGCCTCCACTTCCTTTCCGGAATGGGTCCGGATTGTCTAAAGGCTTGCAATCGAGCGAGGCTTTGTTATAGCCGCGCGGCGTTCCCCGGTAGCTCAGTGGTAGAGCAACCGGCTGTTAACCGGTTGGTCGCTGGTTCGAATCCGGCCCGGGGAGCCAAACTAAATTCAATCGCTTCGTGTGATGCCCCCTTCGGGGCATTTTCATTTTGCGCGGTCAGCGGGTCCGCGTGTGGACCGACGGGCGAACTTCCCCTCATAAAAATTTGAGTCGCAGGGTCGCCCGGACAGTCGAGTCGGTGACGGATTGTCATTTGAGGCCCGCCCGAGACAGAGCGGGCCGTGACCTGGCGGCGCCGTTACGCGGTTCGTCCAGAATCGGACTTCCGGGCCGCAGCGCGCGCCGCAATGTAAGTGGCCGGATCTGCCGCGCTCGCTACTGTCGTGACGAGACGTTGGGCTTCGAGCTTGGCGATCGCGCCACGCTCTTCGGCGATCCGACGGTGAATATATTGACGTTCGAGTTCGGTGAGATTGGTCGGCAACATCCGCGCATAGCGTTCGAGATTTGCCTGATGGCCGCGAATGCGGCGCAAGATGGGATCGTTTCTCATGGTCGTCATTTCCCCTATGACGTTCGTTCTCTCATCCTTTCTCCATGGGCAGGGGATCCGCCCGGCCGAACAAAATTAGTAAGCCCCCGACCCTCGTCAAGAGCTTGCAGCACCGCCAGAAACGCCTTTCGGCCAGCCGGCCTCAGCTTTTTTTGCACTGCAACACGATGTCGTGAATCCCCCTCGCCGGCTCCGCGCGCAGCCCCATATTGGCGGAACCACCCGGCAGTCGGGAGAAGGAACCATGACCACTCAAGCGCTTCGCGAGGCCACCGGCTTTTCAGCTATCGTCACGGCCGCGTTTTTCGTTCGCAATGCCCCGATCATCGTCGCACTTGGAGCCCTCGCGCTCATCTCGCTGTTTAGCGCTTAGGCTGGCAGCGGCCCTGGATCGCTGATCGGTTCGAGCGACCTCGAAAAAAAAGCCCGGCACAGCCGGGCTTTTTTCTTGGACGGGTTTCTTGGACGGGCAATTTCTCAATCTTCGTAGTCGTCTTCCAGCGGCGCCGGGTGCCACAACGGACCTTTCGCGAGCGTGATCTTGCGACGGCCATTCTCCTGGACGGCAACCGGCGCTTCGACCTGGCGGGAGAGTTCGTACAAGGCCTGCCCCGGCCGTCCGCCCGCCTCGACCAGATCGATCTCGTCGCAGGTCGATGCAATCGCAAGGCTCAAGGCATGCAGATGCGCCCGCCGGTAGCAGAACAAGGCAAGCATGGCGCGCGTGCGCGACGGAATGGTCGCAACGAGTTCGGCCAGGCCTTGCGGATGCGATCGATACAACTGCCCGAACAGGCTTTCCGGTACCGGGCAAACGTCTTCCGAAGAATTCAGTCCCAAGGACGCCATCGTAAGCCCCCGCTCAAAGTGCTGATTCGAAAATTGCGGCTGAAATTCTTAAGACCCGGTTAACCCCGCGCTCCGAGGCCTTGAGCTAGCGCAAAGCGAGGACGTGGGGCCGTTGCCATCGTCTCCCGGCAATTCGAAAGGAGACTTTGCAATGCCTGCAACAACGGCCTTGGTCGTCAGCCTGATCACGCTCGCCTTCGTCATCTTCGCGGCGACGCTGTTCTATGGCCAGCGGAGCACGCGCGACACGAGGTCATGATCTCGTCGAGCCGCTATCCCTTCCCGCGCCCCGCGGAGAGCGGCAGCCGCGCGATCTCGCGGATCGCGTCGCGATTGGGCTCGAAGCCAAGCCCCGGCCGATCCGGCAGCGTCAGCCAGCCATCGGCCGGCATCGTCAGCCCCGTATAGAGCGTCTTGTAGAGTTCGACGGCGAGATAGTGATGCTCGACCAGCGAGCCATTGGCGACGCCAGCCTGCAGATGCATGTTGTGATAGGACCAAGCGCCGCCATTGGCGACCGACACGTTATGTGACGCGGCGAGCCCGGCAATCTTCAGGCATTGCGTGAACCCGCCGGTGATGCAGACATTCGGCTGCGCATAATCGATGGCCTGCGCGGCCAACAGATCGCGGAAGCGATAGGCCAAACCCTCATTCTGTCCGCAGGCCAGCGCCACGCCGGTGTTGCGCCGAAGCTGGGCCATGCCCGGCACGTCGTTCTGGGTCAGCGGCTCTTCGAAAAACGAGATGCTGAAGGGACGGATCATCTCCACCAGTTTCGTCGCGTGATAGAGGTCGAGATTGCAATTGGCGTCGATGAAGATCTCGACGTCGGGTCCGACGGCTTCGCGGACCGCCTGAACCCGTTTTGCATCCTCGCGGATGACATCCATCAGCGGCCGTTCGTCCTTGTGCTTGAGCGCCTCGCCAGCGACCGTCATCTTGAGCCTGCGGAAGCCGTCGGCGACCCATACCTTCGCCGCGGCCGCGAGCTGCTCGCGATCAAAGAACCCGAAGCCGAACGTCGCATAAACAGGCACGCGCTGGCGCGCGCCGCCCAGCAGCTTCCAGACCGGAAGGCCAAGCGCCTTGCCCTTGATGTCCCACAGGGCGAGGTCCACCGCCGCGAGGGCATGCGCTGCATATCCGGTCTGGCCGCGCGGCATCAGGGTCCAGTACAGCTTCTCCCAGATCCGTTCGTGGAGCAGCGGATCGTCGCCGATCAGGTTGGGGGCGATCACTCCGTTGACCACCTGTGCGATCACGTCTTCCTCGGTGATCGCCGTCAGACCGTGACCCACGATGCCCTCATCGGTCTCGACCTCGACATGACACGCTGAAAGCGAGGTGGATTTGTCGAGACCCAGCACAGCGATGCGGAGCGGAACGTTGAGCGGCGTTGCGGTGACGCGGACAATCTTCATTCAGGCCTGCGGAGATTTTGGTGCCACGGGGCAGCGCTGCGTCCCACATCGGCCGCGTGGGCAGCGCCGATTCGAATTTGGACCTTGCCTATAGGCGATCCACGTTCTACCGGCAATTTGCCACGACATCCGGCGCGGTCGCCCCTGCTTTTTCGTTGACCCGTCAAACGCCGGATCAAGCAAGTCCAAGGGAGGAACAGTTTACAACATGGCCAAGTCATCCAAATCTTCAAAGAAGAAGGGATCGGCGCGATCCGAGAAGGCCGCTAAAGGCAATCGGGTCAAGAGCGCATCGAAGAATCCGGATTTCAAGCGCGGCATGGCCGTGCGGCGGTCGATGTGGGGCGCGGATGGCGCGGACCGTCAGATCAATGCCGCCGGCGATTTCATCTGGCCGCTGCAGGAGGTGGTGACGACCTATTGCTTTGGTCAGACGTGGACGCGTCCGAAGCTGTCGCGCAAGGTGCGATCGATGATCACGCTCGCGATGCTCGTGGCGATGGCAAGGCCCAACGAGCTCAAGGTGCATATTGAGGGCGCAATCGCCAACGGCGTCAGCAAGGAGGAGATCCAGGAAATCCTGCTGCACGCGATGGTGTATGCTGGCGTCCCGCGCGGCGTCGAAGGCTTCCGTGCCGCGGAGGAGAAGCTGAAGCAAATGGGTCTCGAGTAACGGTCAGCGAACATGAGGGACATCAAGACGATCGGATTCATCGGCATCGGCAATATGGGCGCGCCGATGGCCGCGAATGTGAAGCGTGGCGGTTACGAGGTCGTCGCCTTCGACCTCGACCCTGCGCGCGCAAACAAGTGGGCGCAGGAGAATGCCGCACGCTCGACCGAACAGCTCGCCGAACTCGGCAAGGCCTGCGACGTGGTCATCACCATGCTGCCCACCGGCAAGGAGGTGCGCGAGGCGCTGTTCACGATGCAGGATGGCGCATTGGCTGCCAACCTGAAGCCCGGCGCGATCGTGGTCGACATGAGCTCGGCCGATCCGGTCGGCACCCGCGCCCTGGGACAGGAGCTTGCGGCTCGCAATCTCAAGCTCGTTGATGCGCCGGTGTCGGGCGGCGTGCCGCGCGCCAGGGACGGCTCGCTCGCCATCATGATCGGCGGCGATGCCGACGCGGTCGCAGCGGTCAAACCGGTTCTTGCCTGCATGGGCTCGAAACTGTTCGAGGTCGGCTCGCTCGGCTGCGGCCATGCGATGAAGTGCCTGAATAACTTCCTTGCCGCGACCAGCTTTGCCGCCGCGGCCGAGGCGGTCACGGTGGGCCGCGAATTCGGGCTCGACCCGGAAGTCATGGCCGATGTCGTCAATGTGTCGACCGGGCGCAGCTTCGCGTCCGAGATGCTGATCAAGCAGCACCTGCTCAGCGGGACTTTTGGAACCGGTTTTGCGCTTGGGCTCCTCGCCAAGGACGTGAAGATCGCGGCCGATCTCGCCGAGCAGATCGGCGTCACCGCGCCGGTCGGTCAGCTCGTCTGCGGCATGTGGGCAGAGGCGCGCGATGCCCTGGGCGGCGACCAGGACCACACCCGCGCGGCGCTTCACTGGGAGAAGCGCGCGCTTCCCAAAGCCGCGGAATAGCGAACGCGCCTCCCGCCGGGTTGAACAAATGCCGCTGGCCTTACGCCAGCGGCATCGTTTATCCTCGGACCTTCAATCGCCACATAAGGCGACTAGGGAGGACATCTATGAAGTGCTCTGCCGTTGCGGCAGCGACCGCGCTGTTTGCCGCCCTCACCGTCCCTGCACTCGCGCAGGACAAGCCCGTCGAACTCCGTTTCAGCCACTGGGTGCCGCCGGCCCATCCGATGCATCCTGCCGTCGAGGCCTGGGCGGAATCGATCAAAAAGGCGTCGAACGGCACCATCACGATCAAGATCTATCCGGCGCAGCAGCTCGGCAAGGCGTTCGATCACTACAACATGGCGAAGGACGGCATTGCCGATTTCGCCCACGTCAATCCAGGCTACGAACCGGGGCGCTTCCCGATCATGGGCGCATCGGAATTGCCGTTCCTGCTCGCGAATTCCACAGCCGGAAGCGCGGGGATTGATGCGTGGTATCGCAAATACGCCGACAAGGAGATGAAGGACGTCAAATACTGCATCACCTTCATGCACGATCCGGCGACGTTCCACACCACCAACAAGAAGGTGACCGTTCCGGGCGACGTGAAGGGCATGAAGATCCGTCCCGCCAATGCGACGATCAGCCGGTTCATTTCGCTTCTCGGCGGCACCAATGTGCCGGCGTCGGCGCCGGAATCGCGCGACCTTCTCGAGAAGGGCGTCGTGGAAGGCATCACCTTCCCCTGGGGCTCGGTCGTACTGTTCGGCATCGACAAGGTCACGAAGTATCACCTCGACTCGGCGCTCTATGCCACCGAGCAGACCTTCGTCATGAACAAGGACAAGTATAACTCGCTGTCGCCTGCCCAACGCAAGGTGATTGACGACCATTGCACCTCGGAATGGGCGGAAAAGATCGCAACGCCATGGGCGAAGATGGAGTCCAGCGGACGCGACAAGATCAAGGCCCAGCCCGGCAAGGAGGTCTATACGATTACCCCTGCCCAGCTAGCCGAGTGGCGCAAGGCCGCCGAGCCGCTGAAGGCTGAATGGGAAGCCCAGGTGAAAAAAGCCGGCCATGACCCTGTTGCAATCTACAAGGATCTGCAGGACGAACTGAAGAAGCGCGACGCGCTCTACTGAGTGCGCTGTACCGAAGGCGCGACACCGGTGCGGCCGCAGCCGCACCGGTGTTCCCACAGGGTGCGCGTTTCCCATCATGGACGATGTCATTGCACCCGATAAACCAGCCCACCCGCTCCACCACGACCGAAAGCTGTGGTGCGGTTTCGAATGATCCGGTAGCCTAGAATCGTGACGCGCTGACGCTCGGGCTTCGCAGCGGCGGCTTGGCTGTCACCCACAAACAGAATTGATCGGGCCGCAGGATGCTGGCCCATGAGGAGGAAAGCGACTATGGCGTTTGGCATTTTCCGGTCCGCGCCCGCTTATGGCGGCACGCTGCTCGGCGCTTCTGTTGGACTGATGCTGCTGCTGCCCTCGGCCCCCGCCCTGGCGCAAGCGCAGAAGGTGAACGTCGATCTCGAACACGTCGCGGTCACCTGGTCGATCTCGCATGGCGGCTTTTCGTCGGTGATGGGTCAGTTCCGGCAAATCAACAAGGCCGAGATGACTTTCGACCGCAAGGATCCGTCGAACAGCAAGGTGAGCGTCGAGATCGAGGCGGCGAGTATCGATTCAAATCACCCCTATCGTGACAACTGGATTCGCTCCGAGGCTGAACTTGATGTCTGGAAACACCGGACCATCACTTTCGAGAGCACCAAGATCGAAAAGACCGGCGAGAATACCGGAAAGATGACCGGCAATCTGACGATGCACGGCGTCACGCATCCGGTCACGATGGACGTGACTTACAACAAGAGCGGCCTGCACCTGTCGAAGAAATACACGATCGACGGCTTCACCGCGAAGGGCAAGCTGAAGCGCACCGATTTCGGGATGAAGGCGTTCATTCCCTGGATTGGCGAGGAAGTCGAATTCGTGATCCAGCTGGAAACGCAGCGGCCCAACGATCCGACCTAAAGTCCGGCGGCGTTTGCGATTGCAGCCAGGTTTGATCCATGCCGTTACGCAATACGGCCGAACACTTCGGCCTGGTAGCCAAGACCCTGCACTGGCTGACGCTGATCCTGCTGATCGCGGCGTTCACGCTCGCGATCAGCATGGTCAACATGCCGCTCAGCCCGCGCAAGCTCGAGTTCTACTCCTTGCACAAATGGGTGGGCGTGACGATCTTCCTGGTCGTGCTGTTGCGGCTGGCCTGGCGTCTCGCCAACCCGGTGCCGCCGCAACCCGCCGCGTCGCCGCTGTGGCAACGGCGCCTCGCCGCTTTGTCGCATGCCGCGCTCTACACGATCCTCATCGTCATGCCGATCACCGGCTGGATCATGAGTTCGGCGCTCAACCTGCCGGTGGTGTATCTCGGCCTCATCCACATCCCGAGTCCATTCGGCGTCGACCGGGCGCTCGGCGAAACGATGAAGGTCGTTCACTTGTCCCTGGCGGTGGCTCTGCTGGTGCTGGTTGCCATCCATGCGCTGGCGGCGCTGTACCATCATCTCGTCCTGCGCGACGATGTCCTGCGGCGCATGCTGCCATGGCCGACCAGGGCCGGAACGAAATTCTGAAGGTGAACCTTCGATGAATAGAATGCGACGGCTTGTTCTGAGCTCAGCGATTGCGGCGGCGTTGGGATTAGTCCCAACGCTCGACCTCGCCTTGGCGAGCGATGCTCCGGCATGGACGGTCGATGCCGCCAAGAGCAGCATCGGATTCACCGGCAGGCAAATGGGCGTGCCGAGCAAGGGCCGGTTCAAGACCTTCACCGCGACGGTGAAATTCGATCCGGACAATCTGCAGGGCAGCGCCGTCGAAGTCGTGGTCGATGCGGCGAGTGCCGATGCCGGCAATGCCGATATCGACAAGGAACTAAAGCAGCCGAAATGGCTCGACGTCGCACGCTTCCCGACAGTGCGCTTCGTCACGACGGCGTTCCGCGCGAAAGCCAAGGACAGCGCTGGCAAGGGCGAATACGAGGCGACCGCAAAGCTCACGATCCGCGATGTGACCGAAGAGGTCGTGCTGCCGTTCAAGCTGGAGATCAGCTCCGATCCGGCCGATGCCGGTCAGCTCGTGGCGCGGGCCACCGGCGAACTGACGATCAGCCGGACGAAGTTCGGCGTCGGTCGCGATGAGTGGCGCGACACCAAGATCGTCGGCGACGAGGTCGGATTGCAGATCGAGGTGCTGGCGCGGCGCAAGAAGTAGCCGCGCCGCCCCAGATTCGACGGCGCACCGGTAGAGAGGGCGCGATCACACCGCCGGCGCGGGTGGCGGCAGCGGCGCATCGCGACGCGTCACCGCGACGGTCATCTCGCCGACCTTCTCGATCTTCGCATGCATCACGTCGCCGGCTTGCACCGGGCCGACGCCTTCCGGCGTCCCGGTCATGATGATGTCGCCGGGATAGAGCGTGTAGAAATTCGAGCAATAGGAGATCAGCTTGGCGACCCCGAAGATCAGGCGCGAGGTGTTCGATTTCTGCCGCACCTGCCCGTTCACCAGGATTTCCAGATCGAGATTTTCCGGATCGGGGATCTCGTCCGCGGTGACGACATAGGGTCCGACCACCGAGAAGCGATCCAGCGACTTGCGGAGCGAGCGCTCCTCCGGGCCGCGGATGGTCATGTCGAGTCCGATCGCGTAGCCGGCGATATATTTCAGCGCGCCCTCTTCCGGCACATTGAAACAGGTCTCGCCAATGATCGCGGCCAGTTCGACCTCGTGATCGGTGCGGCGGTCCTTCTCCACCACCGGCACGGGCTCGGAAGGGCCCGACAGCGAAGAGTTCGATTTCAGGAACACGCCATAATGGTCGATGGTTTTGATGGTCTTGCCGAAGCTGATCTGCTGGTCGCGATTGGCCTCGTCGATATGCGCGTGATAGTTGACCGGCGCACCGATCACCTTCGAGGGGTTGGGGACCGGATTGAGAAGCTTCACCGAAGAGATCGGCACCGGGGTCGCCCGGTCGGCCGCGGCCTCCATGTCCCCACGGATCTGCGGCAGCGCCACGACCAGCGGATCATGCGCCGGCAGAGGCCAGCGGACGGCCGGAAGCTTCTCGAGAACGGCGGTGACGTCGTGGACCATGTCGCCCCGGACCACACCAAGGCGATCATTGTTGAACCTGCAATAGCGCATTCCCAGCTCTCCGCGAAAAGTCGCGGCAGAGCTAATGCATTCCCGTCACCGGATCAATTCAATCCGGTGATCGGGCCATCAACGAATCGGGTCCGCGGGCCCAGCTGGGGCCTTACTTTGCGGTCGCGCCCGTTTTCTTGACGACATCGGCCCATTTGTCGATGTCCTTGCGCAGATAGGTATCGAACTCTTTCGGGCTCATCGTCATCGGGACTGCGCCCTGCTTGGCCCAGGCCTCGCGCAAGTCAGGCCGGTTCACGATCTTGGTGATCTCGGCATTGAGCTTGTCGATCACGGCTTGCGGGGTCTTGGCGGGGGCCATCAGCCCCAGCCAGATGGTCGCTTCATAGCCAGGCACGCCGGCTTCCGACACAGTCGGAACGTCGGGCGTCAGTTCCGAGCGCTTGGTGCCGGTGGTTGCGAGCGCCCTCACCTGCCCCTGCTTGGCGCTGTTCGACATCGTGGTCACCGCATCGAACATCATCTGCACGTGGCCGCCGAGCACGCTGGACCGCGCCTCACCCGAGGCCTTGTGCGGGACATGCACGATGTCGGTGCCGCTCATGGCTTTGAACAATTCACCGGCCATATGATACGGCGTGCCCGGCCCCGACGACGCGTAATTGAGGCCGCCCGGCTTCGCCTTGGCCAGCGCAATGAATTCCTTGACGTCCTTCGCCGGCACCGATGGATGCACGACCATCAACAGGTCCGAATAATTGATCGGGGCGACGGCGACGAAGTCATTCATCAGCTTGAACGGCTTGTTCGGCGTCAGTGTCTCGTTAACCGTGTGGGTGTTCGACATCAGCAGCAGCGTGTAGCCATCGGGGTCGGACTTCGCGACCGCATCGGTGCCGATGATCGAGCCGGCGCCGGGCCGGTTCTCCACCACAAACGGCTGCTTCAGCGTTTCACCGAGATGCTGCGCTAGGACGCGCGCATAAACGTCGGCCGGACCGCCAGCGCCGAACGGCACGACGATCTTCACCGGCCGCGACGGATAATCCTGCGCCTGCGCGCCGAGCGGCACAACGGACACGAACAGAGCAGCGGCAATTCCGAGCAAATGCCGGCGTGACATCGGCGATCTCCCTACTGGCTTGTTGTTGTTCGAGATTGATAGAACACCAGCGGGGGAGCCGCAATTCCTCGCACACGGCTCCGATTTCACAGGGTCAAATTCATTCGACCACAATGACATCGGGATGAGGCTTGGTATCGAACAGCCGCTCGCCTTCAGCCTTCCGGCATTCGAGTGCGACGCGCTGATTGATGTAGCCCTTGTCGGTGATCTCGTTGCGATCGATCGATGGCAGATCGGGCAGAAGCAATACGCGCGCGATCCGCATCGTCGCGCCGGTATTGACCTTGTTCCAGCGCGCAAACGCATTGCGCAGATGGGTGTGGATCTTCGG
>Ga0180217_1004091_pt1 | contig 11730 bp, 10 predicted proteins | sample eDN3rd37CBELigOP_FD_128521 | JGI IMG/M metagenome (GOLD analysis project Ga0180217, IMG submission 128521) | Enriched Organic Plus compost microbial communities from Emeryville, California, USA - eDNA 3rd pass 37_C BE-Lig OP (version 2) (version 2) ... | reverse complement strand
GGTGGGATCGGCCTCGGCATAGCCCAGCCGCTGCGCCTCCTTCAGGACCTGGGCGAAGCCCGCGCCGGTGGCTTCCATCTCGGTGAGGATATAGTTGCACGTGCCGTTGAGGATGCCCTTCACCGCCTGCACTTCGTAAGCCACCAGGCTCTCGCGCAGCGTCTTGACGATGGGGATGCCGCCCGCCACCGCCGCCTCGAACTTGAGCGCCACGTCCTTCTCTTCGGCCAGTTCGGCCAGGGCGCGGCCATGCTTGGCCAGCAGCGCCTTGTTGGCCGTCACCACATGCTTGCCGTTGCGGAGCGCGGTTTCGACCAGCATGCGGGCCACGCCCTCCTCGCCGCCGATCAGCTCCACCACCAGGTCGGCCTCGCCCGCCGCCAGCGCCAGCGGATCGGCGGTGAAATTCTTCACCTCGAAGCCGCGCGCCTTGCTGGCGTCGCGCGCCGAGACGGCGATCACCTCCAGCCTGCGCCCGGCGCGGGTGGAAAGGTCATCGCCCCGCGCGGCCAGCGCCTTGGCGACGCCGCCGCCCACCGTGCCCAAGCCGGCAATGGCGATCCGGAAAGGCTTCATTTGGCGGAGGCCAGGTCGGCGGGCGCCTTGTTGCTGCCCCGGGCCAGGAACTTCTTCACATTGCGCGCGGCCTGGCGGATGCGCTGCTCATTCTCCACCAGCGCGACGCGGACATAGCCCTCGCCATATTCGCCGAAGCCGATGCCCGGCGAGACCGCCACCTGGGCATGGATCAGAAGGTCCTTGGCGAACTCCATCGAGCCCAGCTCCCGGTAGCGCTCCGGCACCGGCGCCCAGGCGAACATCGAGGCCGCGGGCGCCGGAATCTCCCAGCCCGCCTGCGCCATGCTCTTCACCAGCACGTCGCGGCGCGACTTGTAGACGGCGCGGATCTCGTCCACCACGCTCTGCGGCCCGTTGAGGGCGGCGGCGGCGGCGACCTGGATGGGCGTGAAGGCGCCATAGTCCAGATAGGATTTGATGCGCGCCAGCGCCCCCACCAGCTTCTCATTACCCGCGGCGAAGCCCATGCGCCAGCCCGGCATGGAGAAAGTCTTGGACAGGGACTGGAACTCGATGGCGATGTCCTTGGCGCCTTCGACCTGAAGAATGGAAGGCGGCGGATTGCCGTCGTCGAAATAGATGTCGGCATAGGCGAGATCGGACAGGACCCAGATCTCGTGCTTCTTCGCGAATTTGATGACCTCTTTGTAGAAGTCGAGGCCCACCACCTGCGCCGTCGGGTTGGAAGGATAGTTCACCACCATCGCCAGCGGCGAAGGCACCGAATGGCGCGTCGCCGTGCCGATCTTGGAGAGATATTCCTCCGGGCTGGTGGCGGGGACATGCCGGATGGCCGCGCCCGCCAGGATGAAGCCGAAGGCGTGGATGGGATAGGCCGGGTTGGGCACCAGCACCACATCGCCCGGGGCGGTGATCGCCATGGCGAGATTGGCGAAGCCTTCCTTGGAGCCCAGGGCCGCGATCACCTCGGTGTCGGGATTGAGGTCCACGCCGAAGCGGCGCTTGTAATAGGCGACATGGGCCTTGCGCAGGCCCTTGATGCCGCGGCTGGCCGAATAGCGGTGGGCGCGCGGGTCGCGCGCCGTCTCGCAGAGCTTGTCCACGATGAAGCCGGGCGTGGGCATGTCGGGATTGCCCATGCCGAAATCGATGATGTCCTCGCCCCGCTGGCGGGCCTGGGCCTTGAGGCGGTTCACTTCCTCGAAGATATAGGGCGGCAACCGCTTAATGCGGTAGAAATCGGTCTGCATGGGTCGGGTCCTGAACGCACGCCAGAATCGGGGATTCACCCCGTCTGCGCAATCCTTATTCCCTTAAAATGCGGCGTTTTCAGGCAGGACTTTCATTCGCTTGCCGCAAGGCCGGCCGCGGAGCGACTCAGCTCTGCAGATAAATCTCGGCGCGCCGGTTGCCTTCCTCGCCCCGGGGCATGGATTCGTAATAGATGGGCTGGCTGTCGCCCACCGCGTCGATCTGGAGCTGGCTGGCCGGGACGCCCTGGTTCATCAGTTCCCGCGCCACCGCGTTGGCCCGCTGTTGCGACTTGGCGAAGATGACTTCCAGGTGGCGCTCCACCGGCATGTTGGGCGTGCGGCTGGAGGCATGGCCCACCACCCGGATGCGGCCGTTGCCGCCCGCCGCCTTGAAGGCGGCCACGACGCTGCGGATCTGGGTCCGGGCGGCGGCATTCAGGACGGTGCCGTCGCCGGGGAAATAGACCACGGCGGCGGGCGGGATGCCGCCATTGCGGGCGGCGATGGCGGCAATGGCCGAATTGGGCGCGGCCTGCGGGTTGGACAGCACCGCGCCGCCCGCGCCCGGCACGGCGGCGGGACCGGCGGTGCCGGAGGCGGCGGCGGTCTGGCGATAGCGCGTCAGGATAGGGGCGGAGACGAAATTGCTGACGCTGGGATCGAGCGGCGGCGCGGAGGACGGCTTGAAGCCCAGGGCCGCGTCGGAGACGACCGGCGCCGGCATGATGGTGCTGCGGATCGCGCCGGCCGGGGGCACGGCGGGAACCGCGGGCTGGGCGCCCGGCGGCAGGGCGGCGGTCTGGGCCGGTGCGGGCGCCGACGCAGCGGGGGCGGCGTTGCCCGCCACCGGGATCGGGGCGGAAGCCACCGGCGCAGGCGCAGGCGCGACCGGTGCGGGGGCGGTGGCCGCGGGCGGGGCGCTGGTCGGCGGCGGCGCCGACGCGGGCGCCGTGGTGGGCGGCGCGCTCAGGGCCTGGGCCACCTGCGGGCTCATCGGCGCGGCGGGCGCAGGCGGCGGCGCCGCCGGCTCGGTGCCCGCGCGCAGGGCGTCGGCGCTGTACTGGGCCTGGGCCCCGGCGGCGTTCAAGGCGCTGACGGTGTCGCGCTCGGTGTCCGGCACCTGCGGCGCGGACGGAATGCCCGCCAGGTCGGGCGTCACCGAGGCGGTGTCGCTGAGCGCGGCATCGTCCGACAGCAGCCCCGTGGGGTCGAGGTCGGCGATGGTCTGGCAGCCGGTGAGCAGAACGGCCACCGCCGCGATCACGCCAAGCCGCGCCAACGGACGCGCAAAAGAAGTCGTCATGCCTAGATTCCCGACGTCAATGTCCCGGCTGCCACGCCATCACCCGCGCCCGGAGGCTCCGGGCGCCGACCATTCAGGGATATACCCCGGCCCCGGCCTTCGCGCCAGCGCGGGGTGGCGAAGAATACCCAGCAAGTTGCGGTATTTGCGGGGGCGATCGGCGGAAAGCGCGGCTTGCGAGGGACCCGTGCCCCGCTTAACAGTTGGCATTGCACCATGCCGACCCGGACCAAAGCCGAATCGAAGGCCGCCGCCAGCGCCAAATCCGCGGGCGCGGCGCCGTCCGGTCCGGCGGACGAATCGAATCCGCCCCCGCCGCCCAGCCCGGAGACTCTGGCCCGCAACCTGATCCGCGCGGGTCTGCGCGCCCAGGAGATCGCCGCCCGGAATTTCCGCCAGATGGCGGAGCGGCCGTTCCAGGGACCGCTCGATCCCCTGAACATCTCCGGCGCCGTCACCGCCCTCACCCGCGCCATGGCGCAGAACCGCGAGACGGTGGCCGAAGCGCAGAAGGCATGGGTTCGCGACGTCACGCTGCTGTGGGAGACCACCGCCCTCAGGCTGCTGGGCGGCGAGGCCAAGCCCCTGGTGGAGCCGCCGCCCGGCGACCGGCGCTTCCGCGCCGAGGAATGGCGCAGCAACGAGATTTTCGATTTCCTCAAGCAATCCTATCTCCTCACCGCCAATTCGATGCAGGAGACGGTGGGCCGCCTGTCGGGGATGAGCGAACAGGAGCGCCGCCGCGCCCTCTTCTTCACCCGCCAGTTCGTGGATGCCTTCGCCCCCACCAATTTCCCCTTCACCAACCCGGAAGTGCTGAAGGCCACCATCGCCAGCAATGGCGAGAATCTGCTCAAGGGCTTGGAGAACCTCGCCGCCGACCTTTCGCGCGCGCCGGGCGAGTTCACCATCCGCCAGTCGGCCGACAGCTTCATCGTCGGCAAGAACATCGCCACCACGCCCGGCAAGGTGGTGTTCCGCAACGACCTGATCGAGCTGATCCAGTATGCGCCCGCGACGGAGACGGTCCATGCGCGGCCGCTGCTGATCTTCCCGCCCTGGATCAACAAATTCTACATCCTCGATCTCCGCCCGGAGAACAGCTTCGTCCGCTGGCTGGTGGGGCGCGGCTATACCGTGTTCCTGGTCTCCTGGGTCAATCCCGACGCCTCGGCGGCCGGGAAGGATTTCGAAGACTACATGCAGGAGGGCATCTTCGCCGCGCTGGCGGCGGTGGAGAAGGCGACGGGCGTGCGCGATCCCAACTGCGTCGGCTATTGCATCGGCGGCACGTTGCTGGCGATGACGCTGGCCTATATGGCCAAGAAGAAGGACGCCAGGTTTGGAAGTGGGCGTATCCACTCGGCCACCTTCTGGGCGGCGCAGACCGATTTCTCGGAAGCCGGCGATCTGCTGGTCTTCGTGGACGACGCCCAGCTCGAAGCCCTGCAGAAGCAGATGGAGCTGGCGGGTGGGGTGCTGCGCGGCTCCAAGATGGCCGGCGCCTTCAACATGCTGCGCGCCAATGACTTGATCTGGTCCTTCGTGATCAACAATTACATGCTGGGCAAGGAGGCCGCGCCCTTCGACCTGCTCTATTGGAACAGCGACACCACCCGCATGCCGTCGCGGCTGCACCTCTCCTACCTGCGCAACTGCTATCGCGACAATGCCCTGGCGAAGGGGCAGATGGAACTGGATGGGGTCAAGCTCGACCTGTCGAAGGTGACGGTGCCGGTCTATCTGCAATCGGCGCGCGAGGATCACATCGCCCCGGCGCGCTCGGTCTACAAGTCGGTGCATCTGTTCGGCGGGCCGTCGCGCTTCATCCTGGCGGGATCGGGCCATATCGCGGGCGTGATCAATCCGCCCGCCGCGAACAAGTATCAATATTGGACCAACGAGAAGACGGCGCCGGACTTCGAATCCTGGCTGGCGGAGGCGAAGGAGCATCCCGGCTCCTGGTGGACTGACTGGGATGCGTGGCTGTCGAAGCTGTCGGGCGAACAAGTCCCTGCGCGCCAGCCGGGCGGCGGCAAGCTCAAGCCGCTCTGCGACGCGCCGGGAACCTATGTGAAGGTGAAGGCGCAGTAACCGCATCCGTGCGCGAATCCCCTCCCCCTTGAGGGAGAGGAAACAGCACAAGCCGTGCTCCTGAATTGGCCTAACGCGCCCGGTTCGTCCGGCCCGGCAGCAGCTTCTCGTTCGCGCCGCCGACCTGGTGATAGAAGCCCGGGCCTTCCGCGCCACTGATCCAATAGTCGCGCCTGGGATTGACCAGATAGGTGCGGCCCTTCGCGTCATGGACATAGCCCAGCTTGAGCGTGGCGAGATAGGATGCCGCCAGGTCGCTGTCCTGGCATTTGCCTTCCAGGCACTGCACCGACACCGAGGTCGCATCCATCGCCTTGTCGCGCGGGTTCGCCGCAGTCCCGCAATTGAGCGCGAAGGCCACCGCGCCCGCGATCGGCAGGGACCATTCGGCTTCCGCCGCGGCGGCGGCCGCCACCCACATCTGCACTCTTCCCTCCTGCACGCGCCAGACGACGAAGCCGGTGCCGCCGCGCTCATTGCCGAAATGCGTCAGGGAAAAGCCGTAAGGCTGCGCTCGCGCGGGCGACAGCTTCGCCTCCGCCCCGAAGCGCGCCAGGAGCGTGGCGCGGATGGTATCCTGCGCGCTGCCTTCCAGCGGCGCGCTGGCGATCAGCGCCTGCTGGAAACGCCCCGGCATGGCGACATGGAACAGGCTGCCATCCGGCGCGAACCCCACGATCCGCCATTTGTCCGGCGCCACGCCGTTGCAGCGGCCATAACCCAGGCCGGTCAGCGGCATCGGCTTGATGTTGGCCCCGCGTGTCAGGCGGTTCGACCAGGCGGCGTTGGCGGCCATGGGCGGCAGCTTGGGCGTGTCCTTGGCCAGGGTCGGCGGCGGACGCACCGAATATTTCTGCGTCACCGCCGGATCGGGCGTCTCCACGAAAGTGAGCGCGATCTCGCGCGCCGCCCCGCCCAGCCCGTCATGCACGGTCAGCGTCGCCGTCTCGCCCACGCGATAGGATTCGATCCGCTCCGCCGCCTGGGCCGCCGAGCGCACCGCGCGGCCGTCGATCGCCGACACGATGGCGCCGGGCTTGATCCCCGCCTGGGCGGCGGGACTGTCCGCGTCCACCGCCGAGACCAGCGCGCCGCGATCCAGATTGGGCGTGCGGCCCGAGGCGGCCTGGGTCAGGCGCGCGAACTGAAGCCCGGTATAGCCCAGGGGCGGCGGCGGCTTGTTCACCGCATGCCAGACCGCGCCCGCGAACAGGAGCAGCGCGGCGGCCATGATGGCGAGGATGCGTCCCATGACGGACGCTTTGTAGCCGCTAATGCAGCAGGCCGGAAGTTTCGGGCAGGCCCAGCATCAGATTCATATTCTGCACCGCCATGCCGCCCGCGCCCTTGCCCAGATTGTCCAGCACGGCAACCAGGCGCGCCTGCTCCAGCGTCTCATGGCCGAAAACGAACAGCTTCATGCGGTCGGTGCCCGCCAGCAATTCGGCGTCCAGCACCGTCAGGCCCGCCGCCTCCTCCGGCGTGGCGACTTCGACCAGCGCCTTGCCGCGATAGGCTTCGGCCAGCACCGCCTGCAGGTCCGACGGCCTGGGACGGCCCGGCAGCGCCCGCAATTGCAGCGGCACCTCCACCAGCATGCCGCGCAGGAAGCGCGCCACGCTGGGCGAGAAGAGCGGCGGCACCGCCAGTCCCGCATGGCGCGTCATCTCCGGGATGTGCTTGTGCCCCAGCTTGAGGGCATAGGCGCGCTGCACGGTGCGGACATAATGCGGCGAGTCCGCCTTCTCGAATTCCTCGATCATGCTCTTGCCGCCGCCCGAATAGCCGGAGACGCCATGCACGGTGAGCGGAAAATCGGGCGGGACGATCCCCGCGCGCACCAGCGGCCGCGCGATGGCCAGAAAGCCCGTGGCCCAGCAGCCGCCATTGCTGACGCGCCGGGCGGCGGCGATGCGCGCGGCGCTGTCCGGCTCCAGCTCGGCGAAGCCATACACCCAGCCCGGCGCCACCCGGTGCGCGGTCGAGGCGTCGATCACCCGCACCGCCGGATTCTCGATCAGCGCCACGGCCTCCTTGGCCGCCTCGTCGGGCAGGCAGAGGATCACCAGGTCGGCGGCATTGAGCATGGCCTTGCGCGCGGCGGGGTCCTTGCGCGCGGTATCGGAGAGCGTCAGCAGCTCCAGCTCGCGGCGCGGGGCCAGGCGCTCGCGGATTTCGAGGCCGGTCGTTCCGGCCGCGCCGTCTATGAAAATCTTCGCCATGACCATTGCTCTGATAGATGGTGCTGGCCGCGCCAATACGCCAAAAGCACCTGTGGGGATAGGATTTTTTCGGCTGTTCCCGCCGCGGAAGGCCCGCTAAGCTCCCGGCAAAACAATCGTATTCATGGGGGGAATTGCCGTCATGCGCTCCATCGTCAAGCTGGCTCTGCTCGCGCCGGTCCTCGGGCTGGCCATGGCTTCCGTTCTGGGGGCCTTCGCCGCCTCCCCCACCGACTGGCCCGACTACGGCAACGATCCGGGCGGCATGCGCTATTCGCCCCTGACCCAGATCACCCCGCAGAACGTCAACCAGCTCAAGGTGGCCTGGACCTATGGCATGAACCCGACGCCAGTGCCGGGCCAGCCGCGCGCCATGATCGCCTCCAGCACCGGCGGGCGCGGGCGCACGCCTTCCTCCACCGCCACGCCGATCATGGTGGACGGCGTGCTCTACCTGCCCACGCCGTATGGCCGCGTGGTGGCACTGAACGCCGACACCGGCAAGCAGATCTGGGCCTATGCCCTGCCCACGGGTGACCAGCCGCCGTTCCGCGGCGTCTCCTACTGGCCGGGCAATGGCCGCCACGGCCCGCGCATCATCTTCGGCACCATTCAGGGCCGCCTGATCGCGCTGGACGCCAGGACCGGCGAACCGGCGCAAGGCTTCGGCGAGAACGGCATCGTCAACCTCAAGACGCCCGAGATCATGAACGGCTTCGACAAGGCCGGTTATGGCGTCACCGCGCCGGGCGCGATCTGGCGCAACCTGATCATCCTGGGCAGCCGCGTGCAGGAGCAGCCGCAGCTCGGGCCGTCGGGCGCCGTGCGCGCCTTCGACGTGATCACCGGCAAGCTGGCCTGGACCTTCCATGGCATCGCCCAGCCCGGCGACAAGCATCACGCCACCTGGGAGGACGAAGGCTGGAAGCAACGCTCCGGCGTCAATGTCTGGAACCTGATGACGGTGGATGCGGCGCGCGGCATCGTCTACCTGCCCTTCGGCGCGCCCACCATCGACCGCTATGGCGGCGACCATAAGGGCATGAATCTCTATTCCTCCAGCCTGGTGGCGGTGAACGCGGCCACCGGCAAGTATCTGTGGCACTTCCAGATGACGCACCATGACATCTGGGACCTGGACGCGCACACCCCGCCCACGCTGCTGACGGTGCGCCGGGGCGGCCGCGACATTCCCGCAGTGGCCGCGATCAACAAGAGCTCCTACCTCTTCATCCTCGACCGCGTCACCGGCGAGCCGCTTTATGAAGTGAAGGAAGTGCCGGTGCCGCCCTCCACCGCGCCGGGCGAAGTGGCCTGGCCCACCCAGCCCGTGCCGGTGAAGCCGGCCCAGTTGTCCAAGGGCGGCTTCCAGATGAGCGACATCGCCGATGTCACGCCCGAGCTGAAGGCCTTCTGCGAGGACTGGATCAAGCGCGACAACATCAAGACCAGCGTGATGTACGAGCCCATCACCTTCGACCGGCCCATGGCCCAGTTCCCCTCGGCCGAGGGCGGCCCCGAATGGGGCGGCGGCGCCTTCGATCCCAAGCTGGGCTATTTCGTCATCAACACCAACAGCCGCGGCGCGGTGGAGCAGATCGTGCGCCTGCCCAACGGCACCTACAGCTTCCGCACCAGCACCTTCCGCGAGCCCAAGAGCAACATGAACTGCAACGCCCCGCCCTGGGGCGAGTTGTCGGCGATCAACGTCAATACCGGCGACATCGTCTGGCGCGTCAATCTGGGCGTCAGCGACAACGCGCCCGCGGGCAAGCAGAATACGGGCCGGGTCAGCAATGGCGGGCCGATCATCACCGCCAGCGGCCTCACCTTCATCGCCGGTACCGACGATGCGCGCTTCCGCGCCTTCGAGACGGCGACCGGCAAGGAGATCTGGACCTACAAGCTGGACTATTCCGGCCATGCCACGCCCATCACCTATCGCGGCCGGAACGGGAAACAGTATGTGGTGCTGATCGCCACCGGCGGCTCCTATCTGGGAAGCCCGGCGGGGGGCGACAGCGTGCTGGCCTTCACCTTGCCGTAGCGGCAAGGTTTCGGTTCCAGCCTGACCAACTCGTAACGCCCCGTCCGGCGCGTGCCGGGCTAGCTTCCATGCGTGGGGGGATTCCACACCACGCATGGAAGGAACGTCTGCATGAAAATCGCACATCTCGTCATCGTCTCCACGCTTGCCATCGGCTCGCTCGGCATCGCCGTCGCCCAGCCCGCGCCCACGCCCGGGCCGGGCGGCCCCAATGGTCCGGGCGGCGGCCGCGGGGCGGCGCTGCGCGCGGCCTGCGGCGCGGACATCGAGGCCAACTGCGCCGGAAAGCAGGGCCCCGAAATCCGCCAGTGCCTGACGGAGAACAGGGCCAAGCTCTCCGCCGGTTGCCAGACGGCGCTTTCGGCCCCGCCGCCGGGCGGCGGCGGCGGCGCGGCGCCGTAAGGTCTTTTCGCCGCAAGCAGCGGCCGGAAGCCTTGGGTTTCCGGCCGCTGTTCTTTTCCGGGTTGCAACCAGAAGGCGAAAGGCCGAAGAAAACCCTTTGGGCGAGCAAAGCGGGAGACGTGAAGCCATGATGCGTCCGGTACTGGCGTTCCTCTGCGTCCTCCTGCTGCCGGCCCTGCCCGCGCGCGCCCAGACCGCCGAGGCCGAGCACTTCGTGGCCCAGGGCATCGAGGAAGCCTTCTTCATCCTGCGCAATACCGATCTCAGCACCGACGGGCGGGCGGCGCAGTTGGAGCGCCATCTCCTCCGCCTTACCGACATGCGGCGCGTGGCGCTCTTCACCCTGGGTCCGGCGGCGCAGACGGCCACCCCCGCGCAGCGCGATGCCTTCGTCGCCGCCTTCCGCGATTATGCGCTGGCGACCTGGCGCGCCCAGTTCATGACCTTCCTGGGCGGCAGCATGACGGTGACCGGCGCGCGCGCGAACGCGGCCGATGACATATTGGTGCATGCCAGCCTGACCGACGGCAGCGGGCGCGCGGTGATGCCGGTGGATTTCCGCGTCCGCACCGGCGGCGCCGGGCCGGTGATTGTGGATATCGGCCTGGCCGGGATATGGCTGGCGGTGGTGCAGCGCGACGATTTCGCCGCCTTCCTGGCGCGCAACCAGGGCGACGTCGCGGCGCTGACCGCCAACCTGGAAGCGCGGGTGAAGGCCCTGCGCTGAGACGGCGATAACAATTCATTTCAGTGCAACGGAATGGCCTGCGGCGCCGTTCTCCTTTGCGTGACTGGAAGAATTCTTCACGGAATTCAGAAAGTTCACATCAGCGGCAGGAACGGCGAAAGCTGAACCTGCCGCTCCTGTTTTGAACCCTCAGAGGCGGAGGAATTCCATGCTGGTCGAAGACCTGATGACCCGCGATGTCACCACCATCCATCCCGATCAAAGCATTGCCGACGCGGCGCGCATGATGCGCAGGCTGGATGTCGGCATTCTGCCGGTGGCGGAGCATGACCGGCTGGTGGGCATGATCACCGACCGCGACATCGCCCTGCGCGGCACCGGCCAGGAGAAACCGCCGGACACGCCGGTGCGCGAAATCATGACCCCGGACGTGAAATACTGCTTCGCCGACCAGGGCGTGGACGAGGTTGCCGAGAACATGGCCGATATCCAGGTGCGGCGCCTGCCGGTGCTGAACCGCGAGAAGCGGCTGGTGGGCATCCTCTCCCTGGCCGACATCGCCACCAGCGACGAGGCCGATGAGGCGGGCGAGGCGCTCAGCGGCATTTCCCGGCCCAATGTGACGACGCAGGCGCCCCAGTTCCCGATATTCTAGGGGGCCCCGCTAGAGGAACAGCGCCAGCAGCACCAGGGCGGCCACGCCCGATATGGCGCTGATGATGATGGCGCGCTTCCAATGGGCGAAGCGGCCGCCGGTGAAAAGGGCCATGGCGTCCTCCTGGCAATGCGGCGCCAGCCTAGCGCAACTTCAGAAAAAAGGCCCGCGCGGGAAGCGCGGGCCTTTCCGTGGCAGAACCGGAGCGCTTAGCGCTTCGAGAACTGGAAGCTGCGGCGCGCCTTGGGACGGCCATACTTCTTGCGCTCGACCGCACGCGGATCGCGGGTAAGGAAGCCGCCCGGCTTCAGCGCGGCGCGCAGCGCCGGCTCATAGGCCACCAGGGCGCGCGAGATGCCATGGCGCACCGCGCCGGCCTGGCCCGACAAGCCGCCGCCGGTGACGGTCACGATCACGTCGAACTGGCCGTCGCGGTTGGCGGCGATCAGCGGCTGGCGCAGGATCATGCGCAGCACGGGGCGCGCGAAATAGACCTTCTCGTCGCGGTCGTTGATGACGATCTTGC
>Ga0180217_1004083_pt1 | contig 11747 bp, 3 predicted proteins | sample eDN3rd37CBELigOP_FD_128521 | JGI IMG/M metagenome (GOLD analysis project Ga0180217, IMG submission 128521) | Enriched Organic Plus compost microbial communities from Emeryville, California, USA - eDNA 3rd pass 37_C BE-Lig OP (version 2) (version 2) ... | reverse complement strand
GGCCGGGAACTTGCGATCGGCGGCGGCTACCTTCTCCAGCGGCACCTTGTCGTACTTGGCGCGGTACACCGGTCCTTCCTCGCGGAGGATCGTGGCCATATAGCCGCTTTCGCCATTGGCGGCGAGTAGGGCGGCCATCTGACCGGCCTTGTACGCCTCTTCCAGGTCGACCGTCGAGGCCAGCGCCATGGCATGCCGCTGATCGGTGCCCGGCACATTGCCGCGGGCACTGCCCTTGGCGGCCAGGCCCTTCTGGTTCAGGTAGTTCACGATCACCTGGGCCACGGTGGTCTGGCTGCTGCTGAACTTGGCGTGGCCGAAGGAATCCTTCAGCACGCCCAGGTCGCCCACGTCGAACCCTTCGCTCACCACCACGATGCAGCGGCCGTCGCGGCGGAGCTGGTCGTTGATGTTGTCGGCCATCTGCTCCAGGCTGCAGGGGCTTTCGGCCAGGTAGATTTGCAGCGGCAGTTCGCGGTTGGGGTCGGCCAGCCGGGCCGCGGCCGGAATGAAGCCGATCTTGCGGCCCATCGCCTGGAGCACCAGCACCGGGTCGGCAGGGCAGCTGCCGGCGTTCTCTTCGTTGGCCCACTGCACCATGTGCGCCCAGTACTTGGCCGTGGATCCGTAGCCGGGCGTGTGGTCGACCAGCTTGAACTCGCTGTCGCCGACGTCGTTGTCGATGGTTTTGGGACCGCCCACAGCCACCAGGTCCAGCCCGCGCTTCTTGGCCAGTACGCTGATCTTGTGGGCGGTATCCATCGAGTCGTTACCGCCGATGTAGATGAAGTAGCCCACGTTATGGGCTTTGAACACGTCGATCACGCGCTCGTAGTCTTCGTCCTGGCCATCCTTGAGCTTATATCGGCAGGTGCCGATGGAACCGGCGGCCGGCGTGTAGCGCAGCAGGGCCACTTCCTCCGGCGACTGGCCGGACAGGTCGAGCAGTTCTTCCTTGAGCACGCCCTCGATGCCGTGGCGGGCACCGTACACGGTGCCGATCTGGCCACAATCGCGGGCTGTCTCGATGATGCCGCGAAGCGTATTATTAATGACGGCACTGGGGCCGCCGCTTTGAGCCACAACCAGGTTAGCAGGGGCAGGCATCGCTCAGGGAAATCCGTGTCGAACAGGGGGAAGCTGAAGGCTGTTGGCAGCCCTAAAACCCGCAGAATGCCCCAATGTATCGTCCCCCGGCGTACCTGGCAAAGGGGGCGAGGCAGGTACTGACTCGACCGCCGGCCCCCAGCACCGGATGCCAGTAGCCCGGCGACCGCTTTTGACCATTTCTCCCAGAAAAAACCGGCCGCCGGGAGCGTATCCCCCTATGGTCCGGCATGCGGGGGTAAGGCACCGCGGGCACGGTGCGGCCGCCGCCTTTTGCCAACGGATTTCGCCCGCCGCTCCGCCCCATCTCCCCACTACCACGCGTGCAGCCAGTTATGAGCACTTCCGATCAGCAATCGCTGTTTGAAACCGAGGCCGAACGTTGGGAACTGGATGACCAGAACCAGCAACTCATTGCCCGGGTGGTGTTTCCCGCGGTGCTTGATCAAACCTACGACTACCGCATCCCCGACGCCCTGGCTGGCGACGTAGAGCCTGGCCGCCGGGTGCGTGTGCCGCTAGGGCATGGCAACCAGACGCGGCTGGCCTACTGCGTGGAGGTCGATACCCAGCCGGCCACGCGGCGAAAGCTCAAAGACGTGGCCAGCGTGGTCGATAGGCGGCGGCTGCTCAGCCCCGCCATGCTGCGGCTGACCCGCTGGATGTCGGAACGCTACCTGTGCAGTTGGGGCGAAGTGCTCGAAGGCGTGCTGCCTGCCGCCGTGCGCGACAACGCCGGCACCCGCGTGGCCGAGCTGTTGAGCGTGCCGCCGGAAGTGATGGAACGGCTCGACGAACTGCAACTGCCCGCCAAGCAGAAGGCGGCCCTGGAAGCCTTGGCGGCCTCGCCCGAACCGCTCACGGCGACCGACCTGGCCCGCGTTGCCGGCTGTACCACCGCACCCATCAAAGCCCTTAAGGAAAAGGGGCTCGTGCAACTCCAGCGCGAACGCATCCACACGCGCGTGATGCAAGAGGCCGAAGCGCTCCGCGAAGGCCATCTGACGATGCACGCCGACCAACAGAAGGCGCTTTCGTCGATTGTGTCGGCGCTCGACGAAGGCCGGCACGAAACGATCGTTCTGCACGGTGTGACCGGCAGCGGCAAGACCGAGGTCTACATTCAGGCCATCCAGCACGTATTGAGCTTTGGCCGGCAAGCCATCGTGCTGGTGCCTGAAATCAGCCTCACGCCGCAAACCAAGCAGAGGTTCCGCGCACGCTTCGGTAGCGTGGCCGTGCTGCACAGTCATCTGAGCGATGCCGAACGGCACTGGCACTGGGAACAGATCGCCAAGGGCGAGGTGGCGGTGGTCGTCGGCGCACGCAGCGCGGTGTTCGCTCCCACGCCACACCTGGGGCTGATCGTGCTCGACGAAGAACATGAGTCGTCGTTCAAGCAAAGCACCGTGCCTCGTTACCACGCCCGCGACGTGGCGTTGCAACGGGCCAAGGCCGAGAACATTCCTTTGGTTCTGGGCAGTGCCACGCCATCGCTGGAAACCTGGCATCGCGCCCAGCAAGGCGAGTTTCGCCTGGTGGAAATGCCCGACCGCGTGTTCTCGCGGCCCATGCCCGACGTGGAAACGATCGACCTGCGGGTTGAGTTTCTGGATCGCCGGCAGCGCGGCGCGCTGAGCCGGCCGCTCCAGCGGGCGATGGAAGAAACGCTCAACCGGGGCGAGCAGGTGATTCTGCTGCTCAACCGCCGGGGCTACAGCACGCACATTCAATGTCCTGCCTGCGGTGAAGCCATCCGCTGCCCTAATTGCGATATCTCGCTGACGCACCACCGCGTGGAAGAACTGGCGGTTTGCCACTACTGCGACTATCGCATCGACACTCCGCAGCAATGCCCCGCCTGCCAGTTCGCAGGCATCCGCTACAGCGGCTTGGGCACGCAGAAGCTGGAACACGAGGTGCAAACGCGTTTCCCGCATCATGCCTGCCTGCGGATGGATACCGACGCCATGCAAAAGCCCGGCAGCCACGAACGGGCATTGGCGGCGTTCCGCGCCGGCGAAGTGCAGATTCTGCTAGGCACGCAGATGATCGCCAAAGGCTTGGACTTTCCCAACGTCACGCTGGTCGGCGTGGTGCAGGCCGATACGGCGCTGCACCTGCCCGACTTCCGCGCGGCCGAACGCACCTTCCAGCTGCTGGTGCAAGTGGCCGGCCGGACCGGACGCGGCGACAAGGGTGGACGCGTACTGGTGCAGACCTTCTCGCCAGAGCATCCGGTGATTCAAGCCGCCATCCGGCACGATTACCACAGCTTTGCTCAAGGCGAACTGCCCAACCGCGAGATGCTAGGCTACCCGCCGTACTCGGAGATGGTGCGGCTGGTGGTGCGTGGCCCCTCGGAAGCGCAGACCGAAGGCTTTGCCCAACTGATTGCCCAGCGATTGCGGAGTGCCATTCTGGAGATCGAGCCCTGCCGGGTATTGGGCCCGGCGCCGTGCCCCATCACGCGGCTGCGAGGGCTGTACCGCTTCCAGGTGCAGGCCCAATCGCCGCACGGCGCGGAGCTTCGTGCCGCCGTAGCCAAGGCAGTGAGCGACGTGAAACCGCCCGAAGGCGTGCAGTGGATCGTGGACGTCGATCCGCTGGAAATGCTCTAACCCTGCAGCTTGTTTGACCGCTGCTGCCGTGCCAACCACAATGGCGGGCACATCGGCAACTTGCCGATGGTTCGCCCAAGAACTCAAGGTGGGAGCGTTGGCGCATGGCACAGGGTACACAGCAGATTGGCGGCAGTTGGGCGATCGGTTCGCAGCGGCTAACGCGTTGGATTCTGTGCGCCGCGCTGATGGCCTTAGTCGCTTCGCCCGCGGTGGCCGACGAACAGGCAGCCAAAGCCAAACGGCCGCCCAACTTTGTGATCGTCTTTGCCGACGACTTGGGCTACGCCGATATCGGTTGCTTTGGCGCCACCGGCTACGAAACGCCGCACATCGACCGGCTCGCCCGCGAAGGCTGCCGGTTCAACAGCTTCTACGTGTCGCAAGCGGTCTGCTCCGCATCGAGGGCTGGCTTGCTCACCGGCTGCTACAACGTGCGGGTGGGCATTCTGGGAGCGCTCGGGCCCGACAGCAAAGTGGGCATCTCCGACGACGAATGGACCATCGCCGAGGTCCTCAAGCAGCGAGGCTACGCGACGGCCATCTACGGTAAATGGCACCTGGGCCATCACCCACAGTTCCTGCCGACGCGGCATGGCTTCGACGAATATTACGGTCTGCCGTACTCCAACGACATGTGGCCGTTTCACCCCACGGCCGGCAACCGCTTCCCGGATCTGCCGCTTTTCGACGGCGAGAAGATCGTCAACCCTAAGGTGACCGGCGACGATCAACGCCAGCTCACCACCGACTACACGCGACGGGCGGTGCAGTTCATCGAGCGGCACCGCGACCAGCCGTTCTTTGTGTATCTGCCGCACAGCATGCCGCACGTACCGCTGTACGTGAGCGACAAATTCCAAGGCAAAACCCAGCGCGGCCTGTTCGGCGACGTGATCAGCGAGATCGACTGGTCGGTCGGACAGATCCTGGAAACCTTACAGCGGCTAGGGCTGGACGATAACACCCTGGTGCTGTTCACCTCGGACAACGGACCTTGGCTTTCGTACGGCGATCATGCCGGCAGCGCGCTGCCGCTCCGCGAAGGCAAAGGCACCATGTTCGATGGCGGCTGCCGCGTGCCCTGCGTGGCGCGGTTCCCCGGCCGCATCCCGGCCGGCACGGTGATCGAAGAGATCGCTTCCACGATCGACCTGCTGCCCACCCTGGCTCACCTGGCCGATGCCCCGCTGCCGCCCCACAAGATCGACGGCGTGAACATCTGGTCGTTGCTGGCCGGAGAAAAGACCACGAAGCCGCCGCGGGAAACGTTCTATTACTACTATGGCCGCGAGCTGCAGGCGGTGCGCGAGGGGCGCTGGAAGCTGCACTTCCCGCACGATTATCGCACGCTCGCTGGCAAGCCTGGCGGCACCGGCGGCAAACCGGTCCCGTACCAGCAAGCGCGGACGGGCGTGGAACTGTTCGACCTGGTGGCCGACGTGTCCGAGAAGCACAACGTGGCCGACCAGCATCCGGAAGTGGTCGAACGCTTGAAAAAGCTGGCCGAGCAAGCCCGGGCTGACCTGGGCGACAGCGCCACTCGGCGCACCGGCTCCGGCCTCCGCCCCGTGGGGCAACTCCGCCAGTAGGGACGCTGATTAACGCTCCTCGGCTGCGCCAGTTACTTTAGAACAGATGCTCGCCCCCGGCAGTGGCACTGCGGGCGATGCGCGACAACCACGCTGGCACCTGGTGTTCCTTTGCTCGCGCTTCAGGCTTGGTAAGGTCCGCCGTGCGGACCATGAGTACGCGCTTCCATCCATCGCCGGGCAGGATACGTGGGTGCCACGCGTGAGTGCCGCGGCTCTGCGAGCCGTGCGAACAAGATACACGCGATTGCTAACTCCACGCGCATTCAGTTGTAGGCCGGACGCGAGGGATGCTGCGCGATAACCTCGCTGGTACCTGGTGTTCCTTCGCTGACGCTTCAGGCTTAAAGAGCCTTCACTGGCGCTTCGGGTTGTGATGGGGCGGCGCTTCAGGCTTTTACCGGCACGCGTCTATGTCCATCACGGCGCGAAGAAGAGCCCTTGCTGACGCTTCGGGTTGGGATTTTGCGTTCGGTGGTTGAACGCGCGATGGCGTCCATGCACCAGATGCAAGCACCGGGGCTACGCGCAAGCGTGCAATCAAGAACACACGGCTCGCAGCGCCATCGCACATATGCGTGACCTGCTGGCTGCGCATAAAAACACCCCGCAGCGCTTGGGCAGCACTGCGGGGTGATGGTGGTTAACGCGGGCTCTCGGCTTTGAGCTAGTCGGCGGAGCCGTCGCCACCGCCCAGCAACTGTTCCAGGCCGCCGCTGGGAGCTTCGCTCCGGGCGGTCGAGCCGTTGCCGTCCTCCAGCAGCGGGAACCGCTGTTCGGAGGTGGTGCTGCGGCTGGCGGTGAGGGCTTCCAGAGCCTCGGCCTTGATCCGGACTTCGCTCTCCTGATAGGTGCGGAAGCCGGTACCGGCCGGGATCAAGTGACCCAGGATCACGTTCTCCTTGAGGCCCACCAGGTGGTCGGTCTTGCCGGCCAGAGCGGCTTCGGTCAGCACCTTGGTGGTTTCCTGGAAGCTGGCCGCGGAGATGAAGCTGCTGCTTTGCACCGCCGCCTTGGTGATGCCCAACAGCTGCGTGCTGGCCGTGGCCGGACGCGGCTTGGTGCCCTTGGCGGGCTCGCCGCCCAGAGCTTCGATCTGGGCGTTGGCCTGTTCCAGGGCGTCCTTGGGCACGATCGAGCCTTCGGCGAAGTCGCTGTCGCCCTTGTGCGTGATCTTCACGCAGCCGGCCAGTTCCTGGTTCACCTTCCGGAACTCGAACTTGTCCATCAGGCTGCCGGGCAGCAAGCTGGTGTCGCCGGTGGACTCGATCCGCACCTTCTGGAGCATCTGACCAACGATGATCTCGATGTGCTTATCGTTGATGTCCACCCGCTGGCTGCGGTACACGTTTTGAATCTCGCGGACCAGGTACTGCTGCACGGCTTCTTCGCCGGAGATGCGAAGGATGTCGTGCGGCACCAGCGGACCGTCGACCAGGGCTTCGCCCGCCTTGACGAACACCGTGCCTTGCACGCGGAGACGCTTACCGTGCGAGACCAGGTGTTCGCGCTCGATACCGCTTTCGCTGCGGACGATGATCGTCCGCTTGCCGCGGCGCTTCTCCTTGGACATTTCGGCGATGCCGTCGATCTCGGCCATGATCGCCGGGTCCTTGGGCTTGCGAGCCTCGAAGATTTCGGTCACACGCGGCAGACCGCCGGTGATGTCCTGCGTACCGCCGGCTTCGCGGCTGGTCTTGGCCAGCACCGTACCGGCGGAGACCATCTCGCCGTCGTTGACTTCGATCGTGGCCTTTTCCGGGATGTAGTAGAAGTCGAGCACCTTGCCATCGGGGCCTTCGATCACCACCTGCGGGTGCAGGTCACCCTTGTGCTCGATCACCGTGCGGCGGACGTTGCCGGCGGCGTCGCGGGTGAGGCGGATCGTTTCGCCCTCGATGATGTCCTCGAAGCGGATCTTACCCGTCACTTCCGCGAGCACCGGAATGTTGTGCGGGTCCCACTTGCAGAGGATGGTGTTGGGGCCGACCTCTTCGTTCTCTTTCACGTAGAGGATGGCACCCGGCGGAACCTCGTACTTCTCGAGCTCGCGGCCGCGGGCGTCGACGATGGCGATTTCGCCGTTGCGGCTGAGCACGATCTGCTGACGCTCGGCGTTCTCCACCAGTTTGAGCTTGGCGGTGCGGCAGATACCGCCCTTCTTGGAGCGGATTTCGCTCTCAGCCACGCTCTTCACGGCGATACCACCGATGTGGAACGTACGCATCGTGAGCTGCGTACCCGGCTCACCGATACTCTGGGCGGCGATGATGCCCACGGCCATGCCTTCCTCGACCAGCGCACCGGTCGAGAGGTCCATGCCGTAGCACAACCGGCACACGCCCAGGGCGGCGTCGCAGGTCATCGGGCTGCGCACCTGGATCTTTTCCAGGCCCAGTTCCTCGATCTTGCGAGCGATCTCGCGGGTGATCATCTCGTTTTCGCGGACGATCACCTCGTCGGTGATGGGGTTCACGATGTTGGCCCGGCTGACGCGGCCGTAGATGCTGTCGGCCAGGCTCACTTCGACGCGCTCACCGCGGTAGATCACGCCCTTGGTGATACCTTGCGGCGTGCCGCAGTCGTGCACGGTGACGACCACGTTCTGGGCCACGTCGGCCAGCTTACGGGTGAGGTAACCCGAGTCGGCCGTCTTGAGGGCCGTATCGGCCAAACCCTTACGGGCACCGTGCGTGGAGCTGAAGTACTCCAACACGCGGAGGCCTTCGCGGAAGTTGGCCTTAATGGGCGTTTCGATAATCTTGCCCGACGGCTTGGCCATCAGACCACGCATGCCGGCCAACTGACGAATCTGCTCGACACCACCACGAGCACCGGAGTGAGCCATCAAGTAGATCGGGTTCACATAGCCGGGCTTGCGGCGGTCGTTCTTGAGCTGCGCCATCATCTCTTCGGTGATCTGTTCGCGAGCGTGCGTCCAGGTATCGAGCACCTGGTTGTAACGCTCCATGTCCGTGATGATGCCGCGGCGGTACTGGCCGAGGAACTTGAGCACCGTCTTTTCGGCCGCCGCAATGATCTTGGTCTTGCTGGGCGGCGTGATCAGGTCGTCGGTCGCGAACGACAGACCGCTGCGGGTGCTCCAGCGGAACCCGAACCGGTTCATGTTGTCCAGCAGGTCGATCGTGGCCCGCCGGCCCAGCAACTGGTAGCAGTCGGAGATCACCTTAGCCAGTTCGCCCGACCGCATCGGCAGGTTGTAGAAGTACATCCGGTCCGGCAGCATGTCGTTGAACAACACGCGGCCGACCGTGGTTTCCACGAGCGCGCCGGCGGGGCCGATCTGGTCGCCTTCTTCCTTGAGCCGACGGGTCGGCGGCAGCTTGACCTTGATGCGGGCGTGGGTATCGACCTTGCCCTGCGAGTAGGCCAGCTCCACCTCGGCCGGCGAGGCGAACACCATGCCGTCGCCCTTGCGGTCCGACACTTCCATCGTGACGTAGTAGCAACCCATCACGATATCTTGCGAGGGGCTGATAATCGGCTGGCCGTTGGCGGGGCTGAAGATGTTGTGCGTGGACATCATCAGCGTGTGCGCTTCGACCTGGGCCTCGATCGAGAGCGGCAGGTGAACCGCCATCTGGTCGCCGTCGAAGTCGGCGTTGAAGCCGCGGCAGACCAGCGGGTGCAGCGTGATGGCGTTGCCTTCCACCAGCACCGGCTCGAACGCCTGGATACCGATACGGTGCAGCGTCGGAGCACGGTTGAGGAGCACCGGGTGATTGCGGATCACCTCTTCCAGAATGTTCCACACCTCCTCATCCTTGCGCTCAAGCATCTTCTTGGCGCTCTTGATGGTGTCGGCGTGGTTCAATTCCTTCAGCCGGCGAATGATGAACGGCTGGTACAGCTCCAGCGCGATCTTCTTGGGCAGACCGCACTGGTGCAGACGCAGCTTGGGACCGACCACGATCACGCTACGAGCCGAGTAGTCGACACGCTTGCCCAGCAGGTTCTCGCGGAAACGACCCTGCTTGCCCTTGATCATGTCGGTGAGCGACTTGAGCGGGCGGTTGCTGCTGCCCAGCACGGGCCGCTTGCAGCGGTTGTTGTCGAACAGGGCGTCGACCGACTGCTGGAGCATCCGCTTTTCATTGCGGATGATCACTTCCGGCGCGTTGAGGTCGACCAGCTTCTTGAGCCGGTTGTTGCGGTTGATGATGCGGCGGTACAGGTCGTTGAGGTCGCTGGTGGCAAAGTTGCCGCTATCCAGCAGCACCAGCGGACGCAGGTCCGGCGGAATGACCGGAATCACGTCCAGCACCATCCACTCGGGCTTGTTGTCGCTGTCGCGGATCGCCTCGACGATCTTCAGCCGGTTGATCAGGTCCTTCTGCTTCTGCTTGCTGCCGGTTTCCTCCAGGTCCTTGCGCAGTTCCTTGGAGAGCTGCACCAGGTCCAGGTTCATCAGCAACTGGCGCATCGCCTCGGCGCCCATCTCGGCCTTGAAGCCGCCATCGGCGTCCTTGAATTCCTCGCGGGCGGCGCGGTACTCGTCCTCGGTGAGCAGTTGCCGCTCTTTGAGGTTCGTGTTGCCCGGATCAACCACCACGTAATCCTGGAAGTAGATCACCTTTTCCAGGCTGGCGGTCTTCATGTCCAGCAGGTTGCCCAACCGGCTGGGAGGCGCCTTGAAGAACCAGATGTGCACGACCGGCGCGGCCAGTTCGATGTGGCCCATCCGCTTGCGGCGGACGCGGCTGTGCGTGACCTTCACGCCGCAGCGATCGCAGATCATGCCCTTGTATTTCATCCCGCGGTACTTGCCGCAGGCGCATTCCCAGTCTTTCTCGGGGCCGAAGATCCGTTCGCAGAACAGACCGTCGCGTTCGGGACGGTAGGTGCGGTAGTTGATCGTTTCGGGCTTCTTGACCTCGCCGAAGGACCAACTGCGGATATCTTGCGGGCGCGCCAAGCTGATCTTGACGGAGGCGTAATCGTTAATCCGATCGTAAGAGCCTTCGACAATGCTCATGGTCTACGCTCCTATCGGGGAGGAAAGCGTTCTCTGACGGAAGGGGCTGGGGCCGCTCGGTCTGTTGGTCCGCCGCTGCCGCCTTTGACGCCGGCAGGTGGCTGGGCGGCGACTGGTGCAACCGGCGGTACCGGCTGAGCCTGCCGCCTGCCCATCGTGTGCCGGCGACCCAGGTCGCCGGCGAGCAGCGCGGTGAATCGTGACCGAGCGCCCCTTTCGCAGAAAACCCTTGGTGAATCTATCGAGTAAAAACCGTTGTTGCCCCGCGGCCGTTGGCTGCTTTGCCCTTAAATGCTGCCCCGCCGCTTTTCCAACTGCATGTTCAAGCCCAGGCCTCGGATCTCGTTGGTGAGCACGTCGAAGCTGGCGGGAGTGCCCGCCTCCAGCGTGTTTTCGCCCTTGACCATCGACTCGTAAATCTTGGTCCGGCCTTCCACGTCGTCGCTCTTGACCGTGAGCAGTTCCTGGAGGATGTAGGCGGCGCCGTAAGCTTCCAGCGCCCACACTTCCATTTCCCCGAACCGCTGACCGCCGAACCGCGCCTTGCCGCCCAGCGGCTGCTGGGTAATGAGCGAGTAAGGACCGGTGCTGCGGGCGTGCACCTTGTCGTCCACCAGGTGGTGGAGCTTCAGCAGGTACATGTAGCCCACGGTCGTTTCCTGCTCCATCGGCTCGCCGGTGCGGCCGTCGAAGAGCTGGGCCTTGCCGCTTTCGGGCAGGCCGGCCTCGCGGAGGCACTCCTGGATCTGCTCCTCGCTGGCCCCGGCGAACACGGGCGTGATGGACTGGAAGCCCAGCTTCGCCCCGGCCCAGCCAAGGTGCGTCTCGAGAATCTGACCCACGTTCATACGGCTAGGCACGCCCAGCGGGTTGAGCAGCACTTGCAGCGGGGTACCGTCGGCCAAAAACGGCATGTCTTCACGCGGGAGGATCTTGGAGATCACACCCTTGTTACCGTGGCGGCCGGCCATCTTATCGCCGACGCTGATCACTCGCTTCGTGGCGATGTACACCTTGACCATCTGCAGCACGCCGCTGCGGAGCTCGTCGCCCCGCTTCATGCTGTTGAGCTTGCGGTCGCGATCATCGATGGCGGCTTCCACCAGCGGCCACTTGGTGCGGTACACCTTCTCGACCTCGGCGCCCTTCTTGGTCGCGCCCAGGTCCAGACGGCGGAGGCTGAAGCGAGCGGCCTGGCCAGCCAGGTAGTCGGCGTCCTTCTCGTTGCTGAGCGACTTGCCGTCCTCGTCCTTGAGCGGGCGTTCGAGCACCTCTTCGATCTCGCTGATCATCGAGGCGAACAGTTGCGCGATCCGCTTGTTGCTCTCGGACTCGACCTCCTTCAGCTCCTTCTCGAACGCCTTGCGCTCCTCTTCCGAGAGGCTCATCCGACGCGAGAACTTCTGGGTATCGATCACGATACCTTCCACG
>Ga0180217_1004076_pt1 | contig 11772 bp, 11 predicted proteins | sample eDN3rd37CBELigOP_FD_128521 | JGI IMG/M metagenome (GOLD analysis project Ga0180217, IMG submission 128521) | Enriched Organic Plus compost microbial communities from Emeryville, California, USA - eDNA 3rd pass 37_C BE-Lig OP (version 2) (version 2) ... | reverse complement strand
TTTTATTGTGGAATATAAGTAGCCTAAAATGAAAAAGAGGATCAGAAAATGCTAAAGTTTGTAAATCCTAAATACGAATTTTTAGGTTTGAATATATTCAAATTTCTCAAGCAATCAGTAAACAAATTCTAATTATTAAAGAGCATTACAAAAAAAGTAATGCTTTCTTTTTTTACATAAAATAGTAATAAAGTCCCATATATTACCTTTTTATATGAATATAGTAAAAAAGTTATATTTTATATAGTAATTTTGCCTAATTTCTATAGACAAGCACAAAAAGTATAGCTAATATAAAATATGGAATATAAAGAAGATTGAGATTATTTGAGTAACAACACCTAGAACACCCACCTATAATGATCTTGCTCTGGAAAAGGGTGAGGTATATATTGATAGAAATAATAATCCTTTTATCTTCATGGATAATAGGAATCTTATTATTCTGTTTTTTAGTACCAGTTTCGAAACTTCGCTTAGCCATTATTGGCTTTCTTATTATGCAAACAATCACATGGCCATTAGGCTTTCTTGTATCCGAGTTTAATTTGATCAGTTATCCAGTTCGTCTCTTTGATGATGCAGCTCGAACTAGTTTTACATTTGAATACTTTGCGTTCCCAATCGTTAGTGCATTATATAATTTATATCATCCACGAAAATCAAAGTTAAGAGGACTTTTATTTACAAGTATAATAGTTTCTTTATTAACAGGTATAGAAGTGATACTTGAAAGATATACAGATACAATTGAATATATAAATTGGAGATGGTATTGGAGCTCGATTTCCATGTTTATTACATTATATATTTCGTTGGGGATATGGAATTGGTTTAACAAAAAAAGCGCTGACAAGTAGATTTACATAGCATAAGCCCCAAAGGACCTATGCTATTTTTGATTAATGCAAAGCTGTTTTCAATGTTTCTAGATTTTGTCTCATAATGCTAAAATAATCAGCATTGTTTTTAATATCCTCTTCTGTAGCTGATTCCAGGTTATGGAGAGTTAGAGCTTCTGCGTTGATTTCGTTTTTTACCATTTCAGAAACTTTTGAAGTAAGATTTTGCTCAAATAACACAAACTTGATGTTATGTTCTTTTGCTAGGTTAATAATGCGTGTTAAATCCTTTTGGGTAGGCTCATTTGTGGGAGATAATCCGGAAACACTAATTTGCTTTATACCATACCTTGATTCCCAATAACCGTAAGCTGCATGGGATACTACTATTTCTTTCCTAGAAGACTCGTTCACAACTTCCATGAATTCTTGGTCTAATAAATGCAAGTTTTTTACTAGTCCATCAAAATGTTTTTCAAAGTCTTTTTTAGCCTCTGGTTTTAATTCCTCAAGTATATGAAGAATATTTTCAGCCAACTCTCGAGCTAAAAGAGGATCTAACCAAACATGTGGATCAACATCTCCATGATGATGGTGATCTTCCGTACCAGTATCACTGTCAACTTGTACCTCGTGTTCATCATGGCTGTTGCTTTTTTCAATATTTGAATCAAATTGGTGGTGGTCGTGTTCAGTTTCAGTTATCTCCTCATCATTAAGTAATTCGTATTCTTCTTGTGCTTTCGAAAGTTCCATATTTTGCGTAGCCTTAACCAATTGCACCTTTTCATTTTCGAATGTTTTAATGGCTGCATCAATGAAGCCTTCTACACCTGCACCAACATAAATAAGAGCATCCGCTTCCGCAATCCTTACCATTGTTTTTGGAGTGGGTTCGAATGTGTGAGCGTCAGCACCTGTAGGGAACACACTTAAAACCTCTACATGTTCACCACCAATTTTTTCTGTGAAATCCTGTAATGGAAAGACTGTAGTGTAGATTTTAAGACGTTCAGATGGTGTAGGAGTGTTTTTTGCTTCAATTATACCCGTTTTGTTTTCTTGGACACACCCAAACAAAAATGTGGTTGCTAATAAAACGAAAAATGCAATACCGTGCTTAATTTTCATCAATTTCCCTCTCAATCATAATCATTCCGATTTACTCGGTATATGTAAAATGTATATCGTAATCATTCCGATTAATAAACTAAAAAAAATGAATGTTCATATTACTTGGTGCATTTATTAGGCTCTTTGATTTTAACAAATCGTAATGATTTCGATTTACTTAAATAATATTACGATAGAATTTAAAAACTTTCAAGTAAAATTTTGAAGTGGAAATGATTTATTATTTTTCAAGAATAGGAGATTCTTACTTTTCTATTATTTATAGAGACTGGTGGCCATGCCTTGTAGCAGGTGCTTTCAATTTTGAAGCATTTGTTACCATTTATGAATCTAAAGGAGCATGTTTACATAATCCCCTAGTCAGCAGTCCATAACATGAATAATCCCAATATATCCCGAATTATCCAATAATATGGCATTTGAGCAAGTATTCAAAAAAGATATACAATTTTATATGACGTCATTGTTCGTGGTACTTTCGTTTCAAAAATCAATTTGAACAAGTATTGCCAATCAGAATCTTTTCTAGAATAAAAAACTCAGGGGGTATATAGGTACATGAAAAAAACATTATCAATTTTATTTTTAGTATTTATCATGGGAATGATGACAGCTTGTGGAACCGGTCAGGAAGCAGGTGGATCAACTGAGGGAGGAAAGTCTAGTAGTGATTCTTCAAGTTTACTAGAAGAGCTGAAAGAAAAAGGAACCGTTAGAATTGGTTTTTCAAATGAACCGCCATATGCTTATCAAGATGCTAAAACAGGAGAATTAAAAGGAGCAGCCGTTGAGATTGCTACAAAGGTTTTTCACAATATGGGAATTGAAAATGTAGAAGGTCAAATTGCAGAGTGGAATCAACTCATTCCAGGAGTAAAGGCTGGCAAATTTGATGTCATCACAGCAGGAATGGCAATTTTGCCAGAACGTGCAGAACAAGTGCAATTTGGTGAACCGGAAATTCAATATGGCGAAGGTTTAATTGTTGAAAAAGGAAATCCATTAGATCTTCATAGTTACACGGATATTGCTAATAATCCTGATGTAGTTGTGGCTGTCATGTCTGGGACAACTGAAATAGAGTTTTTAACTGAAATGGGTGTTAGTGAAGACCAGATTCTTGAGGTTGCTGACATTCCAGCTACATTCTCAGCTGTGCAATCAGGTCGTGCTCAAGCGACAACAGGGACAGAAATGACGGTGAAAATGGCCTTAGAATCTTCTGATCAAGATGCTTTAGAATTTGTGGAAGATTTTGAGCAACCTGATATCAAGGGTGTACCAAGTTATGGTGCAGCTGGCTTTGCAAAAGGTAACGATGAACTCGTAGAGGCATACAATGCAGAACTGAAGAAGCTTAAAGAAAGTGGAGAGATTCTTGATCTCATTACCCCATCTGGTTTTGGTGAAGGCAACCTTGTTCCAAACGATTTAACAACGGAACAAGTGATTGAAAGTTTAAAATAACACGGGGAAAAGTCGACAGGTCTCCCAATGGGGGATCTGTTTTTTAGTGGGTTTGGTTTGAATCAAGATTTGGATAGTTATAGCAGGATTGTGCGATATAAAATTCAATTCCGTTGTTATAGCGCAATTGTGAGAAGTAAAACGCAATTCCGAAGATTAACGCGCAATTCCATGAAATAAAACGCAATTCCACAGGTTTAATCAAAAACGAGGTGATTCCAATTAGTCAAATAGGTGAGATCTTTTCAATTTTACTTCAAGGTTTGAATATTACGATTACGATATTAGTTACATCTGCATTCTTCTCCTTTCTAGTTGCTTTTTTAGCAGGGTTTGGTCGATTATCGAAGAATATCTTTATCCGAAAATTTTCAGGTTTTTTCGTCGAAGTTTTCCGTGGCACTTCTTTAATCATTCAATTGTTTTGGTTTTTCTATGCATTGCCAATTTTGTTTGGGATTGATTTAGGTTCTGAATTTTGGGCTTGTGTGATTGCCATTTCAATGAATTATGGTGCCTATATGTCAGAAACCGTTCGTGGTTCCATTCTATCCGTTGCACACGGACAAACAGAGGCAGCGATTGCTCTGAATATGTCACGCTTTCAGAGGATGAGAATTGTCATTTTGCCGCAAGCGGTACGGATGATGCTTCCGGAATTCGGCAATTATTTGATACAAATGTTAAAGGCAACCTCTCTCATATCACTCGTAGGCTTGGCTGATATTGTGTATAAAGGCCAACTTTATACAAATACCAATCTTTCTTCTACGCCTACTGTCTACTTACTAATTCTAGTATTCTATTTTATTATCGCCTTACCTTTAATTGGTTTAACGAAGTGGGCGGAAAAACAATCATCGAAGGGAGTGGCAAGTGAATAATGTGGGATTGGAATATGTTTTTTGGATCACTTCCGATGATTTTTAAAGGGTTGTGGGTGACCCTTGGGGTAACAATTGCCTGTTATCTTTTTGCGATGGTGTTTGGTTTTGTTTGGGTTACTCTTAAACGAATCCCGTTTAAACCCTTTCAGTGGGTTGTGTCATTTGTGCTTGAGTTTATTCGTTCGACACCGCCACTTGTGCAATTGTTTTTCTTGTTTTTTGGGTTACCGATGGTTCCATATGTAGGCGTGAGTTTAAGTCCATTTACTGTTGCGGTGTTAGGACTAGGGGTTCACTACAGTACATACATCTCTGAAATCTATCGTTCTGGTATTCAATCTGTTGATAAAGGGCAATGGGAAGCCTCAATTGCTTTAAATATGTCTGTGAGGGATAGATGGACAAAGGTCATCCTTCCACAAGCCATTCCTCCGATCATCCCAATGCTGGGGAATTATTTAATCATCATGTTCAAGGAGGTCCCATTGACATCGACAGTTGGGGTTGCAGGCATGTTGCTTATGGCGGATAAATTTGGTGCAAGGAATTGGGCGTATTTAGAACCATATACATTAGTGGCTATTTTCTTCCTGCTATTAAGTTATCCATCAGCAATCTTAATCAAAAAATTAGAAAACAAGATGAACCGACGATTTGATAAGAAAGATCCAACAGGAGCTAAAAATGTAAAAAAGGGAGTGGCTATCGATGGCTGAGCCGATTGTAACCTATAAAAATGTGACGAAATCTTTCGATGAGGTCGATGTCTTAAAAGGAATTAACTTAGATATCGCACCTGCTGAAAAGATTGCACTGATCGGACCGAGCGGGTCTGGTAAAACGACGATTATTCGGTTATTGATGACATTGGAAGAACCAACTTCAGGGGTCATTGAGGTAAATGGCCAAAACCTCTGGCAGATGGAGAAAAAAGGTGAATTAGTTAGAGCTAATGAAAAGCACTTAAGGCAGATTAGAGGAGATATCGGAATGGTATTCCAGCACTTTAATTTGTTTCCGCATATGACAATCTTAGAAAATTGTATGACGGGTCCTATTAATGTGAAGGGAGAATCCAAGGAAGAGGCGAAGAAGAATTCAATCGAAATGTTAGAAAAAGTTGGTCTAGGTGATAAATTGGAAAACTATCCGAATCAGCTATCAGGTGGTCAAAAACAACGGGTAGCGATGGCACGCGCACTCGTCATGCGCCCAAAAGTGATGCTTTTTGATGAAGTAACCTCAGCCCTTGACCCAGAGCTAGTAGGTGAAGTACTGGAAGTGATCCGTGAAATCGCCAAAGAAGGAGAAATGGCAATGGTCTTGGTCACCCATGAAATGGATTTCGCACGTGATGTCGCAGACCGAATTATTTTCTTAGAAAACGGCGTAATCGCCGAACAAGGAACACCCGAAGAAGTCCTAGAAAATACCGAAAGCGAACGCCTTCAACAATTCCTAAGTCGCTTCCGATCTTGAAATGGGTCACGGGGACAGGTCCCTCGTCCCAAACCATATAGGACCAATCTATTAAAAATAATAGGAAAAGAGTTAGAGTTGTAGATCCGAGATGATAGGCAACTCTTTTTCTTATTTGAGTAATTATCGCAGAAGGTGAATTGAAGTTTTATAATAGAAGACTTTAGCTAATAGAATTAGTTGGGAAAAATAAATTGGTGTCACGATTGAATGACATTTGGTAGTTGAAGTTGGACACCATGCGGATATTAATTTTTATAGTTATTAAAAACATTTAATAGTTTATCAAGTTCTTGACTGCATTTAATTGTCTCTGTATTTAAAAGTCCATTTGAACTAGCAAGGCGGATCATTTCATCTCTTTTTCGAACGATTGATATAATAATAGATTCCCTATTAAACTGCGTATTTTCCTGTAACAATTTCTACACCTCTTTATTTATTTAACGCTTCAAAAAAACAAATACAAACACTATTATGCAAATTTTTTTACATAATGAAAAGCCCTTCGACAAAATAAGTCAAAAGAAGATAAAACAGTATGTGACAAAAATGTGAAAAACTCCACTTTACATAATGAATTTTTTCAGGTTGATAGAGTTGTGAAGGGAGTTCATTTTAATTCATTAACTTTCGTGACAATAATGTTAGATTAGTCCGCTTAATTGTAAGATTAATCGATGGTTATTCTCATTTAAGTATATTATATTTAAGAATAGGTCCGATTGCGTCGACCTATTATTTGTTTTATGAGGAGGTAACAATGGGGGATCTGGATATCATATTAATAATCAAAATGATTATTGTTGGGTTAGTACAAGGCTTTACAGAACCAATTCCGGTGTCATCAAGTGGGCACGTCATGATTGCTAGTGAAATTTTGGGGCTTGGTGAACAAGGATTTACTTTTGCTATCTTAACAAATACAGCTTCACTATTTGCGATACTTTTTATTTATCGAAAAGATATCGCAAGACTTGCAGTAAATTCAATTCTTTATGTAAAAACGAAAGATTTTCGTTATAAGAGTGACTTTCGGTTTGTTTTCTTTATTGTAATAGGCACTATCCCGGCAGGTGTTCTTGGGATATTATTAAGTGACTTTATAGCAGAAAATGTTAGTATGACGACGATTGCACTGATGCTTTTCATCACAGGGATTGCCTTGTGGTTAATACGCAATATGAAAGGGAATAAAGGCGAGAGTGATTTAACAATGAAGGATGCATTAATTGTTGGACTGGGGCAGGCTGTCGCATTAACACCAGGTATCAGTCGTTCAGGTGCAACCATTATTTCTGCCGTTGCTGTTGGAATGAAATCAGATACGGCTCTTCGATTTTCATTTATGTTGTATATTCCCGTGAGCCTCGGGGGAGTTATTCTTGGCATTTCTGATTTTTTAAACGAACCAAATAAAGCAGACTTAGCCATTCCGTATTTAGCTGCATTTATCGCAACACTGTTAATGACCTATATTGCGTTGAAGTGGTTTATGGGAATCATGAAAAGTGGGAAACTATCTTATTTTACATATTATTGTTTCTTAGTAGGGGCATTACTTCTCATTTTCTTCTAACGTTTATCTTATTTGAACGAAAGGTGCGATAATCCATTGAAGGGTTATCGCTTTTTTTGTACAAGGAGACCGTTTGGATTGATGCAAACAGTTTTCTTATTCATCTTAAAAAAAAGGAAATTCGCTAAAATAAGTAGAATTAGTAAAGCATAAATCATTAAAGACTAAAAGGGGAATTTCCGAGTCAATTTGTAGGAAGGGGTTTCACTTTACATGGATTATACAAGTTTGGTCGTGATGGCTATTGTATGGGGAGGTTTATTATTTTAATTTTTAGCTCCCATCCAAAGAAAATCGGAAACAGTAGCTCATAGAAAAGGAAAGTTGGCAAATGCGTTAAAACACAGTTTTGTTAACGTAACCTTTCATAAAAAAGCAATTATAGCATTAATATTAATGGTGATTACTATATTTATCACTTTATGGTCTCAACAACAAAATGAATTGTATAACGAAATACACGGAATTAATTTGCAAACTCACCCCATAAATTTCACATTCGGGATAGTGATATATTCACTAATGATCTATTTGTTACATATTATTGGAAGAACCATAAAGTTCTAAAGAAAGAGGGGTTGAAGTGGATGTATTTCTTGGGATAACGATTTGTATTATAATAATCGGATTTGTTGTCTTGGCAATAATTAAAAGAAATATAGAAATGAGGAAACGCGCTTCTACTCAATCTTAGATTTGGTTGTAGGTGGAACAACAGCTTGGGGGATAGCGAGTATCGTGCTTATTATCTGGTCGTTTGGTTATCATTGAAAGGATATTACATACTATTTTGAGTACATAACAATGATCCAAAGAAAATAAGATGCCCCAGTTCAAGGACATCTTTACTTATTTTTTGCAATATCTTTTCGATTTGGAGCAAGTGGTGGTTGTTCAATCCATTTATTTTTAGACATGATATTAAACCACTCTTTGGTTATCATTAGATTTTTTAATATGATTTTTTCATAAGTTGCTGCGAGGTCAAATCTCATGGCAGAAGCTAGACCTGCACCGTGATAAGATTGTGCTGATTGCAGTAAGAAACCTATATGAAACATCATTAACTTATCGGAAAAAGGTGAATCTTGAGAGTTCGTGACCTCTGTTTCCCAGGACATGGGAACAGGCAAATTATCATCTTTAAGTAATTTACTCAGTGCTTGAATTTGTTGATCTGATGCCCTTTCTGCTTTCTCCAAAAATTTTCTAACTTCCAGTGATTGGGTTACTTGGCTAAATCCAATAGATAGTGACTTTTCCAGTATTTTCTTTTTTATATTAAGAGATAAAGCAATTATTTCTGTAGCAGCTAATGGCCGTTGATCTCCGAAAAAATCACCTAAGAATTTTTGACCTGAAACATATTCCGGTCCTTTTGCCGGATAAAAATAGGGGTCTCTTTGAAAATGTCCCTTTTCCAATAGTAATTCAATTGTTCTATTGTACATATTCATTCCATCATTACAACATGATTGATAAAAGTGTCTTAGGTCTTTTCTTACGGAAGAACTAAGGGCAGTAGAATGACCTAATATACCATGAAGGGTCATTATATGTAGATAGTGCAAACAGAAGATGTCAGAGAATAATCTTTTGGTCGTCTTATTAAGGTCAGAATCAGTAAATCCTATCGGAACAGGAAATTCTTGATTTTCAATGAATGTTTTTATTTGACTTTTTTGTGATGCGAAAATCTTAATGGCATCTTCAAATACCTCTTTAATTTTCTCATCTTCAATAATGGATAACATATATTTATTTACAGTATCAACAGCAGTTCCGTTTACATATTCTCCCCATAGCGTTCCTATTTCAGCCGACGTGAGTTTTAATTCTTCTTTATCCATTCCAATCACCTCTTGCTAATCTTTCCCTGAGTAAGATGTTTTTATAATGTACATGATTAAAGCGGAATTACTGTTCTGGATTAAAGTCCAATATTTCCAAGAGTTTTTCTGTGTTACCTTCGAAGGTTAAGAAAAATGGTTGGTTCTCGTCATTAAACAGCATTAAATATGGATCCTCTTGACTAGGTAGAATTATGGTTACTTCATCGACAAGGTCATCAAACCATTTATTTCTTATCATAATAGTTGGTTCTAATGGAATTCTTACCATGTATCCGTTAGAGGGAATAGGATTATATTTCGCATATACGCCTGTTATTCCCTTAAGAAATTTCTCTACTTCTTGCTGTACATCTGCGTTGGTTAGTTGTACAGTTTTTATAACTTTGTCTTGATCTATATCGAATATTTGTATTTGCTGATTTGTTTGAGCAATACCACTTGTTGATAGTAATTGAAAAATAAAGAGAAAAACGAGTACCTTTTTTATCAAATTAACCACCTCTAATGTATTGTTCCCCAATAAAGAAGTTAAACAACTAAATTTTCGAGAATAGTTAATAGTATGTACAGTAGGATGGGGAGAGGTTCTTTTTTGGAATTAAATTGCATATAAGTGAATCTCTATAATGGAAGGAGGAACTTCACGTGGGGAAACTAACGAGGGTTCAGCAGCTAGCTTTGGACTATATTACTAATTATGCAAAGAACCATAATCGTGAAGCTAATGAATTAATAAACCATATACTAAAAATGTCGAATATCCCAAGCACTGTTTTCAGAACAGCAGTTTTAAATTTGAAAAATTATGCACGAATTGGAATCCATTTTCATCCCGATCGGCCAGATTCAACGATGAAGAATGTTGCAGAAGCACTTCTAGAACAGGGAATATATAAAAGCCAATTCGAAACTCTAATATCAAATGGGAGTGTATCATCTCTTCCAGGTGGCGAACGTGATCTTTGGGAAAAGCGAATGTTTGGAGGAGCCTATCAAACAGAGGGTACCACCAGTCATCAACGTCCAAAATATGGTGCATTGAATATAATGTTACATTCAGACGGGCCAGCTCCACGTTTTGGCTCATGCTACTTTCTTCTATACCCCAAAGTATCAACTCGTTCTACGTTTACGTACTTAGATTCTCACCAAGAACCTAAGGAGAAGGGGACTTATGAAGAGTTTAATATGATTCTTGCAGCACTCTTAGAGGAGACATTCTCTAGGGAATTTGCAATCGGAGAAAGAGAGCTAACACCAACAAAATTAATCGATCATTTATTGGTGAATCTTCAAAAAGGCGTAATAACCGACGAAAAAAAGGAACCAAAACGTAACCTTAATCATTACATAGAAGCCCAAGTCCATGGAGATATTTCACTTAAGGAAGACGTGGAAGTTCTTGTTGCGGACCCTTCTTTTAAAGATACAAATATCGGAACCACCTTAGAAGAACTATGTCTTAAATATTCGATTGAATTATTGTGGCATAGAGGATTTGTACTTCAGGCAGTTGAAGTTCCTTCTAACTTCAGAGGCTCAGCCATGCCTTCACTAGCAGCCCGGATTGCACAAAATAATTGTATCAATGCGGCTATAATTGGTTGTGCCGTCATGGACCTTTACCGTAATCCTCAAAATTGGATTGACCGTGGCAGTTTCAGGGAGGTACTTCAGGAATTAAAACTTTTATGGCATGTGCTAGTTAGGCATGGAAAGCCTTATGAGCAATAGATAATCAGGGAAATTGTTTATTTGAAATGAAAGGACCGAGAACTATGACGAATAACATTAAACAGAGAAGAATCATTCTAGATTTAGCAGTTACATTAGATGGATTTATTGAGGGGAAAAACGGAGAAATAGATTGGTGCATTATGGACCCTGATATGAAATTTACTGATTTCTTAAATCAAATTGATACTATTTTATATGGTAGAAAAAGCTATGATTTATGGGGGCAGTATACTCCGCAAAATGAAGAGTCTGACTCTGAAAAGGAAATTTGGAAATTGGTTCATAGTAAAGAGAAATACGTGTTTTCCCGAACAAAAAAGACGGATGATCAAGCGAAATTTATAAATGAAAAGATTGTTGAAGAAATAAATGAATTGAAGAAAAAACCTGGTAAAGACATCTGGTTATATGGTGGAGCAAGTCTCATTACAACATTTATTAATTTAGGACTTGTTGATGAATTTAGGTTATCGATTCACCCAGTTGTATTGGGAGAAGGAAAACCTTTGTTTACTGATCTAAAACATAGGGTAAATTTAAAAATGGATCATACAAGATCGTTTTCATCTGGCGTTGTGCAAATAATCTATCATTTGAATGGAGAATCATAATATCTCTTACTTTAGAATGTAAGAAATGAAAAATAGATATGATTAGGAAGAAATTTAGGGAAAAAGTATAAAGAGAGCCAATTTAACACACTGCTACAAGGGAGGATCATCGAACGGATGGTCTTTTTATTTTTGGACATTGGATACTATGTAGTAATTATGAATGAATGTAACTCGACCAAT
>Ga0180217_1004073_pt1 | contig 11794 bp, 7 predicted proteins | sample eDN3rd37CBELigOP_FD_128521 | JGI IMG/M metagenome (GOLD analysis project Ga0180217, IMG submission 128521) | Enriched Organic Plus compost microbial communities from Emeryville, California, USA - eDNA 3rd pass 37_C BE-Lig OP (version 2) (version 2) ... | reverse complement strand
GCGCCTGCGGCGATGAGCACCACAGACATCAGCGCGGTCACGAAAACTGCTGCGCGAAGCCTCATCTCACCGGCACCCGCGGCCCGAGTCCAGGGTTGTCCGTCACGCGCGGATTATCCCACGGATGCTGGCGTCTTTCGTAGGTTCCGTTGTCATCCCATGGCAGCCGGGGCACCTTGGGCGCGGCGCCCGCCTTCGCCTGATCTGCGGCCTCGTCACGGAAATCTCCGTCGTCACCGAGATCGATGTCCACGTAGTTGGTTTCGATGCCGCGCTCCACGTAGCCCGTGGCCTCACCGCCGCTGATGACCGCCACCATGTTCTTGAACGCATCGGAATCGTAGTCGTCCCAGTACTTCCCGTGTCCGTCGGGCCCGACGATGACCTGGTTGGGATGCGCGCCCTCGTCGCCGTAGTACCCCGTGTCCAACCGCGTGACGCCGGGGATGTTGTCCGGGTCTGTGGCCGACGGCAGGCCGCCCAGCGGGTTGCCGATCCGCCCGTCGGTGTTGTGCGGGATACCAGGGATGGAATCGACGCCAGGGATACTGGAGATCGCCACGTCCCGCGGCAACGACTGGACCAGGCTGATCGGATCTCCCGGCGCGGTCATCGAGAACCGCTGTACGTTCGGATTCGGGTTGGTGTAGTCGCCGCTGAGGATCCCGGTGCCCGCCGACGACGCATGCAGGACACGGTCGGCGCGCAGGCCCATCTGTTCGGCCGTCCCGACGATGGCGCCGCCGTAGGAGTGACCGATGTAGGTGACGGGGGTGTCCGGGGCGCCGATACCCACCTCGCGGTCGATCTCATGGCCGAACGACACCAGTTTGGGCGCCATCGACGCCGCGTAGGCCGGGTCGGCCGCCTTGTCCAGACCCTGCGGGAAGTCGCCGTCCATGTAGAGGAACACCGGAGACCCGGACTGTTTCGACAGTTCCACGGCCGACGCGTGATTCGACCCGCTGCCGTTGAGGTTCGTGTTGGTGCCCGGCACCACGACACCCACGCCCTTGATGCCCGGCTTGATCTCCCCGATCATCTCGATCATGCGGCCGTTGCCGTCGGGTGAGAACGCAACGAACTTGCGCGGCACCAGTTTTCCGCTGCCCGCCGGATCCTTGATCGGGGTCAGCATGGCCTGCAACTGCTGCACCCTGGCCTGATCGGGCGACGGCTTGGCCAGCTCCTCGTCGAGGGCATCGCGGATGTTGATGTCGTTGGCTTCGATGCGGGTCTCGAACGGGACGCCGTCGGTGTTGCCCATCGTCTCGGGGTCGGCGAGCACCATCTCGTGCACGGTTTCGGGGCTCAATCCCGCGATGAACTCCCGGCGCTCGTCCGGTGTCATGCCGGCGAGGCGGTCCACGAGCGCCTTGGGATCGGTCGGCGGAGGCGCAGCGGGGACCGGCCCGTGGGCTGTCAGGCCCGCGACGGCGTCGCGGATCTGTGCTCCCACAGCCACATCGGTGGCGTCGAACTGCGCCAGCATCGCCTTGAGTTCGGCCGACGCGCGCGCGGCGAGCGCTTCGAGGATCACGCGTTGCACCGGACTGACCTTGGCGAAGAAGTCCAGCACGCTGCCGGGACGGATCGACACCGTGCCGTCGTCGGCGACCTGCCAGCCCTGCGCCTCCAACTGGTCGACGTAGTTCACGATCCGGTCGCGCTGCTGCCCCAGGTCGGCACCGCCGGTCTGCAGTGCGGACCGCAACGCGGTGAGCGAATCGTGCAACTGCCGCATGCGCTGCAGCGACTGCTCGGCGCTGGAGATCGCGGCGTCGGCCGACGTACCGTTCCAGCCGCGGCGCAGATCGTCGATGACGGCCTGCTGCCTGTCCATCTGGGCCTGCAGTGTGCCGGCGCGGTTGCCGATTTCGGTGCCGGCCCGCACGAGTGCGTCAGGGTCGGACGAGCGGACCTCGGAGATCGAACCCGGCATCGTCAGTCCATGGTTCGGATCAGCCGGCGTGCCTGTTCACCATCGGTGCATTCGTAGGCCGCGGCGGCCGCCGAAAGCTTGTCGGCGTGGGCGGCGACCTCGTCGGCGGCGGCCTTCACCGCGGCGTCCACGGTCGGGGCCGCCTGCACGCAGGCCCGGCCGCTCTGCAAGCGCGCCACCGCCGGTACCGCGGCACTCAACAGCTGCCCCACGCCGAGGCCCGCTACGGCCTCGCCGATCGCGATCTCGTCCGCGGCGGCCGAGCGTAGTTGACCTGGAGCGACTTTCAGCGGTGAGCCCACACGAGGAGCCTAACGCCACTTATGACCACTCCCGTGCGGCAATTTTCTCCCCTGTGGAGAACAGGCTAACCCGAGCTTCCCGCCGAGACCGGCGGCGTCCCGGCCTCGGACGGTGTGCCTTTGAGGCCGCGCCAGAACAGGTTGATCATCAGTTCGGCGGCCTCGTCGACGTCGGCGTCGCCCGTGCTGACCCGGGTGGCGATCGCCTCGCCCGCACCCACCAGTGCGACGGCCATCATCTCGAAGTCGCTGTCGGGCTGGGGGTTACGTGTGCCGGTGCTGAGCAGGCGGGCGACCAGGTCGATGATGCGTTCGCGCCCTTCACGCACCGTGTGCGCGAAGGCCTGCGAGCTGGTCGCCTGTGTGTACAGCACCATCCACGAGGCCCGGTTGCGGTCGATGTAGGTGAGGAACGCCAGCACAGCGGTGCGCAGCAGTTCCTTGGGGCTCTGGCTGAAGTCGATCTGACCGCGCACGGTGTCGACGAAACGGCTCAGCTCACGGTCGAGACAGGCGCCGAACAGTTCTTCTTTCGAGCCGTAGTACAGGTACAGCATCGGCTTCGAGATCTCGGCCGCCGCGGCGATCGCATCCATGGATGTCTCGTGGTAACCGTTCACCGAGAACATCTGCACGGCCGCGTCGAGCATCTGTTGCTCACGCACGGCCCGCGGCAGCCGCTTCGTTCCACCTGCCATCCCCACAGGGTAACCCGCCCACCGGAAACGCCGTCGATACTGGGAGCATGGACGTCTTCGACGGGGTCGCGAACGAGGTGCCCGACGAACTGGCCGACCGGCTGCGCACGATCCGCCTGATCGATCACCACGTCCACGGCGCGAGTGCCGTCCGCGTCGACCGCGCCGCGTTCGAGGCGTCGATCAACGAGGCCTCGACCGATCCGGTGCCGGATTTCATGACCCAGTTCGACTCCCCGCTCGGCCTGTCGATCCGGCGTTGGTGCGCACCGGTTCTCGGGCTGCCCGCCCATGCGAGTGCCGACGAGTACTTCGCCCGGCGCAGTGAGTTCGCCCCCGCCGAGCTGTCATCGACGTTGCTGGCGCACGCGGGCGTCGAACGCTGGATCGTGGACACGGGTTTCGGTACCGAGCTCATCACCACACCCGAACAGCTGGCCGCCCTCAGCGGCCGGCCCGCCTCGACGATCCTGCGGCTCGAGCGGCTGGCCGAGGAGCTTCTCGAATCCGATTCCGGTGCAGATGATTTCGTCGACCGGTTCCGCAGCGCGCTGGACGCCGCCGCACAGTCGCCGGACATCGTGGGCACCAAGACCATCGCCGCCTACCGCACGGGTTTCGACATCGACTGGGCGCGGCCGGGCGACGCCGACGTCAGGACCAGGGCCCGCGCGCTGGCAGGGCAGAAGCCGCTGCGACTACAGGATCCGGTGCTCATCGCGTTCGGCGTGCACGAGGCCGCCGAACGCGGCCTCCCGGTGCAGGTGCATGTCGGGTTCGGGGATCGCGACCTGGACCTGCACCGCACCGACCCGCTGTTGCTGTTGCCGTTGTTGCGTTGCATGGCCCCGGTCCCGGTGCTGCTGTTGCACTGCTATCCGTTCCACCGCCAGGCCGGTTACCTCGCGCAGGCGTTCGACCACGTGCACTTCGACGTCGGCCTGGCCGTGAACCACCTAGGCACACGATCGGTCGGGCTGGTCGCCGAGGCGCTGGAGACGGCGCCGTTCGCCAAGCAGCTGTACTCGTCGGACGCGTACGGACCGCCCGAACTGCATCTGCTGGGGTCGGTGCTGTGGCGCCGCGCGATGGGGCTGGTGCTCGGCGGGTGGGTGCGGGCCGGGGACTGTACGGAGATCGACGCGATCAGGATCGTCGAGCTGATCGGCGCGCAGAACGCCGCGCGGGTGTACGGGCTCGGTCGGTGAACCGGGCGGCGTCAGCCGCAGCGCAGCGGGCCCTTGACCGCGGCGTTGCGCTGCAGCGAGGCGTCCACCGCGCCCTGGTTCAGCTCGCCGGACGCCAGCGCCTGCTCGAGCCGGTCGAGCACCGCGGGCACCTCGGCCGTGGTGATCCACAGCGCGTTGTCGGCGCCGGCCTGCAGGGCCCGCAGCACGGCGTCTGCGACGCCGTAGCGCTGGTTGATGGCGCCCATGCTGGACAGATCGTCGGTGTAGACCAGGCCGCCGAAACCCGGGCCGCCGTAGCCACCCGAGCGCAGCAGGTTGTAGGCGGCGGGGCTCAGGCTCGCCGGATCGGAACCGGTCAGGCCCGGTACCTGCATGTGGCCGACCATGACCGCGACCGGCGCCTGCCCGGTGAGCGTGCGGTACGGCACGAGATCGTCACCCATCAGGACATCGAGCGGCGGCGTGGTGACCCCACCGGTGTGGGAGTCACCCGAGGCGTGGCCGTGGCCCGGGAAGTGCTTGAGCACCGGCAGCACGCCCGCGTCGCGCAGGCCACGCGCGTAGGCGCCTGCGTACTCGGTGACGACCGCGGGATCGGAGCCGAACGAGCGATCCCCGATCACGGTGTCGGCCGCGGCGTCGGTGACGTCGACGACGGGTGCGAAGTCGACCGTGACACCCAGGTCACGCATCTTGCGGCCGCGGTCGAGCGCGATGCCGTACACCTCGTCGGCGGTCTTGGTGCGCGCGAGCTCACGGGCCGAGGGCTGGCTGCCGATCAGCGACGCCAGCCGCGACACCCGGCCGCCTTCTTCGTCGACGCTGACCGCGAGCGGCAGCGGCGCCGCCGACGCCGCGATGTCGCCGAGAGACCCGTCGGTGAGCATCGACAGGTCCGTCCAGCTGCCGATCATGATGCCGCCGACGTGGTGATCCGCTACGACGGCACGCGCGTCTGCGGCGTCGGTCACGCCGACCGTGAGCAACTGGGCGAGCTTGTCGCGGGCGGGCAGCGCGGCGAGGTCACACGTCGCGGGGGCCTCGGGAAGCGGCGCGGTGGTGGCCATGGGCTGCATGTCGGGCGAACCGGAAGGCCCAGTTGAGGGGCCTGCGTCGGGCGGCGCGGCCGGCGAGCAGGCCAGCAACAGTCCGGACAGCGCTACGAACGTCGCGAGCAGACGCGGTGAAGCCATGGGCCCCGACCCTAGCCGGTGCCCGGGCCGGAATCGATCTTTTGGGGCCCGGCACCTTCGCTGGGACGTCATGGGCATTGCTGTCGCCGTGTTAGGTTGGCCGGGTGAACCGGTTCGTCGTACCCTCTGCGGCCAGCATTGTGGTCGGCCTGTTGCTGGGCGCGGCCGCCGTCTTCGGAGTGACGCTGATGGTGCAGCAGGACACAAAGCCTCCTCTGCAAGCGGGCGATCCGGCGTCCTCCGTTCTCAACCGGGTCGAGTACGGCGACCGTTCTTAGTCCGGCCCCGCCGCTGTCGCGGCGCTGGCTGTGGGTGGTCGCCGCGGCGACACTCGTCCTGACATTCGCCCAGTCACCGGGACAGATCTCACCCGACACGAAACTCGACCTCACGGCGAACCCGCTGCGGTTTCTGGCCCGTGCGTTCAATCTGTGGAACAGCGACCTGCCGTTCGGGCAGGCGCAGAACCAGGCCTACGGCTACCTGTTCCCGCACGGCACGTTCTTCCTGCTCGGCGATGTGCTGGGGGTTCCCGGCTGGGTCACGCAGCGCCTGTGGTGGGCGCTGCTGCTGACGGTCGGGTTCTGGGGTGTGCTGCGTGTGGCCGAAGCACTGGGGATCGGCAGCACCCCGTCGCGGCTGATCGGGGCGGCCGCGTTCGCGCTGTCGCCGCGGGTGCTCACGACGCTCGGCGCGATCTCGTCGGAGACCCTGCCGATGATGCTGGCGCCGTGGGTTCTGTTGCCGGTCATCCTGGCCCTGCGCGGGCAGCATTCGGTGCGCCTCATGGCGGCCCGCTCGGCCGGTGCGGTCGCACTCATGGGTGCCGTCAACGCCGTCGCGACCCTCACGGGATGTCTGGCCGCGGTGATCTGGTGGGCATGCCACCGCCCGAACCGGCTGTGGTGGCGGTTCACGGCGTGGTGGCTGCTGTGCGGGGCGCTCGCCGTCACGTGGTGGGTGGTGGCGCTGCTCATGCTGGGCCGCATCAGCCCGCCGTTCCTCGACTTCATCGAGTCGTCGGGCGTGACGACGCAGTGGATGTCACTCACCGAGATGCTGCGCGGCACCATGAGCTGGACGCCGTTCGTCGCGCCGTCGGCGACTGCCGGCGCGTCGCTGGTGACCAGCACGACCGCGGTGCTCGCCACCACGGTCGTGGCCGCGGCCGGACTGGCCGGGCTCGCGCTGCGGACCATGCCTGCCCGCGGCCGGCTGATCACCATGCTGTTGATCGGCGTGGTGCTGCTGGGCCTCGGCTATTCGAGTGGGCTCGGTTCGCCGGTCGCGCTTCAGGTGCAGGCGTTCCTGGACGGCTCGGGCACCCCGCTGCGCAACCTCGCGAAACTGGAACCGGTGATCCGGCTGCCGCTGGCGCTGGGCCTGGTGCACCTGCTAGGGCGGATCCCGCTGCCCGGCAGTGCGCCGCGGGCGGTGTGGGTCAGCGCGTTCGCGCATCCGGAACGCGACAAGCGGGTCGCGGTCGCGATCGTCGTCCTCTCGGCGCTCGCGGCGGGCACGTCGCTGGCGTGGACCGCGCGCCTGACGCCGCCCGGCTCGTTCACCGCGATCCCGCAGCACTGGCATGACGCGGCCGCGTGGCTCGACGAGCACAACACCGACCGGGGCCGGGTCCTGGTGGCCCCCGGCGCCCCGTTCGCGACCCAGGTGTGGGGCAACAGCCACGACGAGCCGCTGCAGGTGCTCGGCGACAACCCGTGGGGTGTGCGCGATTCGATCCCCTTGACACCGCCGGAGACCATCCGCGCACTGGACTCGGTGCAACGCCTGTTCGCCTCCGGCCGGCCGTCCCCAGGACTGGCCGACACCCTTGCGCGACAAGGGATCTCCTACGTCGTGGTACGCAACGACCTGGACCCGGACACCTCGCGGTCCGCACGCCCGATCCTGGTGCACCGGGCCGTGGAGGGCTCACCGGGTCTGACCAAGGTGGCCGAGTTCGGCGATCCGGTCGGGCCGGGCACGCTGGAGGGTTTCGTGGCCGACAGCGGTCTGCGGCCCCGGTACCCGGCGGTCGAGATCTTCCGGGTCGAGCCTGCCGACACCGGTTCCTCTCAGCAGCGCTCACCCATGCACCCCTACCTCGTCGACAGCGACGCGATGACCCGGGTGGCGGGTGCCCCCGAGGCGCTGCTGCGTCTCGACGAGCGGCGCAGGCTCAACGGGGAACCCCCGCTGGGGCCGATGCTGCTCGCGGCCGACGCCCGGCGCGCCGGTCTGCCGGTCGACGGTGTGATCGTCACCGACACTCCGACGGCCCGCGAGATCGACTACGGCCGCGTCGACGACCACGCATCGGCGATCCGCACCCCCGACGACGCACGGCACACCTACAACCGCGTGCCCGACTATCCGTCCGACGGCGCGGATCTGGTCTACGGCAAGTGGACCGGCGGACGGCTGTCGGTGTCGAGTTCGGCGGCGGACTCCACGGCACTGCCGTACGTCGCGCCCGCGACCGGACCCGCCGCGGCCATCGACTCCGACAGTTCGACGGCGTGGGTGTCCAACGCGCTGCAGGCCGCCGTCGGCCAGTGGCTGCAGGTGGATTTCGACCATCCGGTCACCAACGCCACGTTGACCATCACGCCGAGCGCCACCGCGGTGGGCGCGCAGGTCCGCCGCATCGAGATCGCCACCGCGACGGGAACCAGCAGCCTGCGCTTCGACACCGCGGGCAAGCCGCTGACGATCCCGCTGCCGGTCGGTGAGACGCCGTGGGTGCGGGTCACCGCGGTGGCGACCGACGACGGTTCGCCCGGTGTGCAGTTCGGCGTCACCGACCTCGCGATCACGCAGTACGACGCTTCCGGATTCGCCCATCCGGTGGCGCTGCGCCACACCGTCGAGGTGCCCGCGCCACCGGCGGGTTCGGTTGTGCAGCAATGGGATCTGGGCACCGAGCTGCTGGGCAGGCCGGGCTGCGCGGACAGCCCGGTGGGCGTGCGGTGCGCCGCCGCGATGGCGCTGGCCTCCGAGGAACCCGTGAACCTGAGCCGCACCCTCACGGTGCCGCAGGACACCGAGGTCCAGCCCACGGTGTGGATCCGGGGACGCCAGGGTCCCAACCTCGCCGATCTGGTGGCACAACCGGACACCACGAGAGCATTCGGCGACTCCGACCCGATCGACGTGCTCGGCTCGGCCTACGCCGCGACCGACGGCGATCCGCGGACGTCGTGGACCGCACCGCAACGCGTCGTGCAGTTCCAGACCCCGCCCACGCTCACGCTCAAACTGCCCAGACCCACCGAGGTCGCGGGTATGCGGATCGTCCCGGGCGACACCGAGCCGCCCGCACATCCCACGCTGGTCGCGATCGACCTCGGCGACGGACCCCAGATGCACCGTCTCCCTGCCGACGGCGATCCGCAGACCGTGACGCTCAAACCCCGCGTCACCGACACCGTGACGGTGTCGCTGCTGGCGTGGAACGACATCATCGACCGCACGTCGCTGGGTTTCGACCAGCTCAAGCCTCCCGGTCTCGCCGAGCTCACGGTGCTCGACGGACGCGGGGCGCCCATCGGCGCGGCCGATGCGGCGAAGAACCGGTCGCGCGCGGTGACGCTGCCGTGCGGCGAGGGCCCGATCATCGCGGTCGCAGGCCAGTTCATCCAGACGTCGGTGCACACCACGGTCGGGGCGCTACTGGACGGCGAACCGATCCCGGCACGGCCGTGCCGATCCGAACCGGTCACGCTGCCCGCGGGCCAACAGGAGCTGGTGGTGAGCCCGGGTTCCGCGTTCATCGTCGACGGTGTCGAGCTGCCGACCCCGGCGGCCGATGAGATCCGTTCGGCGCCCACGACTTCGGCCGAAACCGGAACGTGGACCGCCGACCGTCGCGAGGTGCGCGTGAGCGCCGCGCCGCAGCAGCGCGTGCTCGTGGTGCCCGAGAGTGTCAACCGTGGTTGGTCCGCGCACGATCCCGCCGGTGCGGAACTGCAGTCGGTGACGGTCAACGGGTGGCAGCAGGGCTGGGTGGTCCCGGCGGGCACCGAAGGTACGGTGACGCTCACGTTCGCGTCGAACATGCCGTACCGCGTCGGACTGATCGGCGGACTGGCACTCCTGCCGCTGCTGGCACTTCTGGCACTGATCCCGGTGCGCAGGCCCGTGCGGGCCGCCGCGCCCGCGCGGCCCTGGAACCCGGGCCCGGTGCTGACCGGCGCGGCGGCGCTGGTGGCAGGCACGGCGATCTCCGGGGTGGCCGGCCTGCTCGTGGTCGGTGCCGCGATGGGCGTGCGGATCCTTCTGAACAGACGCGGCGCCGCGGGCGAAAAAGTCTGGGACAACGTCACGGTCGTGGTGGCGGCGGGCGGTCTGATCCTCGCGGGTTCGGTGCTGAGTCAGTACCCGTGGCGGTCGGTCGACGGCTACGTCGGCCACACGCCCGGCGTGCAGTTCCTCGCGTTGCTCTCGGTGGCGTTCCTCGCGGCCTCCGCGGTCCGCCTGGTGAACCGTCCGGAGCCGAGCGCAGACGGCCGATCAGCTAAGCCTGAACACACCGGAGCATCCGCTCACGCCGGTTAGCCAATCCTTGCCACCTCAACTGGTTGACAGCGAGCCGGTGCAGTACTTACGGTGATCGAACGCGCTGTTTCGGCGGCATCGAGGTTTGCTGACCGGGGGAGAACAGACGTCGGTCAACGATGAGCGCGCAACCGGGTTCTCACCGCGGTCCGCTGTCGTTTCAGCAAATCCGGCGAGTCGTCGGCACGAACCCGGGCACGCACAGCGTGCACAAGGGCTGTGGTGTCGGCGACGGAGGGGTTCGCCGACACCACAGCGAGCATTTCGGTTCTGTTCAGTTCGCGGCGGCCGCGGCCGCTTTGACCGCCGTCAGCGCACGCTCGTCCTCGTCGGCGAACGTGTCCTCCAACTGCAACGGTGTGTAGTCGACGTCGATCTCGGCCAGTGGGCGCCCACGCGCGCTGCTGATCGTCCCGAACCGGCGCATCCCTCGATCGCTGGAGTACTGCAGGAACTCGCCCTCCTCCAGCCCGAACGGGATGTCGTCGCCGTACAGCGCGAACCCCTCCTGCGTGAGGCGCAGCGCAACCGGGATGAGCTCGTTCATGTGGGTCTCGAACACCGCCCAGTTGGCGTCGTCGGCCGCGACGTGGCGGCGGCACGTGAACGTGCCCCACGCCATGTGCCTGCGCTCGTCGTCGCCGATGCGGCGCACCAGTTCCTGCATGCCGGGAAGAATGCCGCGGTCGACGCAAATGCGGTGCCACGCATAGTAACCCGTCAACGCGAGCATGCCCTCGACCACGTGGTTGTACACCACAGAGGCACGCACCTGCGCAGCCGGGGACGGATCGGAGGTGAGCGCTTCGAGGGCCGCGGGCAGCTCCTCGCAGAAGATCTGGACGTAGGCGGGCACCTCCTCGATGAGGGAGTGCAGGTCGTCGGTGACCCCGACCGCGTCCAGCCACATGCGGAACACCTGCGTGTGCTTGGCCTCCTCGAACGCGAACTGCGTCAGGTACATCTCGTCGCCGAGTCGACCCTCTGCGCGCATCGCCGACATGAACGGCTGGATGTCCTTGGTGACCGCTTCCTCGCCTGCGATGAACTCCGCGCACAGGCGCGTCGCGTACTCGCGTTCACGCTCGGTCAGCGCCTCCCAGTCGGCCCGGTCGCGTGAGAAGTCGATGTCGGCCGGGTCCCAGAACTTGGCGTTGCCGCCCGCGAAGAGTTTCAGGGGCAGGCTGCTCCAGTTGAGACCGCCGGCCCTGATGGAGTCGAAGTGTGTCCGCGTCATCGACGACCTCCTGAATGTGCTGAGGTGACACAGTTCACACTAATGCGTCTTGGCGGCGATGAGGTGCTGCGAGGTGGGTTCTCCGACCGTGAACCGTCTGACCGTCTCCTCCACGAGCAGATCGTGGCCGGTCAGCCGGGTGTGGTGCTGACGCAGATGTTCCTCCCACGACCGGACGATGAAGGCCTCCACGAAGGTGCCCGCGTGCTCGCCGCTGCGGAACAGCTGCCACTGAGATGCCCCGGTGCGCTGCCGCGACCGGCCGAGCGCGGCCATGGCCTCGAAGAACCCGGTTTCCTGTGCCGGCTCGACACGGTAGGACACCAGGACCACCACGGGACCGTCCAGGGGTTCGGGTTCGAAGATCAGCGCGGGTTCCGGCCAGTGCGCCGACGGTGTCATGTCCAGGTTGCCGGTGCGTGCGTGCAGGGGCCACCAGATCGCCGAGACCGCGCACACACCCATCAGACCGGCACTGACCAGAAGCGCCGTCACACTGCCCGCCGCACCCGCGATCAGGCCCCACAACAGCGAGCCGAGCGCCTGCCCGCCCATGAACACCAGTTGGTAGACCGAAAGGCCGCGCGCACGCACCCATCCGGGCAGGCTCAGCTGCATCGAGGCGTTCAGCGTCGAGAGCGCCAGCAGCCATGCGGTGCCGCCGAGGACGAGGGC
>Ga0180217_1004072_pt1 | contig 11794 bp, 10 predicted proteins | sample eDN3rd37CBELigOP_FD_128521 | JGI IMG/M metagenome (GOLD analysis project Ga0180217, IMG submission 128521) | Enriched Organic Plus compost microbial communities from Emeryville, California, USA - eDNA 3rd pass 37_C BE-Lig OP (version 2) (version 2) ... | reverse complement strand
TGCTGGCGCAGGACATCGCCCCACCATTGCAGCAGCGTTTCGATAAAGACGGCGCGGGCCTGGAGATAGCGCGACTCGGCCAGGGCCTTGAAGTGCTCCTCGCGATCCTCCAGCCATTTTCCGTCGGTCGTCTGCTTGTAGAGCGCCTCCTCGCGCTTTAACTCCGCACCCCCTTCCTCCGCCACCGCCGATTTGGCATCGGCCAGAAGCTGCGTGAACTCGCGCACGAGCGCGAACACACCGCCCAGCGCGGTATCCGCCTGTTGGAAGAACCGCGCCAGCAGGTCGAGCAGCCGGATCTGCTGCGGTGTCGGCTCCCGCTTCTCCGGGGCGCTCAGTTGCACGAGGATGCAGCGGGAAAGGATCGTGTCGAGCAGCATCTCGGGATGCGCCGTCACCAGCATCAGGAGCGATTGCGAAGGCGGCTCCTCCAGCGTTTTGAGGAAGGAATTGGAGGCGGCGGCGTTCATCCGCTCCGCGTCGAAAAGAATCCCGACCTTCAGCCCCCCTTGCGAGGAACGCATCTGGAGAGCCTTTTCCAGCTCGCGGGTTTGCTCCACGCGGATGAGGCGCGACTTCGACTCCGGCTCTACGGTGTGGATGTCCGGGTGCGGATCGGCCTCACCCGTTTCGTGCAGGCCCTTTACCTTCTGGGCGAGCTTCCACGCCAGGCGGCGCTTGCCGCTCCCGGCCTCCCCGGTGATCAGGTAGGCGTGGGCAAGGCGTCCGCAGCCGTGGGCGCGGCACAGGAACTCAAAGGCGGCTTCCGGCGAAAAGGCCATGAAATTTCTCCGATCTCTCCAATCTCTCTTTCACTATCTGCAACACGCGCGCCTCCACTTCCTCCACGGAACCGGCTGCATTGACCACGCAAATGCGTTCCGGTTCCTGGCGCGCCACCGCGAGATACCCGGCCCGCACCGCTTCGTAGAACTCGGCGGGCTGGGATTCCATCCGGTCCCGCCGGTCACCGGGGGTCGTGCGGCTTTCGATCCGCTCCCGGGTGGCGGCGGTTTCGAGATCGAAAAGCAGCGTCAGGTCGGGCCGAACCGACCCGAGGGCGAATTCATTGATCGCGGCAACCTCCGCGGGGTCGAGCTTCCGGGCGACGCCCTGGTAGACCGTGGTGGAATCGTGAAAACGGTCAGCCAGAACGACAAAGCCTTCTTCGAGCGAGGGCCCGATCACGGCGCGCACCAACTCGGCACGGCTGGCGGCGAACAGCAGCAGTTCGGTTTCCGGGGCCATGCCCTCGCCTTCGCGGGAGGTCTGGAGCAGATGACGGATCTGCTCGCCGAGCGGCGTTCCCCCCGGTTCCCGCGTCGTCCGCACCCGCATCCCCGCCGCCACAAGCCGCCGGGCCAGGAGCTGGATCTGGGTCGATTTCCCGCACCCGTCGGAGCCTTCGAATGTGATGAAAATGCCGCGCATCGAAGCCCCAATTTGAAGTGGGGGAGGGGGCTTTGGCAACTCCGGAACGGCGGGAAACGGGGACGGCGTTGCAACTCCGGGTGATTCCGGTGAAATCAACACCGCGCTTCAGGCGCACCGTCGCTCCCAAGCGATGAAGTTTGGAAAGGAGGTGGATCACCCGAATGCCCGCCGTGCCTTATCTTTCCTTCCGGTCGATTTTGAAAATGGGCTTTCCGATGACGGCCTTTGAAGGGTTTTTCGCAAGGATCTCGTCGAATTTCGCGACCTGCCCGGGGGTGAGCATCGCCCGGATTTTCGCCACGAGCGCGTCTTTCTCCAGCCATTCGGGGAAGATGGGGCGCGATCCCACGCTCATCTCCATGCTTTCCAGCGCTTCCTTTGCAACCGCGCGAAGTTGGCCGCGCTGATCGGGCGTGAGGTCGAGTTCCCGCCCCAGGCGGCGTTCCACGACTTCCGCCATCACCTCCGGGCCTCCCGTCGTCAACTGCCGGATGCGGTAGTCGGTAAACCGGATGCTCAGGGCGATGCCTGTGACGATCCCCAGGAAGAAAATCAGGCAGAGGCCGAGGATGGCTTTTTGCGAACTCATTTTAACGCGACATTCTACCGGGCCACCGAGCGGCCCGTGATCTGTTTGATGATTTGCCATTGCGCCGAACGGGCGTGCAACCCGTCGCGGATCGCCTCGTGATCCTCCCCTGCGGTGCTCCAGAGATTCCAGACGGTGGCCGCCGCGATCACGGCGAAAAGGGGGGCGAGCCGCCACGCCCACGCGCCGATGGCGGAAAGTGGGGGAGGGGGGCTGGCGGGCGCGGGCGTCATGGAAGAAACCATTGCCTGAAAAGCGCCGCAGCCCAAGTGGAAAAGAGCGATGCGTTGTGCAGGAACTCGTGCAGGAAGTCGATCACGCGGGCCTGCGGGGCCGTCAGGAGCAGCAGCGCCGTGAGCAGCGCAAGGTTCATCAGGTAAATAATGACGAGCGAATAAAAAGTACCGTGATAAGCGAGGTCGCTCTGCCCTTTGGGGATCATCCAGAGGGTGAAGGTGATGTGAAAGCACCACGTCACCCCGAGCGCCAGGAAAAGCCAGCGGGTATGGGGTGCGACATCCCAGAAAAAGGAGGCCACGAAATAGAGGATCACCACCGCGACGCTGTAGATCGGGTAGAAGTAGGGCGCGAGCGAGATCCAGACGTTCTGCTTGTTGGTCAGAATATAGCCGCCCTCGCGCCCCACCTTGAAGGCGCTGACCCGCCCGCCCATGATCCAGACCCAGATCGCATGGGTCAGTTCATGGCCGAAGACATAGACGACCAGAGGGCGCGGAAGCCCGAAAAAGGCGATCAGCCAGAGCGCCGCGCCGAGTGCGAAGAACCAGAATTCCTCCATGGCCCAGAAGCCATGGTGAATCGTCTCGCGGGAGAAGAGGGTAAAGAACGTCTGCGTCCAGATTCCCGCTACCGGCAGCAGGAAGAAGCCGATAATGGCATTGACCCAGCGGATCGGAACTCGCAGCGCGCTTTTTTCCGGGTGGCCACCGTAGCCGTCCTCATAACCCTCATCATTCTGATAATCCTGATAATCATCGAGTCGGTCGGCGTCATGATACGACGCCGACCTGCCGACTTTGAGTTTCTTCCGTTCCGCGGTTCTGGAGCGCCGGGCGGGCCTTTTCATAAGGCTTTCGAAAGAAACGTGCGTTTAGATTCCCCGGGTCGTCCCGGTGGGAAGGTTCCGGGGGATCAGGCGCGGCCGAGGTAAGCCCCCGTCCGGGTGTCGATCTTGATGAGTTCGCCCTCCTTGATGAAGAGGGGGACGTTGATGACCTTGCCGGTCTCCAGCGTGGCGGGCTTCTGGACGTTGTTGGCGGAGTCGCCCCGGACGCCTTCGGCGGATTCCGCGACCTTCAGCGTGACAGTGGCGGGGAGTTCCACCTGAACGGCCTTCCCTTCGGCGTAGAGAACTTCCACGGCGAGGTTTTCGACCAGATAGTCCTTCGCCTCGTCGAGCAGGTTTTCGTTGAGGGAGATCGTCTCGTACGTCTCCGGGTCCATGAAGTGGTAGCCGGTCTGGTCCTTGTAGCTGAACTCGAGCTTCTGGCGGTGCACTTCGACGAGTTCCACCTTGTCGGTGGAGCCGAAGCGGACGTCGGCGGACTTGCCGGTATTGATGTACCGGATGATGGCCTGGACGAACGCCCGGAGGTTCCCCGGCGTGCGGTGCTGGACTTCAAGAACGATGGCGACGTTGCCGTTGTAGCGGATCGCCTGGCCTTTGCGGAGGTCGTTTGCTGCTGCCATGAATGGATATGAGGTGAAAATCTGACTTCAGAGGAAGGGATAAATCAAGCAGTGCCGTAAAAGCTACACAAGCCTGAACTTGGCGAGATCCTGCGTATCCACCATCCCGACCGGAATCAGCCGGCCGGGCGGGCACTCCGAGGAGACGACTACGATGTCGTCGATGCGGTGCGCTTCGAAAATCCGCAGCACTTCGACCGCCAGCTTGTCGTCGGAAATGGTGATCGGCTCTCGCGTCATGAATTCCGCGACGGGGCGCTCCAGCAGGTCGGGCACCGCCTCGAAATGCCGCCCGAAGTCGCCGTGCGTGAAGACCCCGGCCAGCGAGCCGTCCGGCTTCACCAGCACCGCCGCTCCCGCGCGGCATTTGGCCATCCGGGCGAGCACCTCCCGCACTTTCGCCGTATCGGGCAGGGTGGCGACCGCGTCGCCCGTTCGCATGATCTGCGGCACCTTCAGGAGAAGCGTACGGCCCAGCCGCCCCCCGGGGTGATAACGCGCGAAGTCTTCCTTCCGGAATCCCCGGGCTTCCAGCAACACCATGGCAAGCGCGTCGCCCAGGACCAGCGTTGCCGTGGTGCTGGAGGTCGGGGCAAGGCCCAGCGGGCACGCCTCTTCCTCGATGGAGATGTCGAGATGCACGTGCGCCTGCCGGGCGAGAAAGGATTTCGGGTTGCCCGTCATGGCGATGATCTGCACCTGGAAGCGAGTCAGGGCGGGAAGGATGTTGAGCAGCTCATCCGTCTCGCCGGAGTAGCTGAGCGCGAGGATCACGTCGCCATCGGCGACGACCCCCAGATCGCCATGCAAGGCGTTGAGCGAGTTGAGCACCACGGCGGGCGTGCCGGTGCTCGTCAAGGTGGCGGCAATCTTTTCACCGATATGCCCCGATTTGCCGACTCCCACCACGACCACCTTGCCCTTCCGCTCCACGCTGGCGCGGATCGTCTCCACCGCGCGCGCGAAGGAGTCGTCGAGCCGGGCGGCGACCCGGGCGACCTCCGCCAGCTCGATTTCGAAAACCCGTTTGGCTTTCCCGAGAAAATCCATGCCGGGCACTCTGCAACGGAGTCGCCCTCCTGCCAACAAGGAAAACAGCCTCGCCCCCGTGTGGCTCCAGCCCCGGGTAAGCAGTCCCCACGACAAGCGCCTGAAGCGCCTGAAGCGCCTGAAGCGGGCCCTCACGACTTGAGCCTTCCCTTTTTATCTTGATTGAGCCAGAGTGGCTTTGTTTGAGTCCTTCCACTGGACAGCCGGCAATTGCGGGCGAAACTGTTTACCCAATGAACCGATTCTTTTTGTTCGCGCTTTCATGCGTGCTGGCGGTGGGGAACGCCCTGCCCGGCATTGCCCAGGAGGAGCCGCCGCGCCGCATCGACGTGAGCGCCCTGCCAGCCACGGTGGTGGACGACGTGGTTGTCCCCGTCCCGACGGAGGTGTTCGGCGTTCTCGACAAGCTCGGCTCGCCCAACTGGCACGACGTGCTCCGGAAAATCGAAAACCCGAAGCGGGGGGAACGCGCCCAGGTCGCCCTCCTGCTCGGTACGGTAATTGCCGAGGGCTTCATCGCCGTGGAGGCTCAGGAGCCCGAAGAGGTCAAAAAGATCGGGCGGCACGTATTGAATCTGGCGGGGGCCATCGGCGTCCGGAAATCGGTGATCAGCCGAACCAGCAGCATCATCGAGGCCGCGGACAAAAAGGATTGGGCGCGCATTCGCGTGGAATTCGACGGAGCATCGGAGGATGTCAAACAGGCGATGATCGAACTCAAGGACGAGCAACTCGCGCAGCTCGTCAGCCTTGGCGGCTGGCTGCGGGGAACCGAGGCATTGACCCAGGTGGTCTCCAAGAACTATTCGAAGGATGGCGCGGAGCTTCTCCACCAGCCCACCCTGCTCGATTTCTTTCAGCGCAGGCTTGACGGCATGAACCCGCGTCTCAAGCGCCACTCCCTGGTGAAAAAAGTTCGGGAGCAGCTTCCCGAAATCCGGCCTTTGATTGAAAAGCCGAATTCGCTCTCGGAAGAAAGCGTGGAGAAAATTCACGCCATTACGAGCGGTCTGGTCAAAGCCATCGCCCAGGATTCCTGATTCCCGTGAAAACGATTTTCTGTCTCACTCTCGCGTTGCTCTGTCTGCTGCACCCCCGGGCGCACGCCACGATCGACGACGCGCTCTCCTTTGCCCTCGAGGCGGCCGGTCCTTACGTCAAGGAGGGGTTTACCGTTCGCGAGGATTACTGGGGGGGCGACCTCCCCGTGAAACAGAAAAAGGCGATCGTTCACCAGCTTTTCAAGGGGAACGAATACTGGTTCTGGATGGGCACCGACCTGGAAAGCGCGCGGATCACCGTTCACATTTACGACTCCGAAGGAAATCTTGCCGAAGCCGAAAGCTGGAACAACAAGCCACACATGGCTGCCGCCCGTATCGTGCCAAAGGCGACGGGATCGTATTACCTGATCGTGGAGATCCAGAAATCGTCGCAGGAGCGGACTCGCTGGGCGCTCGCGTACGGATTCAGGTAGAATTGCGGAATGGGGATTGCGGAAAGAACTGAGGCGCTTCCGCGCCGGTGCCGCCTCGCGATTCTCGTCGTTCCCGAATGCCGGTTTGCGGTCGTTCCTTTCGTTCCCAAACTCCGTTTGGGAACGCCCTTGTCTTGCGAATCTCTGATTCGCCGACACATCGTGCGCCAAAGCGGGTGCCTCTCGCTTTCCTCTTTCTCTTAATTCTTTCGAGAGCCGCAATCCGCGATCGGCGATTCCTTATCTTTTTTCGGCTCGCGGAACGACTGGATGATAAACAGCGTGGCCGCGATGAAGATGCATGAATCGGCCACGTTGAACGCGGGCCACGGGTTCGCGAACTTTACATGAAGGTCGAAAAGCAGGAAATCGACCACGTAACCGTGGAGAATCCGGTCGGTCAGGTTTCCGAGAATGCCCGAAAGTAGCAGGGCGAGCCCCAACCGGCTTAACCGATCCGGAAACATGTTCCGACGGGCCAGGAGAAAGAGCACCACCAGCGCTACGCACGACAATCCGATAAAGAAGGCGTTGGAATCGCTCATGATACTGAACGCCGCCCCGGTGTTGTGCCAGCGCCCCAGCTCGAAAAAACGGGGAATGACCGTCACCGACTCCTCGTATTGAAAGCGCCTCAGCACCGCCCACTTGGTCGCCTGGTCGAGCAGGTAAAACGGCAGCGTGACTGCCGCGAGAAGGCGCGGGTAGGAGAAGCCCGGGGAGATACTGGGGGTGTCCATGCTCATTCCATCCATTTTTCTCAATTCGTGATCAATTCGTGAACACGCCCCTAGTGTCCTGTTTGCTCAATTCCTTTGCTGATTCCGGGCGCTTTTTCGATTCTTCTGCATTGCTCGCAAGGTCGATGTCTTCAGATATCGGCCCTCGCTCGCCGCCTTGAACAATCAAAAAATCACCTCGGACTTATATCAAGGAATTTCCCAAACACGACACTAGCCAAAGTTGAAGTGCCGCCGCGGTTTCACGATCCGGCGACGACTTCGGCGCATCGGTCGCAGAGTTCCGGATGGTCCGGGTTCACCCCGACCGACACCCGGTGCCGCCAGCAGCGGGCGCACTTCTTGTCCGTCGTGGGGACGAGGGACGCCACGGTTTCGCTTCCCGGGGCAAGGGTGAGCTTGCCGACGATGAAAAATTCCTCCAGTTCGGCCTCGTGCCCGCGCAGCTTCTCCAGCAGGGCGGGATCGGCGACGCGCAGGGTGATGGCGGCTTCCAGCGCGTTGCCGACGAGTTTCTGCTTCCGCGCCGGTTCGATCGCCTGGGCAATCACGGCGCGGAGCGCCAGAAGGGTGTCGAAGTGAGCTTCCAGCTCCTTGTCGATAGCGGCGGGGTTGACTTCCGGGAACGCTTCGAGATGGACGGAGCCGGTGCGCCCGGCGAATTCCCAGGCCTCGTCCGCCGTGTAGGCGAGCACCGGGGCAAGCAGCCGGATGAGCGCGTCGGCGACCGTGTGCATCACGGTCTGCGTCGCCCGGCGGCGCGGGGAAGCGGGAGCATCGCAGTACATGCGGTCTTTCGTGATGTCGACGTACAGCGCGCTCAGGTCGACCGCGCAGAACTGGTTGAGCGTCTGGAACACCTTGCGGAACTCGTAGGCGTCGTACGCCTCGCGGCAGGTGGCGATCACTCCTTGCAGGCGGGAGAGCACCCAGCGGTCGATCACCGTCAGCGTCTGCGGATCGCTTAAAGCGCCGGCATCCAGGGCGACGGCATCGCGGGCGGGGTCGAAATCGTACAGATTCGCCAGCAGGATCCGCAGCGTGTTGCGGAAGAGGCGGTAAGCCTCGCCCAGCCGCGTGAAGGCTTCCTCGGAGAATGGCACCTCATCGGTGAACTGCACGCTCGACACCCAGAGCCGGACGATGTCCGCGCCATACTTGCCGACGAAGTGCTCGGCATCCATCGGCTTCTGATAGCTGCTCGACTTGGAGATCTTCTTGCCGTCCTTGTCGACAACGAAGCCGTGCGTGATCACCGTCTTGTATGGGGCCTCGCCATAGAGCGCTACGGAGGTCATCAGCGACGACTGGAACCAGCCGCGGTGCTGGTCGGTCGCTTCCAGGTAGACATCGGCGGGGAAGCGGAGTTCCGGATGCTTGCGCGACACGGCGGTGTGCGAAACGCCGGAATCGATCCAGACGTCGAGCGTGTCGTTGCGGCGCGAGGTCCCTTCCGGCAGGCCGACGGCGGCGGCCCACCAGGCGTCGTCCTTTTCGAACCAGAGGTTGGTTCCTTCCTTTTCCACCAGATCGGCCACTTTGTGGGCCGCGGTGGCGTCGAGGATCGGCGTTCCATCCGCCCTGTAAAAAACGGGGAGGGGAACGCCCCAGGAACGCTGGCGCGAGATGCACCAGTCGGGGCGCGACTCGACAGTGCCGAAAATGCGGTTGCGCCCCCATTGCGGAAGCCACTTCACCTTGTCGATCTCCGTCAGCGCGGCTTCGCGGATCTTCCCGATGTTGATGAAGAACTGCTCCACGGCACGGAAAACCACGGGTGTCTTGGAGCGCCAGCAATGGGGGTAGGAGTGCGTGTAATCCTGCCTGCCCAGAAGCGCGCCGATTTCCGCAAGGTGCGCCACCACGTCCGCGTTGGCGTCGAAAACGTATTTGCCGCTCCAGAGCGGCATCCCCACCTCCTCGGTAAAGCGCCCCTCGTCGTCCACCGGCGAGAGGAGCGGAAGGCCATACTTCACCCCGGCCATGTAGTCGTCTGCGCCGTGGCCCGGGGCGATATGAACCCCACCGGTGCCGCTCTCCAGCGTTACGAAATCGGCGAGGATGATCGGCGAGACGCGGTCAAGGAACGGGTGCCGCGTTTCCGTCCCTTCCAGTTCCTGCCCGGGGAATTCGTGGCTCTCCCCCGCGACGGCCTCCCAGCCGGTCGCCTCGCGAAACTGCGGGATCAGCGCCTCGGCGAGCAGAAGGAGTTCATGCCGCCCCGTTTCCGCGTGCCGGAAGGTGCGGGCGACATACTTGTGCCGGGGGTGGACGGCGATGGCGACGTTCGCCGGGAGCGTCCAGGGGGTCGTCGTCCAGATCACCATGGAGCCTTTCCCCGCCAGCGGACCGGAAACGATCGGGAATTTGACGAAAATGGCCGGATCGACCCGGTCGGCATACTCCACCTCCGCCTCCGCGAGGGCGGTCTGCGCGCCGGTGCTCCAGTAAACGGGCTTCTTGCTCTGGTAGACGAGCCCCTTTTCCACAAACGCGGCGAAGGAGCGGATGATCTCCGCCTCGTACTCGGGCGCGAGGGTCAGGTACGGGTTTTCCCAGTCGCCCAGCACGCCGAGGCGGCGGAACTGCCGCCGCTGCGTGTCGATATACTTGCGGGCATAGGCTTCCGACCTCCGGCGAACTTCCAGCGGCGTCAGGCCGCGGGATTCCTTCACCACCTTGAACTCGATCGGGAGGCCGTGGCAGTCCCACCCCGGCACATACGGGGCGCGGTAGCCGAGCATCGACTTCGATTTGACGATCAGATCCTTGAGGATCTTGTTGAGCGCCGTTCCCATGTGGACATCGCCGTTGGCAAACGGCGGCCCGTCGTGGAGCACGAAGAGGGGGGCGTCCTTCCTCGCTTCCTGAATCCGCCGGTAAAGCCCGGCTGCCTCCCATTTTTCCAGCCGCGCGGGCTCGCGCGTAATGAGATCGGCCTTCATCGGGAAGTCCGTTTTGGGAAGGTTCAGCGTCTCTTTATAGTTGGTGCTCATTGTGCGTCTGTGCAGTCGAGGGAAACCGCGAACCTAGCAGCGGGCGGAAAGGCGGTCAACCTTGTGGAAAGAAGCAAAGAAGAGGGATGCGCCGCCCGTTCGCGCTCCGTAAATCCCTCCGGAAATGGCGAGGAATTGGGGGTTGTCGCGAGGTTCCCATTTTGGGTACGAACCCCGGATTGCCCCTCCCGCCATCCGGAAATCCGGAGGGCCGTGGAGGGCGCCCGCTCGGGCGGGCCAATCAGCTTGCCGGGATGTAGTCGAAAGCGCAGTCTCTCCCTCGTTCCCAATCTGGGAGATTGGGAACGAGGGAAAACGGCCGGAGAGCGCCTGCAAGCCGCCTTTCCCGGGTTTGCTTCCCGAAAAACGGGGCTTCAAATTCGCGGCGCATTCGGCTAGCACTCCCGCATGAAGGAAAAGGGTTTGCTGCTCAAGCTCGGAAGCCTGCTGGTGAGGACGATCTATCGCGCCCACATTTCGGGTCTCGAGAACATCCCCCCGGGTGGCTGTCTGCTCGCACCCAATCATGTGACCTGGATCGACGCCGTGCTCCTGCAGGCGGTTTGCCCCCGGCCGATCCGCTTCCTCGTGTACGAGCCGATCTACCGCAACCGGTGGCTGAACCCGATCTTCCGCCTGATGCAGGCGATTCCCGTCACGGCCCGCCGCGCGAAAGATTCCCTCAAGGAAGCCGCCGAACGCCTTCGCGCGGGGGAGGTGGTTTGCATCTTCCCCGAGGGGCAGATCTCCCGCTCCGGTTCGCTCCTCAAGCTGCGCCGGGGGTATGAGCTGATCGCCAGCGCGGGCGGCGCGCCGGTCGTGCCCGTTTGGCTTGACCGCCTTTGGGGCTCCATCTTTTCCTTCGAGGGGAAGCGTTACTTCAAAAAACTGCCGAAGCGGATTCCCTATCCGGTGACGGTCGCCTTCGGCGAGCCGCTGCCGCCGGATCGCGCCGGGACGGACCTCCTCCGCGAGCGCCTGCTGGCGCTGGGCGAGGCCGCCTTCCAGCAGCGCCCGTTCCTCCAGGGGCACCTTGGCCGTGCCTGCCTGCGGGGGTTGCGGCATCGTCAGTTTGACACAGTGGTTGTCGACGGCACCGACCACTCATCGATGAACCGGGGAACCCTCCTCGCCGCGGGCATCGCGCTCTCGCGTTACCTCCTGCGCCATTGCCCGGGCAAGCGGATTGCCATCGTGCTCCCGCCGGGCAAAGGAGCCATGATAGCCAATCTCGCCGTGCTGCTCGCCAACAAGGTGCCCGTGAACCTCAACTTCACCGCCGGGCGCGCCGCCGTCGAAGCGGCCATCCGGATCGGCGAGCTGGAAGATGTCATCACGGCTGGGCCCCTGCTCAAGAAACTCCCCGATTTGCCGTTGCCCAAGAACGTGATCCGGCTGGAGGAGCTCGTTCCCCGGCTCAAAGCGAAGATCGGCCTTTGGCGCGCGCTGGTGCTCGTGCAGCCCTCGTGGTTGCTGACGCTGCTGCTGGGGATCCCCCGGCGGGGCGACCGCGAGGAAGCGGTGGTGCTTTTCACCAGTGGATCTTCGGGCGAGCCGAAAGGGGTCGTGCTCAGCCATCGCAATCTCCTCGGCAACGTTTCGCAGTTCGCGCAGATGCTCAACCTCAAGCGCAACGACGGCATCCTCGCCTCGCTGCCGTTCTTCCATTCCTTCGGCTGCACGGTCACGCTCTGGTTCCCGCTCATCGAAGGAGTGCGGGCGGTGACTTATCCGAATCCGCTCGACATGGAGAAGAACGCCGAACTGATCGAAAAATACAAAATCACGCTTGTCGTCG
>Ga0180217_1004066_pt1 | contig 11811 bp, 9 predicted proteins | sample eDN3rd37CBELigOP_FD_128521 | JGI IMG/M metagenome (GOLD analysis project Ga0180217, IMG submission 128521) | Enriched Organic Plus compost microbial communities from Emeryville, California, USA - eDNA 3rd pass 37_C BE-Lig OP (version 2) (version 2) ... | reverse complement strand
GAGAACTTGAAGCCCTTGGTGTAGTCGAACTTCTCGACCGCACGGATGAGGCCGAGGTTGCCTTCCTGGATGAGGTCGAGGAATTGCATGCCGCGACCCGTGTAGCGCTTGGCAAGCGAGACGACGAGACGCAGGTTGGCGCCGAGCAGGTGGCTCTTGGCGCGCTGCCCGTCGCGGGCGACCCACTGGAGGTCGAGGCCCAGCTGCGACGACTTCTCCGCCGGAGTCATGTGCGACAGCTTCTCTTCGGCGAACAGGCCGGCCTCGATGCGCATGGCGAGCTCGACCTCTTCGGCCGCATTCAGCAGCGGGACCTTGCCGATCTGCTTCAGGTAGTCCTTGACCGGGTCGGCGGTCGCACCAGTGATCTGGGTCGAGTAGACGGGGACGTCGTCCTCGTCGCTCGACGAGATGACGATCGCGCCGGTCGGGAGGGGCTCGGTGAATGCAGGCTTGGGCGCCTCCTCCTCGTCCTCGTCGTCGGACGCCGTGGACTTCTTGTCCTTCTTGTCCGCGGACGTCTCAGTCGCGTCGTCGACCTCGAGGTCGTCGTCGGCCAGCTCGAGGTCGACATCGTCCTCGAGTTCAGGATCCTCGTCCTCGTCGGACTTCGCCTTCGCCTTGCTTGCCCGTGCCTTGGCCGGAGCGGCCTTGGACTTCGGGGCAGCCTTCGCCTTCGCGGGAGCCTTCGCCGTCTTCGAAGCGGCGGCCTTCTTCGCCGCTGCGGGAGCCACGGCGACCTCGTCGGTGTCCTCTGCCTTGCGGGTGCGGGTGCTCTTCGTGCCTGACGTCACGTCTCGCCTTTCACCGACGGGAGCCGTCGGGTTTTCGGACACTAGTAAGACCCTTGTCAAGTCCACCGCAGTCCGCATGACGCGACCGCAGTGGGTGACAACGGGTCAGATCATCCATTGTCGCATACATCTGTCCAACCACCCGCGTCAACCGCCGCTTGTGGGGTCGTGTCCAGGACCACACCATCGTGGCGAGAGTCGCGGGAGACCTTCAAGGCAACGTCGGAGGACGCCGAAAGATTCCCCCGCGCGTGGGGGTCTCGTCAGTACCGGCCGCGCTTGTCGTCGTCGCCAGGCGGGCGACTCGCGAGGAATCGCTCCAGCTCGGCCGCGAGCTCGTCGGCGCTCGGCAGGTCACCCGTGTGGATGATGGGCTGCCCGAGGTTCGATCCGGCCATGTACGAGTCGTAGCGCTCTTCGAGGTTCCGCAGCATCGCCGTGAGCTCTTCGCTCGCAGACACCTGCTCGGCGACCTTCTCGAGGAAGATCCGGTTCTCCTCGCGGAGGTCATCGAGATCGAACACCAGCCCGGTCGCGACGGAGATGGTGTCGAGGCCCGCGATCGCGGCCGCGGGGTAATCGGTGTCGCCGAGGTAATGCGGCACGAGGAGTGCGAAAGTCGCGACTTCGGCACCGGCCTGGGCAAACCGATACTCCAGCAGGTGACCGACGTTCGACGGCACCTGCGTGTGCGGCTTCCACACGGAGTGCGCCTGAGTGAGCTCGGCGCGCGTTCCCGACACGGTGGTGCCGATCGGGCGCGTGTGCGGCACCGGCATGGGAATCGCGTGCACCCAGGTGACAGTCGACACCTCGAGACCTTCCGCAAGACCGACGACCGTCTCCGTGAAGGCCTCCCACGCGAAGTCGGGCTCATACCCGGCGAGGAGGATGAACGGCTGGCCGATGGAGTCATGTGCCATTGACAGCTCGAGCCGCGGGGTGCGGTACGACGTCAGATGGTCGGCCTCGAACGTGATGAGCGGGCGCCGGGCACGGTAGTCGTGCAGCACGTCGGCCGAGAACGAGATGATCGGCGTGGGGTCGAGATCGTCGCGGAAGAAATCGAGCATGCGCGAGGCAGCTCCCCCGGCATCCGTGAAGCCGGTGAGCGTGATGACGAGAGGCAGTCCGCTGGGAACAGGCGGGGCGGTCGCGACGCGCTCGTAGAGAGGACCCGACAGTGGCATATCTCCACTGTACGAGGCTCGCACAGGCGGGGGCGCGCGGGCGTCGCGCTGACAGCGAACACGCCCCGCCGTCCTGCCCGCCGGTCTCGCCCCGGCGGCGCGCGCCGAAACTAGGATGGAGCGCATGCCGCATCCGGAGCTGTCGTACACCACCGCCTCCCCGACCGAGATCGAAGCCGACGCTGTGATGCTGGCACTGCCGCCGCTGAGCGACGACGAGACGCTCGAGGGCTGGCCGGGCCTGGCCGACGCCCTGCGCGGCGTCGGGTTCTCCGGCGCCGCAGGCACCACCGTCCGTGTTCACGCTCCCGCGGTCACCGAGCGCCCGCTGTTCGTGGTCGGAACGGGTGAGGCGCCCACCTCCTCTGCACTGCGCGACGCCGTCGGGGCCGCCGTGCGCACGACCACCGGCTATGACACGATCGCTCTCGCCGCGCCCTTCGTGACCGACGGCGCGCGTGCGATCGCCGAAGGCGCCGTGCTCGGCGGCTACCGCTTCGACGGCTACAAGTCCGACCCTGGCAAGCCGCGCGCCAGCTCGGTGATCGTGTCGATGCCGACCGAGCCGTCAGGCCAGGTCGCCGACGCCGTCGCGGCCGTCGGCTCGGCTGTCGCGCTCGTGAAAGACCTGGTGAACACGCCCGCTCAGTGGCTCGGCCCGCAGGAGTTCGCCGACAAGGCAGTCACCTCAGTCGAGGGACTTCCCGTCGAGGTCGAGGTGCTCGACGAGCTGGAGCTCGCCGAGCAGGGGTTCGGCGGCATCCTCGGCGTCGGGCAGGGATCCGCTCGGCCGCCTCGGTTCGTGCGTCTTGACTACTCCCCTGCGGGCGCGACCCGTCACGTCGCCCTCGTCGGCAAGGGGATCACATTCGACACGGGCGGACTCTCCCTGAAGCCCGCCGCAGGCATGGTCGGCATGAAGTACGACATGTGCGGAGCCGCCGTCGCGCTCGCCGTCGTGCGCGCTGCGGCCGAGCTTGCACTCCCCGTGCGGGTGAGCGGCTACCTGTGCATCGCGGACAACATGCCCTCGGGCAGCGCAACCCGCCCGGGCGACGTCGTGCGCACACTCGACGGAACGACGGTCGAGGTGCTCAACACCGACGCCGAGGGCCGACTCGTGCTCGCCGACGGCATCGCGGCCGCGAGTCGTCTGAAGCCCGACGTGATCGTCGACGTCGCGACTCTCACGGGCGCCATCACCGTGGCGCTCGGCACCCGCCACACGGGAGTGATGGGCGACGACGAGACGGTCGCAGCGTTCCTCGCGGCATCGCAGCGCGCGGGCGAGCTCGCCTGGCACATGCCTCTGCCTGATCACATGGAAGACGAGCTCGACTCCCCCATCGCAGACCTGCAGAACGCGAAGATCGGCGACCCCGCGGGCGGTGCGCTCTTCGCGGGACTGTTCCTGCGCCGTTTCGTCGGGAGAGTCTCCGACGATGCCGACGCTCCCCGGATCCCGTGGGTGCATTTGGACATCGCCGGCTCAGGTTCGACCAAGGCGGCTTATGGTGCCGCCGACAAGGGACCGACCGGCGCCATCGTGCGCTCGTTGATCGAATTCATCACAGGAGATGAGGCATGACAGAGCACACGTCGGACATCGTCATTCTGGGCGGCGGGAGCGGCGGCTACGCCGCCGCGCTGCGGGCTGCGGAGCTGGGCAAGTCGGTCATCCTGATCGAGAAGGACAAGGTCGGCGGCACATGCCTCCATCGAGGCTGCATCCCGACGAAGGCGCTGCTCCACGCGGCCGAGGTCGCTGAGCATGTGAAGGATGCCGCGTCCGTCGGCGTCACGGCGACTTTCAGCGGGATCGACGTCGCTGGAGTGAGGGCCTACCGCGAGGGCATCGTCGCCAAGAAGTACAAGGGTCTCGAAGGACTCGTGAAGGCTCGCGGCATCACGGTCGTCTCCGGGGAAGGACGTCTCCTGCCTGATCGCAGCGTGGCTGTCGGTGACGACGTGTACCGCGGCGCCGATGTCATTCTGGCGACGGGATCGTACAGTCGGCTGCTGCCCGGACTGGAAGCCGGCGGCCGCATCCTCACGAGCGAGGAGGCACTGGCCCTCGATGAGGTCCCCGGTCGCGTCATCATCCTCGGCGGCGGTGTGATCGGCGTCGAGTTCGCGAGCGTATGGCGCTCGTTCGGGGCCGAGGTCACGATCGTCGAGGCACTCGACCACCTCGTCCCCAATGAGGACATCGCGCTGAGCAAGGGGCTCGAGCGCGCGTTCCGCAAGCGCGGCATCGCGGCGCGTCTGGGCGTGAGGTTCGCCTCCGCGACGCAGACCGACAGTGAGGTGACGGTCGAGCTCGAAGACGGCTCGAGCCTCACCGCCGACTATCTGCTCGTCGCCGTCGGGCGCGGCCCTGCCACTGGCGGCCTCGGCTACGAGGAAGCGGGCGTGAACGTGGAGCGCGGCTTCGTGACGGTCGACGAGCGGCTGCAGACGAGCGTCCCCCACGTGTGGGCCGTCGGTGACATCGTCCCCGGCCTGCAGCTGGCGCACCGCGGCTTCCAGCAGGGCATCTTCGCGGCCGAGCAGATCGCGGGCCTCTCCCCTGTCCCGGTGCCCGAGTCGACGATCCCGCGGGTCACGTACTCGAGCCCGGAGGTCGCATCCGTCGGGCTCACCGAAGCGCAGGCACGCGACGCCCACGGCGACAAGGTCACTGCATACGAGTACAACCTCGCGGGCAACGGCAAGAGCGAGATCATCGGCACCGGCGGCCTCGTCAAGGTCGTGCGGATCGCCGACGGGCCCGTCGTGGGCGTGCACCTGATCGGCGATAGGGTCGGAGAGCTGATCACAGAAGGCCAGCTCGCTGTGGGATGGGAAGCCCATCCCGAAGACCTCGCCCCCCTGATTCACGCGCACCCCACGCAGAGCGAGGCACTCGGCGAAGCCTTCCTCGCGCTCGCCGGCAAGCCGCTCCACGCCATCTGACGGCCCGCCCCTCGGGTCACTAAGCTAGACAAGCAATCGAAGTCTGAAGGAGACACACCCATGAGCACATCCGTGGTCCTCCCCGCGCTCGGAGAGAGCGTCACCGAGGGTACGGTGACCCGCTGGCTCAAGCAGGTAGGTGACACCGTTCAGGCCGACGAGGGCCTGCTCGAGATCTCGACCGACAAGGTCGACACCGAGATCCCGTCGCCCGTGAGCGGCGTGATCGAGGAGATCCTCGTGCAGGAAGATGAGACCGTGGAGGTCGGAGCCGTGCTGGCGAAGATCGGCGACGGCTCGGGCGCCTCTGCACCGGCCGAGGCCCCCGCCGCTGAGACTCCCGCCGCTGAGGCTCCCGCCGCTGAGGCTCCCGCAGCTCAGGGCGAGGCTCCTGCCTCCGAGGCTCCTGCGGCGCCCGCTGAGGCTCCCTCCGCTGCCGCTGAGGCTCCTGCGGCCGAGGCGTCTGCACCGGCTGCGTCGGGCGATGCGAAAGACGTCGTCCTTCCCGAGCTCGGCGAAAGCGTGACCGAAGGCACCGTGACCCGCTGGCTCAAGCAGGTGGGCGACAACGTCGCCGTCGACGAGCCGCTGCTCGAGATCTCGACCGACAAGGTCGACACGGAGATCCCTTCGCCTGTCGCCGGTGTGCTTCAGGAGATCGTCGTCTCCGAGGATGAGACCGTCGCGGTCGGCTCGGTGCTCGCGCGCATCGGCTCGGGCGCTGCGGCCGCTCCCGCTGCCGAGGCCGCACCGGCTCCCGCCGAGACGGCCGCTCCCGCCGACGCGCCGGCTGAGGCAGCTCCTGCTCCCGCGCCGGCCGCTGAGGCGCCCGCCCCGGCCGCTGAGGCACCCGCCCCGGCCGCTGAGGCGCCCGCCCCTGCTCCTTCTGCCCCGGCCGCCCCCGCGCCGTCGCTGTCGTCCGACGACGATGGCCCGACCTACGTCACGCCGCTCGTGCGCCGCCTCGCCCAGCAGCAGGGTGTCGACCTGGCGAAGGTGAAGGGGACCGGCGTCGGTGGACGCATCCGCAAGGAAGACGTTCTGAAGGCCGCTGAGGCCGCATCGGCCGCTCCGGCTGCCGCTCCCGCTGCTCCGGCATCGCCGGCGCTCGAGGTCTCGCCGCTGCGCGGCACGACGCAGCCCATGTCGCGCCTGCGCAAGGTCCTCGCCGAGCGGGCGGTGGCGTCGATGCAGCAGACGGCGCAGCTCACGACGGTGGTCGAGGTCGATGTCACGAAGCTCGCGAACTACCGCGACCAGGTGAAGGGCACCTTCCAGGAGAAGACAGGCGACAAGCTCTCGTTCCTGCCGTTCTTCGCTCTGGCCGCAGCGGAGGCGCTGCAGGCTTACCCGATCATCAACGCGACGGTCGACGGCACGGACATCGTGTACCCCGCGTCGGAGAACATCTCGATCGCGGTGGACACCGAGCGTGGCCTGCTCACTCCTGTCCTGCGTGACGCCGGTTCGAAGAACATCGCGCAGATCGCCCACGAGATCGCCGACCTCGCTGCTCGCACCCGCGAGAACAAGCTGAAGCCCGACGAGCTCGCCGGCGGCACGTTCACGCTGACGAACACCGGATCCCGTGGCGCCCTGTTCGACACCCCGGTCGTGTTCCTCCCGCAGTCGGCGATCCTCGGCACCGGCGTCGTCATCAAGCGACCCGGCATCGTCTCGATCGACGGAAAGGACGCGATCGCGGTCCGCTCGTACGTGTACCTCGCGCTCTCGTACGACCACCGCACCATCGACGGCGCCGACGCCGCCCGCTTCCTGGCGGCTGTAAAGGCGCGTCTCGAGGCCGCGGACTTCGAGGGGCAGCTCGGCATCTGACGACCGGTCATCGGGCCGACTCACCGTGGCTGGTCCGCGACGTCATACACGTCGCGGACCAGCCATCGGTCTTCGTTGCGCACGACCACGACGACTTGGTGGACGCCGCCTGCGGAGACCCTCAGCGCCGCGACACCGCCGTAGTCATCGAGCACGCGGACCACAGGACTAAGCGCTGAAGACGTCGCGGGACCTCGCGGGAAGCTGCGGGAGGGATCCTCAAGGACGTCGTCTCCGCATCCCGCTGACGCGCACGCAGCCAGCCGCTTGATCAGACGTTCGCCTTGCGTCGCGAGATCGTCGTCGTCCGCGTCGGAGGCGCCCGCGGCCGACAGCGTGCTGGCCTCGGGCGTCGGAGAGGGCATCGGCGTGGCCTCTCTGGAGTCCGATGTCGCCGCAGTCGGGTCGACCTCCTGCTCGTCCGCAGACTCCGGCAGGGCGAGCCCGAGCGCCAACAGCGTGGCGCCGACCCCGCATGCCAGCACGAGTGGCGCGCGACGCCTGGCCGACTTCTGCCTGTCAGCACCGTCGTGCCTGTCGCGTGTCGCGTCGCTCGATCGCGTCGCAGGGTCTCGACGGCTTCCGTCGCGACGCGGGAGCCGGTTCGCGAGGTCACGCCAGACAGCCTCGACGCGTTCCGCCCAGACGGCGTCGACGTGCCGGCGCAGGAAGTCGTATACCGGCGAGGGCACGTCAGCGTCAGCCTTCGCCTCATCGGGGGTGCGTGAGGGCGCCAGCGCACGCGCACGGACGGGAACGTGCGCTGTCGAAAGTGGAAGCGGGTCAGCTCGAGCGAACAGCGCGTCCTCGGCCGCCAGGCTGTCGAGTTGGAGGCGGCGCGGTTCGGCGACGATCTCGGACGCATCCGAAAGCGCCGGCCGAAGTGCGGGAGGGGCCTTGGCCGTCAGCTCCTCGAAGAGCTCCACCGCCTCCTCGCGCACGCGACCCGTTCCCCCGGTCGCGCACACCGGACGCCCATCGGCGGTGACCCACCACGCGCCGCACTCGACGCCGAGTTCGTCGGCCTCCGCGGTGCCCCGCAGCAGACTGACGGCAATGGTCACGGCCTCCCCCGCAGCCAGCTCCAGCCGCCGCGCGAGCACGAGCCGCAGCCGGTCCGGACAGTACGGCACGATCACGCCGTAGCCGTTCTCATCGAACCCGGCATCGATCGGCGCCAGGATGTGCCCGTCAGGCCGCGCACACCATGCCGGAGTGCCCTCCCACCACCCGCCGTCTGTCCAGACAGACGGCGGGTAGCCTCCCATCAGCAGGCCGGGAAGCGGCGCGTCGAGTTCCGAGAGGCGTCTCAGCGATGCAGGTCGAGGGCTGTCCGGCATCCGTCGATCCTCGCCCCGCTTCGGCTGGAGCGCGCGCGCCGAGCCGTCGATGTGGAATCGTGACCCCGGGGCGACGACTGTGAAGAACGCACCGTCGCAAAGGTAGGCTGGTCGCTATGGCATCCCGCAGTTCTGCTTCCGAGAAGCGCCCCGGTTTCTTCCGTCAGATCGGCTCGCTGATCACCTTCACGAAAGAGATCTACCCGTGGACTCCGTGGGTCCTGATCGGCATCGTCGTGCTGGGTGTGGTGCTGGGTGTCGTCGTCGGGTTCCTGATCCCGCCTGCGGCGATCTGGAGCGTCATCCTGTGGGGCGTCACAGGGCTGATGTTCGGCGTTCTCGCCGCGATGATCACGCTCACCCGCGTGTCGACGCGGGCGATGTACAAGAAGATCGACGGCGTCCCGGGAGCGACCGGGCACGTTCTGTCGACGGCACTGGGCCGCCACTGGGTCGCGTCGGACATGCCCGTGGGCGTGAACCCGAAGACGCAGGACGCCGTCTACCGCGTGATCGGTCGCGGTGGCGTCGTCATCGTCGGCGAGGGTGCGCCCGGCCGCCTCACACGCCTCATCAACGATGAGCGCGTCAAGGTGCAGCGCGTCGCCTCCGGCGTTCCGGTCAATGTCCTCCACGTCGGCCACGGTGAAGGCGACGTGCCGATCGCCAAGCTCGCATCGACCATCAAGGCCTTCCCCAAGAAGATCGACCGCGCGACGATGGCTGCCGTCATCAAGCGCGTCGACTCGGTCTCGCAGTCGGTGACGTCTCTGCCGATCCCGAAGGGCATCGATCCCACCAAGGTCCGCGCGCCGCGACCCCGCTGAGCGCCCGCGCGCTCAGGCGCGAAGCAGGACGGTGCCGGCGGCCTTGTCGTGAAGTCCGCGCTGGTCGGCGTCCCAGACTGCCGCGGGGATCACAACGAGCAGCAGCAGCGTGCGCACGATCGGGCGCCACAGTCCGACCCATCCGCCGTGCACGAGCTGGATCCGCAGCCCCATGATTCGGTGACCGGGCGTCCCGCCGATCGTCGGCAGGAAGAGCACATTCAGCACGGCGAACACCGTCATGGGCGCGAACATCGTGATTCCCGCGTCGGACGGGAGCGCGAACTGGTCGTATCCGAGGAACGCGGTGGCGATGAGCGACGAAGCCAGATAGTCGATGAACAGGGCGGCGATGCGACGCCCTGGCCGCGCGATGCTGCCGGACCCGGATTCGGGGAGCCCCAGACGCTCGCCGGGGTATGTGTTCTCGCTGACTTCTGTCACCCCACCAGGCTATCCGCGACCACGTAACATTCCCGAAACACGGGAGATACTGCCGGGCAACCCGCCCTCTGTAGGTTCGTAACCAGCCTGACGGGTTCAGGCGGCTTCCTCACCCGATCTTGGAGACTCCATGTTCAAAGATTCATCCGAGGTGCTGAAGTACATCAAGGACGAGGACGTCAAGTTCCTTGACATCCGTTTCACGGACCTTCCCGGTGTGCAGCAGCACTTCAACATCCCTGCTTCGACCGTCGACGAGGACTTCTTCACCGTCGGCCAGCTGTTCGACGGCTCGTCGATCCGTGGATTCGCCAACATCCACGAGTCGGACATGCAGCTGATCCCGGATGTCTCCACCGCCTACATCGACCCGTTCCGCGAGGCGAAGACCCTGATCATGGTCTTCGACATCTACAACCCGCGCAACGGCGAGATCTACGCGAAGGACCCGCGTCAGGTCGCGAAGAAGGCTGAGAAGTACCTCGCCTCGACCGGCATCGCCGACACGGCGTTCTTCGCACCCGAGGCCGAGTTCTACATCTTCGACGACGTCCGTTACGAAGTGAAGCAGAACTCCAGCTTCTACAAGGTCGACTCGGAAGAGGGCGCCTGGAACACCGGCCGCAAGGAGGAGGGCGGCAACCTGGCGAACAAGACGCCTTATAAGGGCGGCTACTTCCCCGTCTCCCCCGTCGACAAGCAGGCCGACCTTCGCGACGACATCTCGCTGAAGCTCATCGACGCGGGCCTCCACCTCGAGCGCGCCCACCACGAGGTCGGCACCGGCGGTCAGGCGGAGATCAACTACCGCTTCAACACGATGGTGCAGGCGGCCGACGACATCCTGAAGTTCAAGTACATCGTCAAGAACACGGCGCTCGAGTGGGGCAAGGTCGCGACCTTCATGCCCAAGCCGCTGTTCGGTGACAACGGCTCCGGCATGCACACGCACCAGTCGCTGTGGCTCAACGGCCAGCCGCTGTTCTACGACGAGAAGGGCTACGGCGGACTGTCGGACATCGCCCGCTGGTACATCGGCGGTCTGCTGGCCCACGCGCCGGCCGTCCTCGCCTTCACCAACCCGACCCTGAACAGCTACCACCGCCTGGTGAAGGGCTACGAGGCTCCGGTCAACCTGGTGTACTCGGCAGGCAACCGTTCGGCGGCGGTCCGCATCCCGATCACGGGCTCGAACCCGAAGGCCAAGCGCATCGAGTTCCGCGCGCCGGACGCGTCGGGCAACCCGTACCTCGCGTTCGCCGCTCAGATGATGGCGGGCCTCGACGGCATCAAGAACCGCATCGAGCCGCACGAGCCGGTCGACAAGGACCTCTACGAGCTCCCGCCGGAGGAGGCCAAGAACATCCCGCAGGTGCCGAACTCGCTGCTCGACTCGCTCGAGGCGCTCCGCGCCGACCACGAGTTCCTGCTCGCCGGCGGTGTGTTCACGGAAGAGCTGATCGAGACCTGGATCGAGTACAAGATCGAGAACGAGATCCAGCCGCTCGCGGCCCGTCCTCACCCCTTCGAGTACGAGCTGTACTTCGGCGTCTGAGCCACGGCATACGTCGAGAGCCCCTCGCTTCCTTCGGGAGGCGAGGGGCTCTCGGTATCTGGGATGCCCCGGACGCCGCCGGCCGGGGCGGGACGCGATGGGGACCAGCTCAGATCGTGTGGAGCCTCACGTCGTGCAGGTCCGTGCCGTCGATGACGGCGGTCATGTACGTGTGGTGCGGCTGACGACGCCGGTCGGTCGGCGAGCCGGGATTCAGCAGCCGCAGTCCTGCGGGGGTCGTCGTGTCCCACGGGATATGGCTGTGGCCGAAGACGAGCAGGTCGGTGCCGGAGAAGGCGGCGTCCATCCTCCGTTCGCGGGTGCGTGCGTCGCCCGTCTCGTGGATCACCGCGAGTTCAAGGTCCTCCACCCGCTCGCGAGCGATCTCGGGAAGGTGGGCTCTCAGATCAGCGCCGTCGTTGTTTCCCCATACGCCGATCGTGCGCCCGTGCTCGAGCAGGACGTCGAGCACGGAGGCCGCGACCCAGTCGCCGGCGTGCACGATGATGTCGGCGGCATCCGCCGCTTCCCGCACGACGCGTGGCAGGGTCTTCGCGCGGCCGGGGATGTGCGTGTCGGAGACGAGCAGCAGCCGCGTGGTCATGGTGCCACGGTACCCCGCGCTACTTGACCTCTCCGTCCGAGGCATCGACCGTGGGCGCATCGGGCGCGTCCTTCGCGGGACCGACGCCGACCGGCACATCGGCCTCCGGGTGGTTCAGGTCGAACGCGGGACGCTCGCTGCGGATGCGCGGAATCGACGTGAAGTTGTGGCGCGGCGGCGGGCAGCTGGTCGCCCACTCGAGCGAGCCGCCATAGCCCCACGGGTCGTTCACCGTGACCTTCGGCGCCTTGCGCGCAGTGATCCAG
>Ga0180217_1004065_pt1 | contig 11811 bp, 9 predicted proteins | sample eDN3rd37CBELigOP_FD_128521 | JGI IMG/M metagenome (GOLD analysis project Ga0180217, IMG submission 128521) | Enriched Organic Plus compost microbial communities from Emeryville, California, USA - eDNA 3rd pass 37_C BE-Lig OP (version 2) (version 2) ... | reverse complement strand
TTCTCGGTGGAGCAGACGCGTGCGGCGATCGAGCGGTTGACGCCGGAGCGGGTGGCGGGGTTCAAGGCGGCCGCGGACGCGGCCGCGGTCGAGCTGTCCGCACAGACCGAAGTCGAGAAATGGCGGCGCGCGATCCACGCGCTCGCCGACGAGTGACGAACCGCATCACCGCGGGATCACCTCACCGAGCCGACTCGACGGCGGCGGGCGGACGCCGGCTCAGAGCAGCTGCCACGCCGACGCCGCGGCGAATCGCAGCGGCGCCTCGCGGTGCAGGCTGTCGCGCAGTCGCCGCGGCAGAAGAGCGCGGGGGTGCGCGAAGCGCCGGCGCGCCTCGGCGGCCGCGACCAGCGCGTCGCCCGGAGACCCGGCATCCAGGATCCGGTCGAGCAGATCGCGGTCCAGCCGCGACAGCACCCGCTCGATCCCGTCGCCGGCAGCCAGCAGCCGGGTGCCCAGCGCCGCGAGATCGGCGCGCTCCTGCGGGGCCCAGTCGCTCGTGCCGCGGCGGTTCCACACCGCGCCGAACAGGTTGACGCGCACGAGCTTGGCGACGATGGCCTGCCGCGCCGCGCAGGGCAGCGCACCGAACCACTCGTCGTCCAGCAGGACCGGCACGAAGGCGAGCTCGCCCGTGACCGGGCGCGCGGTCGTGGTGGTGCGGGTGTCGGCATCCGCGTGCACGCGGTACGCGGGTCCGCGCGCGGCGTACGCGATCCGACCGCCCGAGAACCACACGCGCGTGACATACGGGACGTCCTCCCCGACCGGCAGGCCCGCGGCGAGGCGGAGGTCGCCGAAGCGTCGCCGGGAGATCAGGCCGAGCGGCGCCGAGCGGTAGCTCAGCCGGTCCGCGACGGGGTCGCGCAGCGCGCGGGGGAGCGGCCGTGCCACGGGCGTCGGCACGGCGGAACCGGACGCGTGTCGCAGCCGTGCGATGACGGCATCCGCGTCGGTCCGCCGCGCGTGCGCCAGCCATGCGTCGATCGCGCCGGGATCGAGCGTGTCGTCGGAGCCCATGATCGAGGTGAAGGGTGCCGTGGCGGCGTCGAGTCCGAGATTGAACGGGCCCGCGGGACTGGCCACGCCGTCGTGGAGCTCGCGCAGCCGCACGTCGGCGCGGTCGGCGAGAGAGCCGAGACGGGCGGCGATCGCTCCCGGATCGGTGTTGTGCGCCACGACGGTGAGCCGCACGGCGGCCCGCGTACCCTCGAGCACCGACCGGGCGGCGCGGTCGATCGCGCGTGACGGATCGTGCACGGCGATGACGACGTCCACCTCGGGCGACGTCATGCGCGGACTCCCGCTTCGCGGAAGACGTTCTCGAGCGCCGCGCGCACGACCTCGGCGCTGAATCTGCCGGCCACGGTCGCGGCGACCTCCGCGGGGGAGGACCCCGCTGTGGCGCCGAGCAGGTCCTCGACGGCGTCGGCGTACGCGGCGGCGTCCTGCGACGAGACGAACCGGCTCACCGTCGGGTCGGCGTAGTCCACGGCGCCCGTGGCCGCACCGCTGACCACCGGCAGTCCTGCAGTGAGCGCCTCCGCGGCGACGACGCAGAAGTTGTCGCCCTGCGTCGGCAGGAGGAAGAGCCGTCCGCGGCCGAGCTCGCGCGCCACGCCCGCGGTGTCGAGGCTGCCGGTCAGCGTCAGCGATCCGTGCACGCCCCGTCGCGCCGCCTCGACCTGCACGGCCTCGCGCTGCGGTCCGTCGCCCACCCATGTCAGCGTCGCGTCGTGTCCGCGCCCGCGCAGCAGCGCGAGCGCCTGCACCGCCAGCAGCGGGCCCTTGCGCGGCGCCAGCGCGCCGACCGCGACGAGGTGCGGGGCGTCCGGCCAGGTCGCCGTGGGCAGCGACGGCACGACGCACGGCACGATGCGCGTCGGGCCGGCGCGATGAGGCCGGATCGCGGCCGCCAGGCGCTCGCTCTCGGCGATCACGACGTCCGGCGCGGCGAGCCGGGGTCGCAGCAGGAGCAGCGACGCACGCATGGCCAGACCCAGGGTCTCGGGGGCGGTCAGGCCCGACCAGTGCTCGGAGTGCACCCACGGCTGTGGGGCGGGCCGGCGGCGCAGCCACGGCAGCAGCCCGGGGAGGGCATGCGTGTGGACGACGTCCGCCGTCTGCGCAGCCTCGGCGACCGCGCGGCGGGCGCGTGCGAAGTCCTGCGGACGCGACCGGCGCAGGCGCAGCCGCGACACCGGGAAGGCGTGGGGGAGCGGCGCGTCGTGCGCGTCGCCCGTCCAGTCGAGGTGCAGCACGCGCACGTCGTGGCCCGCCGCGAGCGCCGCCGCCTCGCGGGCCACGAACAGGCCCGACTCGGGTGCCGCCGCGGTCGGGAACCATGGTGTCACCACGAGGATCCGCACCGGTCTACCGTAACAACGGCGGCGGCCCCGGCACCGGAACGGCGGGCTCCCGGGCGGGTGACATCCCGCTTGTGGACAGGGCCGCGGGAGCGTCGGCGAGGTGTTAGCGTGTGCCGACCCATTCGCTGGAAGCAAAGGACCACTCGATGGTGCGTGTCCGTCTCCTGGCCGCTGCGTGCGCGGCCGTGACCACCCTCTCCCTCCTCGCGGCGACGCCCGCGATCGCGCACCAGGGCGCCGGCCTGACGGCATCCGCCCGCGGACACGCGACCGCGCTGACGCCGCCCGTCGACCCGACCCAGGGCAACATCACGGTGACGGTGTCGTACGGCGGCCAGGCGCTTTCGCCCAACGGGGACGTGCGCGTGTCGTTCTGGCTCCTCGACGAGGACCTCGGGCTGTACGTCGAGCAGCCGCACGGCACCTGGACGTTCGACGGCGCCCAATGGGCGTCGTCCGACCTCGCTCCGGGCCGCTACGCGGTGCGCTTCCTGGCCGACAGCACGGATGTCGGACTGGAGTGGTGGGATGGCGGCCGGTACTTCGAGGAGTCGATCGACGTGGTCGTCACGGCGGGCGCCACGGCCGGCCTCGGCGCGGTGACGCTCGACGAGCGCACGCTCGACATCGGCCGCCTCAGCGGAGCCGACCGCTTCGCCACCGCGGTCGAGCTGTCGACGGTGATCGCGCCGGACGACTCCGCCATCACGGTGTACCTCGCCGACGGCATGAACTACCCTGACGCCCTCGCCGCAGGCCCGGCGGCGATCGCGCAGGGCGGCGTGCTGCTGCTCACGCGCCGCGATTCACTTCCCGACGTCACCCGGAGGGAGCTGGAGCGCATCCGCCCCGCGCGGGTGGTCATCGTCGGCGGTGCGGGTGCGGTTTCCGCCGCCGTCGAGGCGGATGTGACGGCGACGCTGCCGGGTGCGCAGGTCGACCGCGCCGCAGGTGCCACCCGTTACGAGACCGGCGAGGAGGTCGTGCGCGACGCCTTCCCGGAGGGCGCCGTCACCGCGCTCGTCGCCACGGGCCGCAACTATCCCGACGCGCTCGCAGCGGGGCCGGCCGCCGGCGTCGCGGGCGCCCCGGTCATCCTCGTAGACGGCGCCGCCTCGGCGGTGTCCGCCGCGACGATGACGCTGCTGGATGATCTCGGCGTGGAGGAGGTCTTCATCGTGGGCGGTAAGGGCGCGGTGTCGCCCGGCGTCGAGGCCTCTCTGGGGACCCGCTTCGGAACGGGAGTCCATCGCGTCGACGGCGCGACCCGCTACGAGACGGCCGCGAATCTCAACTGGGCGTTCTTCGAGGTCGCCGAGCGCGCCTTCCTCGCGAGCGGCCAGAACTTCCCGGATGCCCTTGCGGGGGCTCCGCTGGCCGGCGCGTTCGGCGCGCCGCTGTTCCTGAGCCCGTCGGCGTGCTTCGGGCTGGACGCCGCGTTCGGCGTATACGACGCGCGCAGCAACGGCGTGTGGCTGCTCGGCGGATCCGGGGCGCTGTCGCCGAACGTCGAGGCGTTCGGGCTCTGCTGACCGGCGTTCTCGGGCGGGCGGGGTGGCACCCCGCCCGCCCTAGACTGGAATCCATGCGCATCGCGGTCGTGGCCCTCGGAAAGATCGGCCTTCCCCTCGCCGTCCAGTTCGCCGATTCGGGCCACGACGTCATCGGCGTCGACGTGAACCAGCGCGCCGTAGACACCATCAACGCGGGGATCGAGCCGTTCCCCGGCGAGGCTCACCTGCAGGAGAAGCTCTCCCAGCTGGTGCCTGCGGGACGGCTGCGGGCGACCACGTCCTACGCCGAGGCGATCCCCGGCGCCGACGCGGTCGTGCTGGTCGTGCCGCTGTTCGTCGACGACGCGACGTGGGAGCCGGACTTCGCGTGGATGGATGCTGCGACCCGCTCGCTCGCGGAGCATCTCACGCCCGGCACCCTGGTGTCGTACGAGACGACGCTTCCCGTGGGAACGACGCGAGGTCGCTGGAAGCCGATGCTCGAGCAGGGGTCGGGACTGAGGGAGGGGGAGGACTTCCACCTGGTGTTCTCGCCCGAGCGGGTGCTGACCGGACGTGTCTTCGCCGACCTGCGCAAGTACCCCAAGCTCATTGGGGCCCTCTCAGAGGCCGGCGCGCAGCGCGCACGCGAATTCTATGAGGCCGTCCTCCAGTTCGACGAGCGCGACGACCTCCCGCGCCCGAACGGCGTGTGGGACCTCGGCTCGGCGGAGGCCGCCGAGATGGCCAAGCTCGCCGAGACGACCTATCGTGACGTCAACATCGGTCTGGCGAACCAGTTCGCGCTGTTCGCCGCCGATCACGGCATCGACGTCTACCAGGTCATCGAAGCGTGCAACTCGCAGCCGTACAGCCACATCCACCGCCCCGGCATCGCGGTCGGCGGTCACTGCATCCCGGTGTACCCCCGGCTGTACCTGTCGACCGACCCGGATGCTGACATCGTGCGCACTGCGCGCCTGCTCAATGCCTCCATGCCGGAGCGTCTCGTCGCCCGCGCCGAGGCGACGCTCGGCTCGCTGAGCGGCCTGCGCGCGGTCGTGCTGGGCGCGGCCTACCGCGGCGGGGTGAAGGAGACGGCGTTCTCGGGGGTCTTCCCGACCGTCGAGGCGCTGCGGGCGCGCGGCGCGGACGTCCGCGTGCACGATCCGCTGTACGACGACGACGAGCTGCGTGGGATGGGCTTCGAGCCCTATGCACTCGGCGACGACGTCGACGTGGCGATCCTGCAGACCGACCACGGGGACTACCGCGAGCTGTCGCCTGCCGATCTGCCCGGCATCCGTCTGCTCGTCGACGGTCGTAACGCGACGGACGGCGCCCGCTGGGCCGGAACGCCGCGCCTGGTGGTCGGCGCGGCCTGATCCGCGCGGCCTCGAGTCCTGCCGGGGACGCGGACGACTGCCAGCCGGCCACGCATACAATTGGCGGGTGTCTGCGCCCGAACCCACCTCCGTCGAGGTGTCGTCGGCAGCGGATCCCGACTTCACGCCGCAGCCGAAGCGCGCCGGCGTGCGGATCGCGAGCCTGGACTGGGCGCGCGGATGGATGCTGGTGGCCAGCGTCACTGTCAACAGCATCCTGGTGATGCCGTCCTGGTTCGACCATGCCACCTGGAACGGTGTGAACCCGGTCGACCTCATCTTCCCCGTCTTCGTCACCCTCTCCGGGTGCGGACTCGCGTTCGCGATGGCGCGGACGGTCAAGGTCGTGCCGCTGCTGCGGCGCGTGGCCGTGCTGTTCGCCCTGGGCCTGGCGTACAACGCCATCGTCGAGTGGAGCCTCGATGTCTTCACCTGGCGCATCACCGGAGTGCTGCAGCTGTACGCCGCACTGGTCGCCCTCGTCGGCCTCCTGCACCTGGTCACGAAGACCTGGCAGGGATGGGCGGCCATCACCGTGGTGCTCGCCTTCGCGCACACCAGCCTTCTCACCGTCTACGCCACGACCTGCCCGGCGGGCGTCCTGACGCGCGCGTGCAACCCGAGCGGCCCCCTCGATGCCCTGCTCTTCGGCGCCCACATGCAGGCGCAGGGAATCGCCGGGCATGACCCCGAGGGCGTCGTCACGATCCTCGGCGCGCTGGTGTCGGCCTCGGCGGGGGCGACACTGGGGCATCTCATGCTGGCCGTCCGTCGCCGCGCGGTGGCCGCCGGGCGCGGACCGGCCACGGCGATCGCGCCGATGCTCGCCGTATGCACCGGATTCGTGATCCTCGCGGGTGCGACTCTGACGACGCTGCCCATTCTGCTGGGGGTGCAGCTGCCGGTCATGAAGCGCCTCTGGACGGCGCCGTTCGCACTGCTCATCGCGGCCGGGACCGGCGTGCTGCTCCTGCTGGGCCATGTGCTGCTGGACCGGGCGCCCGCGTGGCGCGTGATCGAAGCGCCGTCGTACCCGCTCCTCGCGCTGGGGCGGAACAGTCTGCTCGTCTACTTCGGGTCGCACATCCTGATGAGCCTGCTTCGTCACCCAGCGCCGGACGGTGTGCCGATCGCGCAGCGCATCGCGGATGCGATCGCGCTGTTCGGTCGGCCGCAGCTCACCTTCACGCTCCTGCTGCTCGCCTTCTGGACCGTCCTCGCGGTGGTGCTGCACCGACGCGGCATCTACGTGCGGCCGTGAGAGGTCGGGACAGATGAGGCCCTGGCTGAGATGGACGCTGCTCGTCGCGATCGTGGCCGCCGTCGTCGGCGGCATGACGCTGACCGCGACGGCGCTGACGCCGGCCACGCGGACGATCGACGTGCTCGTCGTGCCACATCCCGACGACGAGTTCCAGACGTGGTCGCTCGTGGAGGGGCGTTCGCACGAGTACAAGGTGTTCGCGGTCATGACCCACGGCGAGGAAACCGGCTACTGCGATGAGGATCTCCTCGACGCCGCTCTGCAGGCGGAGCAGGGTGAGATCGTCCCCTCGCCGGCGCCCGCGGGACGCTGGAGCGCGGAATGCGAGGCCGCGCGGCAGGCCGCGTTCCTGGGGTTCCTGTCGCAGATGTCGGAGAGCGATCCGACGATTCCCGGGGACTTCGCTCCCGCCGCGCAGGTGCACGGTCCGGTGGAGAGTGATGGCACGCCGATCTGCCGCGTCGACGACGGCACGACCAGGTGCGACGACGCGGTGCGCCAGGTCGATGTGTGGCTCGACGCGCGGGACCGCGGCGCCGTCGTGTTCTTCGACCTCGGCGACGGCGATGCGGCGCTCGACGAGATCGCCTGGGCGCTGCGCTCCCTGGTCGCGCACGGGACGGAATGGGGGCTGCCTGATGCCCCCATCGGGCCGATGATCGGCGCATTCGCCAACGACGGCCGACCCTGTCACTCGTACCCGCACCCCGATCACGTCGCGGTGCACATGGCGCTGTGGCACGTCGACTTCGGTGTGGGACCGCAGCTCGGGGCGACCTGCTTCCTGGACAGCCGGCAGCGGATGTCGGCGGTCGTGAGTCCAGCCGGGTTGGACGCGGCGTTCGCGCTGGCCGGCGACGGCACGCGCATCGGCGCGCACGGCCGCCACTACGGCTGGCTCCACAACGAGGTGTACCCGCTGGCTCCGTCCGGTCAGTCCGAGCTGTTCATGCCGTTCCAGTCGTTCTGGATCCGGTTCAACTGATCCGACTCGACGATGCGAGCAGTTCAGCGTGCGATGGCGTCGGCCAGATAGCGCTCCAGGTCGGCGCCCCAGTCGGCGGGGGCGAAGCCGGCGTCCTGGATCTTTCCCAGATCGAGCACGCTGTTGCGGGGGCGCGGTGCGACGGGGGCGGCGGCGGAGGCGAAGTACTCGGCGGTGGTGACGCCGGTGACACGTGCGGGGTCGTGGCCTGTCAGCGCGAACACGAGCCGGGCGATGTCTGCCCAGGTGGCGGAGTCGCCGGTTCCGGTGAGGTTGTAGACGCCGTGCGGGGCGGTGGTGTCGAGCAGGTGCCGGATGCCGCGGGCGATGTCCTGGGTGAAGGTGAGGCGTCCGATCTGGTCGTCGACGACTGTGGGGTCGATGCCGCGGTCGGCGAGCGAGGCCATGGTGCGGACGAAGTTGCGGCCTTCTCCGATGACCCAGGAGGTGCGGAGGATGTAGTGGCGCGGCACGGTCGCGACGATCGCGTCGCCGGCGGCCTTGGTCTGGCCGTAGACGCCGAGCGGGCAGAGCGGGTCGTCTTCGCGGTAGGGACGGTCGAGGGTGCCGTCGAACACGTAGTCGCTGGAGACGTGCACGAGCGTGAGGGCGTTCTCGGTCGCGATGCGGGCCAGAGCCGCGACGCCGGTCACGTTGGCGGCCCACGCGTCGCGACGGCCGTCGGGGGTTTCGGCGAGGTCGACGGCGGTGTATGCCGCGGCGTTGATGATCGCGCCGTAGTCGCGCCACCGGCGCGCGGTGCCCGCGCCCGGGTCGGTCAGGTCGAGGTCGGCGCGGGTGGCGAACTCGACGTGTCCGGCGCCGGCGAACTCTGCGCGCAGCGCGGTTCCGAGCTGGCCGGATGCTCCGACCACGAGGATCTTGCGCGGTGCGATCGGCGTGACGTCGGCCAGACGCGGGTGGGCGAGGTCCTTGGCCGAGATCTCCACGTCCGCAAGGGGAATGGGCCATTCGATCGCGACGGTCTCGTCGGCGAGGTTGAGGAAGGAGTATGACGCGTCGGGGGACCAGTGGTCGTTGACGAGGTAGGTGTACGCGGTGTCGGGCTCGAGGGTCTGGTACGAGTTGCCGACGCCGCGGGGCACGAAGATCGCGCGGGACGGGTCCAGCTCGGTCGTGTACACGGCGCCGAAGGTGGGGCCTTCGCGCAGGTCCACCCACGCGCCGAAGATGCGGCCGGTCGCGACGGACACCCACTTGTCCCACGGTTCGGCGTGGATGCCGCGGGTGGTGCCGACGGCGTCGTTGAACGAGATGTTGTTCTGCACGGGTCCGAAGTCGGGCAGCCCGAGCGCGGTCATCTTCTCGCGCTGCCAGTTCTCCTTGAACCAGCCGCGGGAATCGCCGTGGACGGGGAGCTCGTAGACGACCAGTCCGGGGATGGGGGTCTCGATCGCGGTCAGCTGCTTGCCGAACTCGGTCACTACTGTCCCTTCGAGGCGTAGAAGGCTTCGACGCCGTCTTTGGTCGGCGCCCACCAGTCCTCATGCGCGCGGTACCAGTCGATGGTGGCCGCCAGCCCCGCCTCGAAATCGCTGTACTGCGGCGCCCAGCCCAGCTCGGTGCGCAGCTTGGTGGAGTCGATGGCGTAGCGCAGGTCGTGGCCGGGCCGGTCGGTGACGTGGTCGTACGCGTCGGCGGGCTGGCCCATCAGGGTGAGGATGAGTTCGACGACGGTCTTGTTGTCCTTCTCCCCGTCCGCGCCGATGAGGTACGTCTCGCCGATCGTGCCCTTGTCGAGGATGGTGAGCACCGCGGAGGAGTGGTCGTCGGCGTGGATCCAGTCGCGCACGTTCTCGCCCTTGCCGTACAGCTTGGGGCGGATGCCGCGCAGGACGTTGGTGATCTGCCGGGGGATGAACTTTTCCACGTGCTGGTAGGGCCCGTAGTTGTTGGAGCAGTTGCTGATGGTCGCCTGCACCCCGAACGAGCGCACCCACGCCCGCACCAGCAGATCGCTGCCGGCCTTGGTGGACGAATACGGCGAGGACGGGTTGTACGGAGTGGTCTCGGTGAACCGGGCCGGGTCGTCCAGCTCCAGGTCGCCGTAGACCTCGTCGGTGGAGATGTGGTGGAACCGGCGGCCGTGGCGGCGGGCGGCTTCCAGCAGCGTGTAGGTGCCGACGATGTTGGTGTCCAGGAACGGCCGCGGGTCGTGCAGGGAGTTGTCGTTGTGGGACTCCGCGGCGTAGTGCACCACCGCGTCCACGCCCTGGAACAGCTCATCCACCAGCGCCGCGTCGGCGATGTCGCCCTTCACGAACCGGAACCGGTTCTCGGGCAGCCCGTCCAGCGAGGCGAGGTTGCCGGCGTAGGTCAGCTTGTCCAGCACCGTGACGTGGTGGTCGGTGTGGTCGATGACGTGGTGGACGAAGTTCGAACCGATGAAACCGGCACCGCCGGTCACGAGCAGGCGCATCAGCGGCCCCTCTCCAGGATCTCCAGCAGGTACGTGCCGTACCCGGACTTGACCAGCTTCTGCGCGCGCTCCCGCAGCTCCTCATCGCTGAGGAACCCCTGCCGCCACGCCACCTCCTCCGGCACCCCGATGCTCATCCCGGTGCGCCGCTGGATGGTGCGGACGTACTCGGCGGCATCGGTCATCTGATCGAACGTGCCGGTGTCCAGCCACGCCGTGCCGCGCGGCAGCACCTCCACATGCAGCTTCCCCGCCTCCAGATACGCCCGGTTCACATCCGTGATCTCGTACTCCCCGCGCGCACTGGGCTCCAGGCTCCGGGCGATGTCGATCACGTCGTTGTCGTAGAAGTACAGCCCCGGGACCGCGTAGTTGCTCTTCGGCGCCGCCGGCTTCTCCTCCAGCGACACCGCCGTCCCCGCCGCGTCGAACTCCACCACACCGTACGCGGACGGCTCGGCCACCCAGTACGCGAACACCGCGCCACCGTCGACATCGGCGTACCGCTTCAGCTGCGTGCCCAGCCCGGGCCCGTACAGCAGGTTGTCGCCCAGCACCAGGGCGACCTTGTCGTCCCCGATGAAGTCCGCACCGATCGTGAACGCCTGCGCCAGCCCATCCGGCGAGGGCTGCACCGCGAACGACAGCCGCACCCCGAACTGCGACCCATCCCCCAGCAGCCGCTCGAAGAACGCCGCATCATGCGGCGTCGTGATCACCAGGATCTCATCGATCCCCGCCAGCATCAGCGTCGACAGCGGGTAATACACCATCGGCTTGTCGTACACCGGGATCAGCTGCTTCGACACCCCCAACGTGATCGGATGCAGACGAGTCCCCGAACCGCCGGCCAGAATGATGCCCTTCACCCGACAATCGTGTCATATCAGCCTCGGCGCACCCGTGCCGTGAGGGCTCTCCCAGGCGACCTGCGGATATCGTTGACCGTTGCATCCGCCGTCGAAAGGCCGACACCCACCGTGACAGCGCTCGACCTCCTCTGCGCGACCGGAACCGCCGTCCTCCTGCTGCTGGTGCTCGGACTCCCGCTGGCATGGGCCGTCGGCCTGCGCGGCTACTGGTTCCTCGCCGGGGCCCCCGCGTTCGCGCTCACGATGATCGCCGGGACGTCCGTCGTCGCGCCGTGGCTGGGCCTCGGCTGGTCGATCCTGCCCGTGGCCATCGTGACCGTCGTGATCGGGGCGATCATCTACGTCGCCCGCCGGCTGTGGACGAAGCGAGCGGACGGAGTCGAGACGCCACGCGAGCGGCCACGAGCCGATATGTGGCTGGTCGGCGCGCTCGTCGTCGCCGGCGCCGTGATCGCCTTCCGCGTCATGCAGATCATCGGCGAGCCGGGCAACATCTCGCAGACGTTCGACAACATCTTCCACCTCAACGGCATCCGGTTCATCCTCGATGAGGGCAACGCGTCGCCGCTGCGCCTGGGCTACATGACGAGCCCCGACGGCACGCTGCCGTTCTACCCGTCCGCGTGGCATGCGTGGACGAGCCTCGTCGTCCAGCTCACCGGCGTGTCGATCCCGGTGGCGGTCAACGGCGTGGTCCTCACGACTTCGGCCTTCGTGTGGCCGCTCGGCGCGGTCCTGCTGGTGCGCACGCTCTTCGGCACCGCTCCGGCCACCACTGTCGCGGCGGCGGCGGTCGCGGCATCCATCCCCGCCTTCCCGATCCTGCTCATGGACTACGGCGTGCTGTACCCGTTCCAGCTGGGCCTGGCGATGCTCCCCGTGGCGCTCGCGGCGACCCTGCCGATGCTGCGCCTCGCGCCGACCACGGCGCTCGGCACGCCGCGGTGGTGGTGGCTCGTCCTCCTCGGCAGCATCCCCGGCATGTCGATCGCCCACCCCGGCG
>Ga0180217_1004064_pt1 | contig 11812 bp, 6 predicted proteins | sample eDN3rd37CBELigOP_FD_128521 | JGI IMG/M metagenome (GOLD analysis project Ga0180217, IMG submission 128521) | Enriched Organic Plus compost microbial communities from Emeryville, California, USA - eDNA 3rd pass 37_C BE-Lig OP (version 2) (version 2) ... | reverse complement strand
GCGCCACCTCTTCGGGCGAAAGCCCCCGCGCCACGGCCACTCGGGCCGCCTGTTGAAGGGCGGCCTCGGGGCTGATGTGCGGGTCGAGCCCGCTCCCGGAAGCGGTCAACATTTCCACCGGAGCGCCGGCTCCGAATTTCTCCCGCCGCTCCGCGACCGCCTTGCGGAGCAGCGAATGGGTCGGCCCAAGATGGCTCGCCACCCCGTTTCCCGCCGAGGGCCGCGGCCAGAAATAGCGGGGATTTTCGAAACGTTGCGCCAGCAGCTCGGAACCCACCGGCTTCCCGTGGCGCAGGAGCAGACTGCCTTCCGCACAGTCGGGGAAGAGGAGGCGGGCAGCGACGGTTACGGCGAGCGGATAGAGGACCCCGGTCAATACCGTCAGCACGGCAAGCAGACGGAGGGCTTGGAGGAGCGTTTTCATGAAAGTGCGATCAAGCGGATCGGGTAGATGATTGAAAGCGCGAGGTCGATCGCCTTGATCCCGAGAAACGGAGCCAGCAGACCGCCCAATCCGTACAAAAGCACATTGCGCCGCAGGACCCGGGCCGCGCCCTCCGGCCGGTACGCCACCCCGCGCAGGGCTAGCGGAAGGGCGGCGAGGAGGACGAGGGCATTGAATGCGACCGCGCTCAGAATGGCGCTTTCCGGCGAATGAAGCCGCATCACGTTGAGCGCGGCAAGCGGCCCGGAGCTCTCCCCCTCCGCAAGATAAAGCGTGCCGAAAAGAGCGGGCAGGATCGCAAAGTATTTCGCCACGCTGCTGGCAATCGAAAACGTGGTGAGCGCGCCCCGCGTCATGTGCAGTTGCCTGCCGATCTCCACGATTTCGATGAGCTTCGCCGGGTTGCTGTCGAGATCGACCAGGTTGTCGCCTCCCCTCGCCTCCCGGGCGTCAATGTTCATGGCCACGCCGACATCGGCCTGGGCGAGCGCGGGCGCGTCGCATCTTCCGTCACCCGCCATGGCGACCAGGCGTCCCGCAGCCTGTTCCTCGCGAATGCACCTGAGCTTGTCTTCGGGAGTGGCCTGCGCGATGAAATGGTCCGCGCCCGCCCGGGCGGCGATTGCGGCTGCGGTCAGGGGATCGTCGCAGGTACTGATGATGGTGCGAATTCCCATCCTTCGAAGACGCGCGAAATGGGCAACATCCTTCAGCCCGGGCACCCCAAGCACTTCCGTTCCTCCCGCCACCTCCCGCGGTATGCCGCTGCGGGGGGATGTTTTCTCTAGCCCGGTCACGTCGAGCAGCAGGACATCAATGTCCCCTGCCCTCTCCACCATCCGTCCGCTTGGGGCGAGTACATTTCGGCGGGCAAGGCGCTCGATGCCACTAATGCCGACCGCGCTCAGCAGGCCGCCGATGGAGGTTGGAATGAGACAGACCAGCGAGGAGATCAGGATGGGTAGCGAAAGGTCCACCGCTCCGGGCTGGCCCGCGGCAGACTCGCCAAAACGGGCGTATGCCGGAAGCGTGAACACCGTCACGATGACCAAAGCCGTGAGCGCGACAAGGAGGATCTCCACGGCGACCTCTCCGGGGGTACTTTTTCCCTCCCCGCCTTTGATGATCGCAGTCATCCGGTCGAGAAGCGTGGGCTCCGCTTTGGGGGTGAAGGCACCCCTCGCCTTGCCTGATGCTTCGGCGATTGTTTCGGCAAAAGCTTCGCCGAAGTTGGCGAAGAGGAGCGTAAGCCAGAGCCAGAGGGTCAACTGGAGGTTGAACCCGGAGAAATGCCGCGCGGTCGCAACGGAACTCAGGATCGCCCCGGCATACACCACCAGCATCACCGGGTTTCTACATTGCAAGCGCGGATCGAGTTTCAGGAAGGCATCCACAAAGGCCCGGCGCAAAAGCGTGGCATCCAACAAGGAACTCTTCGGTTTCATGAAAGCTAGAAAATGCGCCCCGCACGGGCGAGAAGGTGTTCAGCCAATGGCCCAAGGGAAAGCGCGGGGAAGCAGGCCAACGCGCCAACGATCAACACAACACCCACAAGCAGTGCGGCAAAGGTGAAGCGGTCGGTGGGGAAGGTCGCGGCCGAGGGCTGGGCCGCTCTCTTTCCGCCGAGGTTCCCCCCAAGCGCGAGAACGGCGGCGATCACCGCGAAACGCCCTACCCCCATCGCGCTTGCCGCCAGGAAATGATGGAGGTTGGCGTTGGGATTGCCCCCCGCGGATTCGCTTCCGTTGTTTGCGACGGCAGCAGTCCAGCTATAGAGAATTTCACTGAACCCGTGCGGCCCGGGGTGGATGGAGTTGGAAGCCCCGGCAACGCACGCGAGGGCTGTCCCCGCCAGGATCGCGGCGGTGGGAGCTATCACCGCCGCCACGGCGCAGGCAATGTCGCGCGCCTCGATTTTTTTGCCAAGGTACTCAGGGGTGCGGCCCACCAGGAGGCCCGCGATGAACACCGCGAGGATCGCAAAAACCAGGATGCCGTAAAGACCCGCTCCAACCCCGCCAAACATGACGCCGCCCAGCATCATGTTGATCATTGCGACCATGCCTGCAAGTGGCGAAAAGCTGTCATGTACGGCATTGGCCGCGCCGCACGACGCCCCCGTTGCCACATTGGCAAAGAGGACGGAATTCATCACTCCGAACCGCGTTTCCTTTCCCTCCATGGAGGCGGTAAGCCCGGTCGCGGCGTTCGTCGCCGTTTCCGCCAACCCAGCCACGGCGAGGCCCGCGAGGAACAGAAAGAGCATCGCCCCGAAAAGCACCCAGCCTTGTCGGCGGTTTCCCGCCATGCAGCCGAACGTGTAGGTCAACCCGGCGGGGATCGACAAGATCGCCACCATTTGCAGAAAGTTCGAAAACGGCGTCGGGTTTTCGGATGGATGAGCGCTGTTCTGGCCGAAAGGGCCGCCTCCGCTGGTGCCGAGCACTTCGATGGCAACCTGTGAGGCGGCCGGGCCGAGCGGAATCACCTGGCGGGCCCCCTCCAGAGTCGTCGCCTCGCGGTAAGGTGCGAAGCTTTGCACCACCCCCTGCCCCACGAGAACGACGGCAAAAACAAGCGAGAGCGGCAGGAGGATGTAAAGGATCGCCCGGGTCAAGTCGGCCCAGAAGTTTCCCACCGTTCCGGAAGATCGGCGGACAAGCCCGCGAATAAAGGCCATTGCCACAGCCATTCCGGTTGCGGCGCTCACGAACCTTTGCACACAGATCGCAAGGATTTGAGTACCGTAGCTCATTGCCGGCTCCCCCGCGTAGGCTGACGAATTGGCGTTCGTGACAAAGCTGACCGCCATATTGAACGCCAGCGGGAACGGCACGTTGGGAAGTTTCTGCGGATTGAGGGGAAGGAATTGCTGCGTCATCTGAATCCCGACGACGGCGAGCACGCCAAACAAGCTGAACGCCAGTACCGCGCCGAAATACCGCCCCCATCCCATTTCCCGCCGGGGATCGACCCCCGCCAGAAGATAGATAACCTTTTCCACTCCGCCGAGGAGCGTACGGGCGGAAATCCGCTCGCCCGCGAACACCGCCGCCATGTAACGTCCCATGAGGGGCGTGACGACGAACACGGTTCCCACGAAAAGGGCAATCTGGATGAGATCCCGCTGACTCATTTTCGAATAGATACCCGGATCCTTTCAACCGTGCGGATTGAAGGAGGTTGTCCGCCAGCTAGCCAGCTAGCTGGCGACTTGGCTGCCCGGGCCCCGATCCCGGGCAGCCCTGGATTGTTGGATAAGGGCCTGAACCGACGCTTCTGTTAAACCCGATCCTTGATGCCCTGCACGCCGGAGTGTTCCGCGCACGACGCACAGCAGAAGATATCGTCGCCCGCCTCCACCCCATGCCCGATGACACGGCAGCCGCAGTGGGCACACTCGGGAGCCATCGCGTGAATGGCGCATTCGAAACTGTCGAAATAATGGGAAGTCCCCTGCGAGACAATTTCGATGGCCTTGTCGTAGTCGTTACCGCAAACTTCGCATTTCATACTTCGGGAATCGCCCGCCCCAGAGCGGGCGGGTGCCATTTCGCAAAGCGGCTTATACCCCCTCCCCGCGCCGGGGCTTCACGAAAGGCTCAAAGTTTTCTTGTGTCGCTGATCGCGCGGTCCTATTGCAGAGGCCAAACATCCAACACACGGGTAACTTATCTTTTTAAGCTCCATGCAACTGGCCTCCCTTTTTCAGGACCACGCCGTTCTCCAACGCAACATCCCGATCCCCGTCTGGGGGACAGGCACCCCGGGGGAGGCGGTTACGGTTCACCTGGCGGGCCATGATGAGAAGGCCGAGAAGATCACCAGGATGACGAAAGTGGACTCGGCGGGCCGCTGGTCCCTCCGCCTGCCCCCCATGAAGGAAGGCGGCCCCTATCGAATGACTGCGGAGGCGCCGTCCGGCACCGCCGAGGCCGACGACCTGCTCGTGGGCGAAGTCTGGATCTGTTCCGGACAATCCAACATGGAATGGACGCTGGAGAAGGTGGAAAATGATCCTGCGAGCCAACTCCAGCCCTTTCCCCAGATCCGCCTTTTGTCGGTGATAAACCCGGCGGAGCGAGGCCGTGCCGATGCCATTGTGGGAAACTGGAAAGTCGCCACTCCTGAAGCGCTGGCGGAGTTTTCGGCGGTGGGAGGCTATTTTGGCAGGTTTCTGCACGGGGAACTGGACGTGCCGGTGGGCCTGATCTGCAATGCCTGGGGCGGAACCCGGGTGCAGGCCTGGATCAGCAGGGAGGGACTGGTGCGTGAGCCCGAAGGGCGGGACGAGATTGCCTATTACGAGTCCTACCTGTGGTTGAATGGCGGAGGGCGCAGGTTGAAGACCTTCGAGGAATGGGAACTGGAGGATGTCGACCGCTCTCCCGTCAACCTCGGGCTCGAAAGGGGGTGGGCATCGCGTGATTTCGACGACTCGGCCTGGCGGACGATGGACCTCCCCGGGTTCTGGCAGCACCGGGGGCATGGACACAGCGGGGTCTTCTGGTTCCGCAAGACGGTGGAGATCCCGGTGGCCTGGGCCGGAAAGGATCTGGAGCTTTCCCTTGGGGCGATCGACAAGCATGACGAGACATGGGTAAACGGAGAGCTGGTCGGTTCCACAGGCTGGGAGATCAAGGAGTCGTGGAGTGTCCCGCGGCTTTACCGGATCGGAAGCGCGCAAGTAAAAGCGGGCGGACTCGCGGTGGCGGTGCGTGCCCGCTCGCATGTTTTCGCGGGTGGCCTTACGGGGCCGGGCGAGAAAATGTGGCTCGCCCCCGAAGGTTGCGACCCCGCCGAACGCATTCCGTTGCATGGCCTCTGGCGTTATTGCGTCGAACACGACTGGGGCATCACCACCCCTCCCGCACTCATCTGGGGGCCCGGTAATCCGAATACGCCTTCCATTCTTTTCGACAACCGCGTCGCGCCGCTGATTCCCTATGGTTTCCGCGGGGTGATCTGGTATCAAGGCGAATCCAACGTAGGCGAAGCGAATCTCTACAAGCGTCTCCTCCCGGCGATGATCGAGGATTGGCGGCGGGCTTGGGGCGCGGGCAATTTCCCGTTCATCCAGGTACAACTGGCCAATCACCGCTCCACATTCGAGGAGCCCACCGAGAGCACCTGGGCCGCCCTCCGCGAAGCACAGGCGGCAGCTCTTTCACTGGAGGCAACCGGGTTGGCTGTAGCCATCGACATCGGCGACGCGGCCGATATTCACCCGCGCAACAAACGGGATGTCGGCTTGCGGCTCGCCCAAAGCGCCCTTCACAATGTCTACGGCCAGCCGTCCGCCCCGCTCTGCCCGGTTTTCGCGGGCATGACGATCGAAGAAGGGGCAGTCCGATGCACTTTCCAGCACACTGGAGGCCCATTGGCCGCAAAGGGCGGCCTCCTGCGTCACTTCGCGCTGGCGGGAATCGACCGGGTTTTCCACTGGGCCGAAGCCACCATCGAGGGAGAGACCGTGTTGGTTTCCAGCCCCAAGGTTCCGCGCCCCTATGCCGTGCGCTATGCCTGGGCGGATAACCCGGACGGCTGCAATCTCGTCAGTAGCTGCGGCCTGCCGGTTGCGCCTTTCCGAAGCGATAGCTGGCCGGTGACTTAGGAAACCGCTTTTAATAAAGCCTGGCGAAAGCCCAGGCAGTTCCGATGGGTTTTTTAAGACGATTTTCCGCAGCCTCTCTGACGAGAGACGAGGAAAAAGCGGCTCGAAAAGGCACGAAAATGACCAGCTAGCATCACAACTCGATTAAATGAGCGGTTACCTTACCGGGCGTGCAGGGGACACTTACCCCTCAAGCTTACAAACGGATCATCGTAGCGCTTCTGGTCAGAAGTTGATGCGAACGCCGCCGTTGATGCTGTTGGAGCTGTAGTTGTCACGGCCGATCTCGCCGGTGTAGTAGGCAAACACGCCCATGGCGGGGTTGAACTGCACCGAGAGGCCGGCGTCGAGCAGGAGGCTGTCACGACCGATGTCGGGGCCGTCAACGGTGAAGGAATCACCGGCGGCGAACCGCGATTCCACCGAAGCCGTGGAGTCGAGGTATTCATGCGCCCACTGGGCCCGCACTTCCGGGGTAATAACCACCTGTCCGGCCTGCCAGGTATAAGCGGCTTTCAACCCGACCGTGGACTTGAGCGAGTCCTGGCTCTGCGAGTCAATATGCAGAGGAGCCAGCGACCCATCCTCGGTAAAGCCGTCGATGCCGACATAGGCATACCGGACCGAGGCGATCGGCCCGACGGTAAGCCCTCCGAAGTGGGCGTCGTAACCGGTGCCGAGCAGGGCGCTGAAGTCGACGCCGTCCGTGTTCCCGTTGGCATAGCCGCCAAACGTGCTGCGTTTGGTGTCGTAGGAGCTGTAGCCGCCACCGACCGCGCCATTGAGGTAGAACCCGTTGCCGAAGACCGACCCGTAGAGGCCGATTTTCCCGCCGTCGATGTCGAGATCGCCGCCGTTACTCAGGTCGGTGCTGGTATTGGCGTAGCCGAGCGTCAGGCCGACCACGGCGTTTTGGCTCAGACGGTAGTCCGCGCCGATGGTGACACCGCCGGTGGTGAACTCTGCGCCGGGGGCATTGGCCGTGCTCTCGATGTCGCCAAACTCACCCACGCCGGTGGCAAAGAAGCTCCAGCGGCGGTCGGTTTCGACGACCGGCACGAAGGCCTGCTTGCCAACCATGCTCTTGCCATCGAAACCCGCGAGGCTCAGGCCCTCGGCGGTGAGCATCCCGTGGGAGTTGCTCAGAGCCAGGCCATTGGTGCTGAACCCGGCGACGCCGTTATGGACGTCGTCGAGGTGGCGTTCGATGTTCTCGAGCTGGATCTGCGCGGTGGCAAAGCCGATGTTGAAGATCGCCGCAAACTCCTCGGGCGAGAGGAGCGTGAGCGCGTCGGGGATTTGGTCGATCGGCAGGATGTCGAGTTCGCCGATCAGCTTCGAGACCTTGGAATCGCCAGCGATCTTGTCGAGGGCCTTGGCGACCCTGAGTTGATTCGGGGTATAGCCCAGCTCGCCGTTGAGCGCGGCAAAGGAACCTTGCTCGATCTCCAGCAGCACCGACTCGGGCAGATAGTCGACCGACGCTTTCATGATAGTCCCTGTCGAGGTCGCATCGAATTTTCCGGACACCTCACCCGCCGTGATGATGGTGTATTTATCGCCCACTTTCGCCCGGAAGCCGTTGAGGAACGAGACCTCCAATTTGCCGTCAAGATTCGCGGCCCCCACAACGGACAATCCGCCGTAATGCGAATGGGAGGATAACTGAATCTCGAGCGTGCCGTTTTTGGATTGCGAATAGTTGGCCGCCCTCACGCTGCCGCCATCCGCAATCGCAAGGATTCCGCGGCCCCTCTCCCCTCCGACCGTCAGGTTCCCGTCATTTTGCCAGCGGGAGCCGGTGCCCGAAACCACAACCAAACCGCTTGCCCCGTCGCCCGTTCCGATAAAGCCGTTGTTGTTCGTGATCAATGCGCCATCAAAGAGGGCTACCAATCCATCGCCGAGTTTGCCGACAGAAAGATCTCCACCCGTCTCCCAACTCGAACCAGTCCCGGAAACAATGGCGCTTCCCTTGCCGCCAACCTGCGCTCCAACGACGGTATCTCCCGAAACGGTCACAAGAGCCCCGTCCCAAATAGCAAGGCTTCCCGTCCCCGCATCGCCGACGGTGAGATTGTTGATGGGGCCGGCGGAAAAGCCAATTTTCCAGGACGAAGAGCCTGAAACGGTGACGCTGCCTTTGCCGTCAGCCTGCGCTCCGAGCGCGACCTCCCCCAAACTGGTTACGGCAGCGGTTTCCGAAATGGTGAGACTTCCGGTTCCCGCATCGCCGATGGTGAAAACATTCCCCACGCTGGTCCATGCCGCACTGCCCGAAACGAATGCACTCCCCAGGCCGCCAGTCTGCGCTCCGATGACGGTACCGTTTCCGAAATTGTTCAATTGGGCGCTTCCGGAAATAACAAGGCTTCCGGTTCCCGCATCGCCGACGGTGAGATCGCCCGCATTCCATATCGAACTGCCCGAAACGAATACACTGCCTTCGCCACCTGCCTGTGCTCCAATGACGAACGTTCCCGAGGTGCTCACGGAAATCGCGTCAACAGAAAGGCTTCCCGTTCCATAATTGCCGACGATGAGCTCGGCGTAATTATTGTTCCATATCGTACTGCCCGAAATGGTCACACTCCCCTGGCCACCTGCCTGTGCTCCAATGACGACGAATGCTCCCGTGTTGATCATGTTCCCGTCAGTAACGGAAAAACTCCCCGTTCCTGCATCACCGACGATGAGATCGCCGGTGCTTTTCCAAGTCGAACCGTCTGAAAAGGTTTGACTGCCCTGGCCACCAGCCTGCGCTCCAACGACGACAACTCCCGCGCTGGATAACGTTGAGCTTCCAGAAATGGTGACACTTCCCGTCCCCGCATCGCCGACGGTGAGGGTGCCGACGTCCCAGGTTGCGCCATTGGAAACCGTAACCAATCCGCTGCCAGTTGCCTGTGCTCCCACAACAACATCATTGCCGCTGGAATCACTGGTCGAGATGTCCAGGGTGTCTGTCCCGTCGTCGCCGACGATTTGGGTCGAGGAATACGCGTTGGAACTCGCCATCGATGCGGTCAGGATCGCAAGCGAGGCAACCGCAAGAGAGTTCCGGCTGAACGGGAAGGTTCTGCGAGGTGTTTTCATAAAGGCAGGATCAAGGGGCTAAAAGGTAAGGCGGCATGGACTTCCAGATCAACCTTATCATGGATTCCATGATTAATTATTTTTATAAATATTTGTCGAATTATCGGGGATATTCTGAACAGCAGGAATCCCAAATGCCGCTTGCCGAACACCACGAAATGGCCAAGGCATTCATTCTAAACGCTTTGTACGAACCGAACCGCTCCGCCTCTGCATTCAGGTTGGGCGAAGCGCATGAGAGCCGTTTCACCTTGATCCCTTCACTCTCGAAGATCTCGTCGAATTTCTCGGTAGATGCGCGATGGTACCGACGTCAAACTCTGCTCGCGCGATGGCGAGCTCTCGTCTTTGCCCAAAGTCGGGACGGTTTGGCAAAGAGCGCTTTATGCGCCGCCGTGCTGTACGCAAGCTCCTCAATCTCCTTTGGCGAAGTTGCGGGCCATGTGCCGGCGATGAGACTTGATCTCCTATACTATTACTGTTAGCGGATGTCGCCCATGAAGACCCAGTGTGCGGCAACAACATTCATGGTTTCGGACATTGATAAATCGCTGGCGTTCTACAAAGACGTTCTCGGCTTCACTGAAGATTTCCGCTTTGGCAACTATGCCGGAATAAACCACGGGGATGTCTTGGTTCACCTCTCGCAGAACGGCAACCCAAACTCCAAACCGGCTGGTTCAGGCGTAATGTATATTTTCTGCGACGAAGTGGACGATTTCTATCATGAAATCACCGCCAAAGGAGCCAAAACCCAACGCCCGCCGCAGGATTATGAATATGGCATGCGAGATTTCATTGTTGAAGACCCTGATGGGAATCTCATCGGGTTTGGAACCCAGACAAAAACGCCAGCCGTCCAGAACGGCTAACTTTCTCGCAAATCCGGGCCTTTTTCAGCCGCGAAATGGCGAGAGCGGGGCAGATCCCAAATAAGCACGCTCAAGCCGCCGCTCCCGCCCACGACCGCCTGCGAAGCCAGATATCGACCGGCAGAAACAGCAGCGCCGCCGCGAGGAAGAACGGGTCGAGCGGCGTGTGCCTCCGGATGCCTTTTGCCGGTGGCGCGTAGAGGCTCTCCGGCTGTGGCTCAAAGATTCCGCCGCCCTGCTCGGCCAGCTTGCGGAGCGCCGCCTCGTCGGTGCCGTTGTTGAGGAACTCCGCGGGGTACGAAGGGGTGTGGGCAAAAGCCGGGCCGCCCTCCGGCAGGTCGGGCGAATGAATATTGATCCATGTCGTGCCGGTGCCCGAGGTTGCCACAAAGGCGGAGTAGCGCCCGGGCGCGGTCTGCCGGGCCTCGACCGCCGCCGTCGACTCGTCGGCCCGCAGCGAAGCGACCGTGAGCGGGAGTTCGTTGCGGAACATCCCGTCCGCACCCACGGCATCGATCTCCACCCGAATGCCGCCAGGCTCCGCGAACGTCTCCACATGCAGGCCGTGCGCTTGCCCGGAACGCCTCATCAGGCTGCGGGCAAGTTGCGCCCAGAACTTGCCGTACCCCGGCCAGCCGAGCCATTCGGACGCCCAGCGGCTTTTCGCGTCACTCGTGAAGGCAGCCACCTGCCCGAGCCCGTATCGCCAAGTCGCCAGCAGCGGGTCGCCCCCCTCGGTCGCCAGCAGCAGGTCGGCGGTCGGTTTCAGTTTCGTCACGTTATAGCCGAGAAGCAGCGGGGCTTGATCCCAGGCGATACCTTCAAGCACCTCCGCCTTTCGCACCGGCACGGCGGAGAAAGGATCTTCCGAAAGGCTGCTTTGCGCCACCCGCATCGTCTCCGTGGTGAAGATCTGCGGCAGCGTCAGCGCATCGCTCGTCAGGTAAAAGCGCCCGCCCCCCGTGAGCGCCAGTTGCTTGAGGAAGCTCACGTCCTTGTCGTTGCCGCTCCCCAGGGCGACCACGGAGGTGGTGATCCGGGCCGATGTCATCGCGGCGGCGAGGTCGACCGCCGTGCCGGGAACCTGCGCGCCGTCAGGCATCTCGCCGGAGGCCTTTTCCTCCGCGTCGGCGGCGTCGGAAAAAAGAATGATGTGCTTGATCTTCGCGTTCACCTCGCGCAGTTGCGCGTACGCTTCCACTAGCGAGGTGTAAACATAAATGCCGCCCCCTCCGGCAGTAATGCGAAGGATGTTCCGCGAGACCTCCCCCTTGTTTGCATGCCGCGCCAGCGGGGCGATCATGTGCACCTTCGTATCCACCGCCATAACGCCAAGCAGATCCTTCGGTTGCAGTACGTCGAGCGCCAGCGCCGCCCCCTGGTTGGCCAGCGACATCTTTGTCTGCCCGGCGACCTGCGCGTTCATCGAGCCGGAGTTGTCGAGCACGATCATCAGCGCCACGGAGGGAGTCTCCGCGCGGTCGTCATGGTCGGTCTTCACCGGCAACATCGCTTCGATGGGCGTGCGAAAATAACCGCCCACGCCGAAGCTGTTCTCGCCGCCCAGCATGGCGAAGCCGCCGCCGAAATCCTTCACCCAACGGGCATAGAGCTGCATCTGCGCCCGCGAAAGGTGCAGGGCGGAGATATCACTCAAGACGAGTGCATCGTATCCCTGCAACTCCTCGATCCGCTTCGGCAGCCCCTGGGCCGGGCGGGTTTCGACCTCGATCTTCTCCGCAACCAGGGCGCTTTTAAGCGGTTGGAGGCGGTCCTCGGAAGAGT
>Ga0180217_1004060_pt1 | contig 11824 bp, 12 predicted proteins | sample eDN3rd37CBELigOP_FD_128521 | JGI IMG/M metagenome (GOLD analysis project Ga0180217, IMG submission 128521) | Enriched Organic Plus compost microbial communities from Emeryville, California, USA - eDNA 3rd pass 37_C BE-Lig OP (version 2) (version 2) ... | reverse complement strand
TACAACAAGAACATCAAGTTTGACGGCAGATGGACCTTGCAGATCAAATCTCCCTTTAGCGGAAACAACAGCATCGCTTTCTGCAGGTTGAGGTAGCAGGCATCCAACACTCAAGAATTGGCGGTAATTCAATGAGATAGTAGGAACTGTTCCAGTCTCTGTAGAAGAGAGCGCTGGCCGGTAACAAGCTTCTCATGAGCCTCATCGAGGCTGAACCAGGCTGCGCGATCCACTTCCGGGAAGCTGCTCATCCTACCGCTGCGCGGCGGCCATTCCATCTCGAATGTGTTGCTCGCAAGTGTTGACGGATCGAAGTCGGCCTCGAGCGCGAAGGCGGTAACGATTTTCCCCCCGGACTGGCGGATCTCGTCGAGCGGGATCAGCTCGCCTGAAACGGCCCAGCCGGTCTCTTCCGCAAACTCGCGAAGCGCGGCGGCTTCAGGCTGCTCATCCTCGGAATATTCCCCCTTGGCGATTGACCATGCGCCGGCGTCACGCTTCTGCCAGAACGGTCCACCGGGATGAACGAGAAGAACCTCGACGCCTCCTGGCGTTCTCCTGAAGGGCAGGATACCCGCGCTTCTTCGTGGCATGAAGGAGCTCCCCTCTCAAGGAATGCCTGGCGACGAATGATCTGAAACCGCAGCGACAAACCGTTGGCCATTTCCCATGTTGCATTTTACTGCGGCTTCACGTCACGATGGCCCGTCCGGAACAGTATTTCAACGAACTTGCTTTTAGCGGTGCCATGGCATCATCTAGCGCGTACGAGTCTGCTGGGCGTATTCACATCAAGTATCTGTATTAGTCGGTTCGACAGAGGCCGTGCATTTGAAAATCATTATCTATCGTATTGGGGTGCTGGTCGCTGCGATCCTGCTTTGGTGGTTCTTTTCCACCATTGTCGAACGTCAGCTCATTCCCTCGCCGCTGGCTACGTTCCACGCAGCGCAGCGCCTGATTGCAGAAGGACGACTGTCAACTGCGCTGCTGGATACGCTTTCCATCTATGTTGGAGGCTATGGCGCAGCGATCCTGATCGGCATTCCGCTCGGCCTCCTGATGGGCACCGTTCGTACCCTCGGCAAGACGCTGGACATCTTCGTCTATGCGCTCTCGGCAACGCCGCGCGTGGCCTTCATTCCGCTGATCATCGTGTTCCTCGGGCTCGGAGCCTCGGCCAAGACCTTCATCGTCTTCCTCGGCGCGGTAATGCCGATTCTCATCAATGCCTATGCGGGCGCGCTCAACTCAGATGAGGACCTGGTCGAGATGGCACGCTCTGTGGGAGCGAGCAAGTCGCGCATCTTCCGGGAGATTGTGCTGCCCGGTGCCCTGCCCTTCGCCATCACCGGTCTCAGGATCGGCGCGACAATCGGTCTGATCAACACTGTCGTGGCCGAACTCTACACAGCCGTGAGGGGGCTTGGCGGTTTGCTCGCCATCTATGGTAATACATTCCGCATGGCCGAATACTTTGTCATCGTCTTCACGCTGGCGCTAATCGGCGTTCTTGTGACCACCGCACTTCGGTTGCTCGAGATGCGCCTTGAACGCTGGCGCGGAAACGGGGCATAACACTTAACAATAATCGTCTGGGAGAGGTTGTCATGAAATTCCTATCCAGCGCCCTTGCGGCCCTGATTCTATCGACGTCAGTTGTCGCGGCCGAACCGTTCCGCCTCATTGTCACCGACCTCGAAACACCCCTGGTGCCCAATTCCGTCATGGATCTGGCGCTTCAGGAGGGCTATTTCGAGCGAGAAGGCGTCGAGGTCGAGCTCGTCCGCGTGCAGCAGACCCCGTCCGCGCTTGCGGCCATCCAGGCCAATGAGGGCGACATGGCCAACATCGGCACCGACGCGCTGCTCCTGCTCGTCGCCAATGGCGCCAATGACCTGAAGGCCGTCGTTTCGCCCAACAAATCCCTGCCCTTCCTGATCGCCGCAAAGGATGAGATCAAGGCGCCGGCAGATCTCGCCGGCAGGAGCTTCGGTATCGGCCGTCCGGGGAGTATTGACCATTCGCTCAGCACCCGCGTGCTCGGCAAGTATGATGTTGATGTCTCAAAGATCGACATGGTGGCACTTGGCCAACCGAACCAGCGCGCGCAGGCGCTTGTCGCCAGCCAGATCGACGCGACGACCATGTCCATCGGCACCTGGGCAGCCATGCCAGACACGACCGGCCTGCACATCCTGATCAGCCAGGATGACTACTACAAGGCGGCTCCTGTCGTCAGCAAGGTCAACATCGTGACCGCCAAGGCCCTGGAAGAGCGCCGCGACGACGTGAAGAAGGTGATTGCCGCCCTCATAAAGGCTTCGCGCGACTTTGCGGCCGATCCCTCGGTCTGGGTGGAAGCCATGGTCAAGGCCCGCCCCGACGTGGAAAAGGCAACACTCGAGAGCCTCGGCGAGGCGTTCAAGCAGAGCTGGAGCGTCAATGGTGGCCTGAGCAAGGATGAGCTCGAATACACCACCACCGCACTTTATGAAGGCGGCGACTTCGCCAATGTGCGCAAGGTCGAGCTTTCAGAGTGGGCCGACTTCTCGGTCATCGATGAGGTGATCGCCGAGCTTGGTGCCAACGAGTCCCAGGATCCCGTCACGCGATGAGAAGTGACGCAGCTGGCGGGTCCGTGCCGAAATCCCCCGTCATTGAACTCAAAGGCGTATCGAAGGGATTTGGGGCCGGGACCGGCGAGCGCGTCGCTGCCTTGCAGGACATCAACTTTGAACTGACCGAGGGCACCTTCACGGCGATCCTCGGTCCCTCTGGCTGTGGCAAGACTACACTGCTTCGACTGATCGACGGGCTGGTGAAGCCTGATGCCGGCACCGTCCTCGTGGCGGGGCGTCCGCCCCGTCCTGGCCCGGAGATGGGCTTTGTCTTTCAGTCCTTCCGGCTGATCCCGTGGCGCACGGTGCGCGGGAATGTGGAATTTGCCCTCGTGGAGGCCATTTCCGACCCTCAGGAGCGCCGCCGTCGTGCCGACCAGTATATCAAGCGAGTGGGTCTGACCCGCTTTGCGGATGCGTACCCCCGCCAGCTTTCCGGCGGCATGAGACAGCGTGCGGCACTTGCGCGGGCGCTCGCCTGCGAGCCTGAAATCCTCCTCCTCGATGAGCCCTTCGCCAGTCTCGACGCGCAGACGCGCGAGCTGATGCAGGTGGAGCTGATGCGGCTCTGGTCCGAGCGCAAGTCGCTCGCCGTCTTCGTCACACACAGCGTGGATGAGGCCATCTTCCTCGCCGACCAGATCGTGCTGATGGGTCCGCGCCCAGGCCGTATCCTCGAAGTGATCGACGTTGACCTCAGGCGGCCCCGCTGGAGGTATGACGTGCGTGCTGAACCCAGGTTTGCCGAGCTCCGGCAGTACCTGTGGGAACGGATCCGCGCGCTCGTGCTCTCCGACCCGCAGTCCGACTTCTACGGCCGCGAAGAGGTTCAGTCCTTCACGACAGGATCCTGACCCGCATGAACCTCCTGCAAGACCTGACCCTCGACGCGTTCGTGTCACGGCTCATCGCGATGCTGATCTTCAGCGGCGTGCTGGGCGGCCTGCTGGCTTTGCTGGCGCGACTGATGGGAGACCGCCGTCCGCAATATTCGGGCAGGCTGACGGCCAATCCGTTCGCCCATGTGGCGGTGCCGGGTGCGCTGCTGGCTGCCATCTTCGGCATCGGCTGGATCCGGATCATACGCTTCGACGCAAGCCAGAACCGCTGGGGCAAGGCCGGCGTTATGGTCGTGGCGCTGGCAGGGCTCGCCCTTGCGCTCGCCACCGTCCCGCTTGTCGATCTGCTCCGGCAGATCGCCGTCAACACGCTTCCACCGACCGCTGGCTATGCCGTGATCCAGACCATGATCCAGTATCAGCAGGTGGCCGTGGCCACTGTCGTGCTGAATCTGCTGCCTCTGCCGGGCCTCGTTTGCGGAGCAATCTGGCCAGCGTTCCGACCGGACCGGGAAAAGCGCATAATGCGTCAGGAACCGATCCTGCTCGGCATCCTGGCCGCTGCGATTGTCGCCGGCTTTGTTGGAAATCCGGCCCCGAAGCTTCTTCCCTATCTTTCAAGTCTGGCATGAAAAACCCTCGTGGTGAACCACGAGGGGGCCAAACGATCTACATGATTGCGCGGGCGTCTCAGTCCCCTGCCCGGCCCTGATAACCGTGCTTTTCGATGATACTGGTTATCGTACCGTCGGCGACGAGGGCATCGATCGCCTTGTCCACTTCGCTGCGCAGGAAGCTGTTGCGTGTGGTGACCACCGCGCCAACATGCGTTTCAGACGGCGGGATGGGATCATTGGCGACCACGCGCAGGTCTTTCGCATCTTCGCGGGTCTTCTGGAGTCTCGTCAGCGCGGGCTGCCAGAGGATCATGCCTGAAATGGTGCCGTCCAGCACGCGCGTCGTCATCAGATCGAAATCGGCATAAGGTAGACGGACCCATGTCTGTTCCTTCGGAAGCTGGCGCGCCCATGTGATGTAGTTCATCTCCCCCATGCTGGCCATGGCGGTGCCGATGCGCTGCGTCTTCGGGATGTCACCCAGCTTCTGCCATTCCTTGTTCGCCACCACCATCACGAAGGGCAGTGTCGCGTATGGGCGGGTCAGCGCGAAGGCTTCCGAGACCGGCGCATTAGGTGAAACCGAAACGCCCATGAAGAGGTCGCAGCTATTAGTCATGGCCAGCGTGACCTCGGTCAGAAGGCCGGCACCATTCAGCGGAAAGCCGCCGAAACCTTCCTGCACCTCGACCTTCAGGAACAGTGCCTCGCCGATAGCATTGGCCACGTCCTCATCGAAGGCACGGATGACGCTGGTCCGGTCAAAACAGACGCGAAGTGTATCGCCGCTGAGACGAACGCTGTTGTCGATCTCTTCAGGCGGAACTTCGGAGAGCTGAGCCTGAGCTGCCAACGAGGAAAGGACAAGCATCGCTGCCGTAAGAAACTTGCGCATGGTCTTGAATCCTTTTCCAAAAAAGGAAGGGGCCTCAAGGCCCCCTCCATCCTGATTTTCTGTCAGCTTACTGCTTGGGCAGCTTGAAGACGAAGATCGAGTTGCCCGAACCGGTCGGCAGCGGAATCTCCGGGAAGGCCGAGGAGATCGAGCTTGCGGAGTTCGAGTAACCGGTCGGGACGACCAGGTACTGCTCGCCGTCGATTGCATAGGTGGACGGATAACCGCCGATCGGCGCGTTCAGACGCTGCGACCAGACAACCTCACCGGTCTCCTGATCCCAAGCCTTGACTTCGCGGGCAGCATCACCACCGAACACCAGACCACCGGCGGTTGCGAGAACCGAGCTGGTCGGGGTCGGACGCGAACGGTAATCCCACTTGGTGGTACCTTCGGTCGGGCCAACCTTGATGGCCTGAACGAGACCAGCCATGGTCTGGCCTTCCGGCAGAACACGGGGACCGAACTTCGTTGCACCAACGGCGTTGCCGGCGGTGAACTCCGTCTGGGTCGGAGCAATCGTGTTGCAGGCTTCCGTCAGCGGAACGTAGTAGGACTGGGTGAGCGGGCTGTAGGCGCCTGCCTGCCAGAGCTTGCCGCCGGAGACGGAGGTGCAGATCATCTTCGTTTCACCAACGGCCTGCGGAACCAGGTCTTCGTTGATGTGAACGGTGCCGTCCGAATCGATCTTGGTCACGACGTTCTGGTAGACCGTTTCCTTGTGCCACAGATACTTGCCGGTAGCAAAGTCAAGACCGAAGGCAATACCGTTCTTGCCCGGAACGGTCACGACCATCTTCTTGCCGTCCTGCTCGACGATCATGCGCTCGAACGGGCTGTCCAGGTCCCAGTTGTCGCGGGGCAGGTGCTGGTAGTACCACTTCAGCTTGCCGGTATCGATGTCGAGGGCGAGCGTGGAGTTGGTGTAAAGCGTGGAGCCATCGCCCGAACCGCGGATCAGCTCGGAGTAAGGTCCAGGCATACCGATGCCCCAGACGGTCGTGCGGGTTTCCGGATCATATGCACCGGTCGTCCACGGCGTACCACCCCAACGGTTCTCTGGTGGGACGTCGCCCCAGCTCTTCTGCTGTTCCGGGTTTTCCGGATCATCGATGGTGTTGAAGCGCCACAGCTCTTCACCGGTGTTGAAGTCGTGAGCCAGGATGTAGCAGCCACCAGCCGTACCAGCGATGGAGCAGCCGGAAATCGCGCTGATGATCTTGTTGTCTACGACGAGCGGGCCAACCGTGTAGGAGTAACCCTTGTTGTAGTCGAGAACCTGCTTCTCCCAGACGACCTTGCCATCCAATGCGTTGAGCACGACGATCTTGGCGTCAGCGGTCGTCAGAACAACCTTGTCCTGATAGAGCGCAATCGAGTTCTTCTGGCGGCGTGCCTGGTTGATCTGGTAGCTCCAGCTGGAGGGCAGCTGGGCCAGCTCATGGCGGTAGGTCCAGATGCGGTCGCCGGTCTTTGCGTCCAGTGCCTCAACAACGTTGTTGTTGGTCTGGAGGAACATGATGCCGTCATGGATCAGCGGCGCGGTTTCCTGGATACCGGCCTCAGCCATCGGCCACGCCCAGGCGAGCTGCAGCTTGCCAACGGTATCCTTGTTGATCAGGTCGAGCTTGCTGTAGCCCTGGTTGTTGTAGGCGCCACGGAACGACAGCCAGTCTTCAGCCGGCGGATTCGCGTGCATCTCGTCGGTAACCGGGGTGTACTCACGCTGCTTTGCGTCCTGCGCGTAAAGCGGTCCGCTGATAGCGACGAGTACCGACGTTGCCGCGAGAAGTGACTTTAGTGTGAATTTCACGGGGATTCTCCCTGAATGCGCAATTAGAAATTATTGACCATTCGCTTGAGGCAGCTTCTTGCCCCAGGTGTAGGCTTGCGGAACGCTGGGCTTGGCAGCTTCAGCCGGTGCGGCAGGATCGGCACCCCCCGGAAGCTTCTTGCCCCACGTGAAAGCCTGCGGAACGGCAGGTGCGGCGGCTGGCGCGTCCTGCTGCACGGCGGCCGGAGCAGCAGCAGACGCCCCCGCCGAAGTCTCAGCTGCGAGCGACACGTTGTACATCTCATCACCGACGGCCAGTGGCTTGGAGCCGGGCTGGGCGCCGTTGAAGCTCATGATGTAGGCAACGATGTTGACGTAGGTCTCTTCGCCAAGCTCACCAGGAGCATCTGGCGGCATTGCAACGGAAATGAAGTCGTAGAGACCGCCTGCGGTGTCCCAGTTCTGCATGACGTCACTGCCAGCCAGGCCGGGCGCTTCGGGCCCTTCTAGGTTGACGCCGTGACAACGGGAACAGTTGCTGTTGTATGCAGTTTTTCCTGCTTCCGCCTGTTCTGCGGTAAAACCGTCAGCTGAGGCGATACCGGAGTACGCAGCAGCCAACCCTGCAAATGTCAAAAAAACGAGTCGTTTCATCCCTAGAGGCACATGACCCTCCTGCTAAAACACGATCGGCTCCATTGATAAACATAGGAACAATATCCCAATGACAATGGGCCTTGTTGCTTCGCTGTGAGATATAATTACCAGCGAAACGTTTAATCAGGTATCTGGATTATGGTGCTGAGTCCATACTCAACGGATCTCCCCCCGAACCATTCGGTTCTGTTGATTTTTTCAACGGATCGCCCCACCGCCCGGAAAAGAGTTTGGTCCCCCTTCCACAACCCCAGGGCCATCGGATAGCGGCTGAACTTTTCTGGTTCCAGCCAAGTCACACGGTAATCCGGCGGCAGGCCGGCTGAGGATGCGACAAAACGTTCCATGATCGCTCCATCCACAGTACCACTTTGTAAAAGCTTGGGAATTTCCGCTTCAGAGCGCACCAAAACGGGCTTGATTCCCCGCTCTCGAACCCAGGAAGAGAGACTCACCCGGTCGAGCCCGGTCGATCCAGGCCACACCGCCCATGTTGATCCTGGCGATGGTGCTTTGCCTGTTAATGATATGGCGACCCATCCCGTTTCCGCTCCTGTGGGAATCGTCTGAAGGAAGTTTCGTGTCTGAACTGTATCGGCGACGCCTCCTGCAATCACGTTGCATTGACCACGCGTAAGCTGCCAGTTACGCGGATTGAAGTCCTTTCCCATTGACAGCATCACGTTCACGGTGAGGCGAACGCCGAGATCCTCCGCAACTTTCCGCATGAGCTCGATGTCGAAGCCCGGTGCCTGCGGATCATCCTGCACCAGCGGCGGGAATTCCGCCGGAACACAGAGCTTCAGCACACCGGTCCGCTTCACGTCCGCCAGAGAATTGTCGGGCGGCAGGAAACTGACCGCCACGAGACCCGCCGCAACCACCGCCAGGTTGACGGCCACCTGCAGCCAACGATTGCCCCTCCGCCTCTTCATGAGCGGTTGAAGTCCCAGAGAGCCACAACGAAGAACACGACGCACATGCCCGCGATGACGGCAAGGCCGTAAAAGCTCGGGAACTGATTGAAATTGATCAGCACCCCGCGCAGCGCATCCACCGCGTAGGTGATCGGGTTGGCGCGCACGAGAAACACGAGCCATTCCGGATAGCTGGTGACCGCCTGCGTGCGTGACAGCGACGGATCAAGCGGGAAGACCGAGGACGAGGTGAAATAGAGCGGCAGAATCAAGGTGTTGGAGAACACGCCGAAGCCTTCGAAGCTGCGCACCCGGGCGGCAAGCAGAATGCCGAACGACGTCAGTCCGAAGGACAGCACGAACATGAGACCGATCGCCTTGACGATCTGGTCGACGCTCATTGTCACGTCGGCGAACCGGGCCAGCAGCAGCACGAGGCAGCCGTGCAGCGTCGCCACGGTCGCGCCGCCCAGCACCTTGCCGAGGAGGATCATGGAGCGCGGCATGGGAGAAACCAGCACCTCACGCAGGAAACCAAACTCGCGATCCCAGATCACCGACACGGCAAACTGGATCGAGGTATACATGATGTTGAGGACGATCACGGCCGGGAAGAGGAATTGCAGATAGGTGTACGGGATGACATAGTTCACCTGTCCATATACCTCGCCGCGGAAGTATGGATTGAGCCCCACGCCCAGAATCAGCAACCAGATCAGCGGCCGGCTCACGCCGCCGATGAGCTGGCCACGGTCGCGCGTCGCGCGCATGATCTCACGCAGCCAGACGCCATAGACACCTCTCAGAAGGACCACCAGCTCGTTCATCGGCGTTCTCCGCGTCCGTGGGATACCCTGCCGGGATCGGCGCGGTCCCTGAGCTCGCGTCCGGTCAGCGACAGGAACACACTTTCGAGCGTCGGTTCGCGGTGGCGCACTTCCATGACCTTTCCTTCGAACACCCCTGTCTTGAACAACTCTGGATCAGCGCTTTCGGCCGGGACCACGACGCTTTTAACGCCGAGCACCTGAGCCTCGGGGAAGCGATTCTGGACTTCCTGGCGCGTCGCCTCATCGATGGTGTCCACCTGCAGCCAGCGGCGGCCATGCTCCCGCTTGAGCGCCTCCGGTGAGCCCTGTGCGATGATCTTGCCGTGGTCGATGACGCAAACCACGTCGGCGTCCTCGACTTCCTCGATATAGTGCGTGGTCGTCAGTACCGTCAGCGACCATTCTTTCCGCAGCCGGTCAAGGTAGTGCCAGATCTGCTGGCGCGTCTGGGCGTCGAGGCCGACGGTGGGCTCATCCAGAAACAGGATCTTTGGCTCGTGCATCAGCGCGCGGGCAATTTCCAGCCGACGCTTCATACCGCCCGAGAATGTGCGGACGACATCGTCTTCCCACTCCTCGAGGCCAACCAGCTCCAGCACCTGGCGGATGCGAGTCTCGCGGCGACGGCGGCCAAGCCCATGAACCAGGCCATGAAACTCGAGGTTTTCGCGTGCCGTCAGCCGGTCATCGAGGCTTGATGTCTGGAACACAACACCAATGGACCGCCGCGCCCGCCGCGGATAGCGCAGCGCATCGTGCCCGGCGACGGAGACGCTGCCCGAATCCGGCCGCTGCAGTGTGCAGAGGATGTTGATCAGCGTGGTCTTGCCCGCGCCATTGGGGCCAAGCAGGGCGAAGCTTGCGCCTTCCTCGATATCGAAGCTCACACCATCCAGAGCAACTTTACCACTGTAGCTGGCACGAAGATCTCTCGCACTAATGAGGTGTGTCATCGACTTTCAGACTTCACAGGAATGGGCCATCCGCGGTGTGCAGACAGCTTAAGACCAAGGCAGTGCATATATACCCGCCCCGTGACTGTTCACAATGGTTTACCGGTTTGAGCAAGATGGATCGACATCGCTGAACAAATGGTTGCCAGCCAGTTCTCCCACGACGAGCCAATCACTTTTCGTCACTCGAAACGAGCGAAAAATTGCCGTCAGCCTCAGGTTTTCTGCCTTGTCGACCCCGGCCGGCTTGCATCAAATACAAGCAAGTGTATTGAGGTGGCCAAAATCGTCGCCGCAGGAGGCTGACGGAGACTCACAGGTTGGCTTTCTGGATGGAGTGCATGCCGGCTGGCGATTGGAACAGATGACCGACTCCACTGATACGATCACCGCCCACTCGCCCAAACCCGGCACTTTTGCCGCCCTCCGCTATCGCAACTACCGGCTTTACTGGCTGGGCAACGTCGTCTCTTTCGTGGGCGATTGGCTGGACCAGATCGCACTCAACTGGCTGGTGATCTCCACGACCGGCGACCCCATCATGCTGGGGCTGGTCAATCTCGGCCGAGGCCTTCCCATCATGCTCTTCGCCATGTTCGGCGGCGCTGTCGCCGACCGGGTCGACCGGCGAACGATGCTGATCTGTACACAGTTCCTCGCGATGATGGTCGCGATCGGCCTTGCCTGCACCGTAGCCTTTTTCGATGCATCGATCTGGATCATCCTGATGCTGGCGACCTGTCGCGGTCTGATAGTCGCCTTCAACATGCCGGCGCGCAATTCGCTGATCTATCAGCTGGTCCCGCGTGAAGCAGTAGCAAGTGCGGTTTCGCTCAACTCCGTCACCATGAACATGGCGAAGATCATCGGCCCACTGGCCTCGGCGGCGATCATTGCAAGCCTTGGCGTGACTGCCTGCTTCGTCGCCAATGCCATCAGCTTCACCTTCGTCATGGCGATGCTGATGTTCATCGACCTGCCCAAGCAGAAACTGGCCCGAAAAACGGAATCCCTGCTTGAAAGCATGGTGAGCGGCTTTGCCTACATGAAGCAAGAGCCCATTCTGCTGATGCTGGTAGCTGTGGCGCTGGTACCGACCTTCTTTTGCCAGCCCTATATGCAGTTTCTGTCGGTCTTTTCTGCGCAGGTTTTCGACGCAGGGGCGTCCGGCTTCGGCATCATGACGGCTATTGCCGCAGCGGGTTCCATCTGCGGCGGTCTCTTGGCGAGCCGCGTTCAGCGCGAGGTGCGGCGTGGCTCGATCATGCTTGTCTTCATGGCCTGTTTTGCTTTGGCGCTCATCCTGTTCTCGGCCGCGCCCAACATCTATTGGGCGATCCCGATCCTGTTTGCGGCAGGCGCGATGCACATCGCCTACAATTCCTCGAATGACACGATCCTGCAGCTGACAGTCGATGACTCCTACCGTGGCCGCGTTCTGGCCTCGCTCTTCATGACGCGCGGGCTCATGCCGGTCGGCACTGCGACCATGGCGCTTCTCGCCGCCGCCGTTGGACCCCGTCTCGCGCTCGGGCTGATGTCCACGGTCGTTCTCCTCTTCGCCATCGTCCTCTGGATCTGGATGCCGAAATTGCGGAACCTCAGGGTCTGAACGCAAGAAACGGGCCGCAGCCCGCTTCCGTTGTTGCAACAGCCGATTTTCAGGCCTTCTTGTAGGTCAGCGTGCGCTCGATCTGGCGCTCCGGCTTCTTCTCGCCGGC
>Ga0180217_1004059_pt1 | contig 11837 bp, 9 predicted proteins | sample eDN3rd37CBELigOP_FD_128521 | JGI IMG/M metagenome (GOLD analysis project Ga0180217, IMG submission 128521) | Enriched Organic Plus compost microbial communities from Emeryville, California, USA - eDNA 3rd pass 37_C BE-Lig OP (version 2) (version 2) ... | reverse complement strand
CACGCCTTCGGTCGCAAGCAATGCCGTTGCCTGACGTGCCAGCGCGTTGTCCGGCGCAGTGAGGATCTCGTACAGGTCGTCTTCTTCGAGGCTGTCGAGCTCGACACGAATCGGGAAGCGGCCCTGCAATTCCGGGATCAGGTCACTTGGTCGGTGCGACGAGAACGATCCAGCCGCAACGAACAGGATGTGGTCGGTGCGCACCGGCCCGTAGCGCGTTGCGACGACCGAGCCTTCGATAATCGGCAGCAGGTCGCGTTGAACACCTTCGCCCGAGACATCCGGCCCGTAGTCGCCGTCGTTGATCGTCTTGTCGATCTCGTCGATGAAAACGACGCCAGATTCCTCGACACGCTTGAGCGCCTCATCGATGACGCTGTCGATGTCCACGAGCCGCTCGGCTTCTTCGTGCGTCAGAATACGCCGCGCCTCGGCAACCGACACTGTACGCCGCACGCGTGGTGGACCGGACGCGCGCATGATTTCGCGCAGCGTGTCTGGCAGCTCGTCCGGCGCGACGCCGGTGATGATCTCGAACGGCATCATCATCGGGTCGTCGTCCTGGGCCACGTCGATGACAACTGTCTGGTCTTCGATGGCGTTTGTGCCCAGTTGCTCGATCAGCTTGTTGCGGCGTCGGGTTCGGCGGCGCTTGGCCGCAGGAGTCAATGGCTGGGCGTCCTCGGACATATCGGTGGCGTCCGCTTCGATAGATGAATCCATTTGTTCGACGAGCAGGTCGATCAGCCGCTGCACGGCCGCTTTCGACGCTTCCGCGTTGACTGCGTCCATGCGCTCCTTGTGGAGCATGGCGATGCTCGTCTCGACCAGATCGCGAATCATCGACTCGACGTCGCGACCGACATAGCCGGTTTCGGTGAACTTGGTCGCCTCGACCTTGACGAACGGTGCCTTCACGATCTTGCTGACCCGGCGGGCGATCTCTGTCTTGCCGACGCCGGTCGGCCCGACCATCAGGATGTTGCGCGGCTGAACCTCGTCGCGCATGTCCTCGTCGAGCTGCCGCCGTCGCCAGCGCGTGCGCAGCGCAACCGCGACGGCGCGCTTGGCAGCAGTCTGTCCGATGACGTAGCGGTCGAGCTCGGCGACAATTGCCTTTGGCGTCAACTCGGTCATGCCTGCTCCTCCGCGTTCTCGTCATCGTCTTCGCCGTCGTCCGTCGCGTCGATTGATTCGACGACGATGTGCGAGTTGGTGAAGATGCACAGGTCTGCCGCGATCTTCATCGACTCCTGGACGATATCGAGGGCGGAGAGCGAGGTGTGCTCGCGGAGCGCGCGGGCAGCCGCCATCGCATAGGGCGCGCCGCTGCCGATTGAGGCGATGCCATCATCGGGCTGCAGGACGTCCCCCTCGCCGGAGAGGATCAGGATGGTCTCAGCGTCGGCAACGATGAGCTGGGCTTCGAGCCGTCGCAAGTAGCGATCGGTACGCCACTCCTTGGCAAGCTCGACCGCAGCGCGCCGAAGGTCGCCCTTCCAGTCGCGCAATTGAGACTCAAACTTTTCGAAGAGCGTCATCGCGTCGGCGACAGCACCGGCGAACCCGGCGATGACTGCGCCGTCGTGGAGCAAGCGGATCTTCCGCGCGCCGTGTTTGACGACCATGTCACCAAAAGTAACCTGACCGTCGCCTCCGATCGCGACGCTGCCGTCGCGCAGGACGCCGAGAATCGTTGTTGCATGCCAGCGAGTTGGAAGGTTTGATTGGGGATTCAAGCTCAGAATCACTGCCGTTTCTGCATGACAGCGCGGGTGACTGAAAACGGTGGACAGGCCGCGCCAACCGGCAATTCTACCTGACGGCACCAATCGCGGTGGGGCTGGCCAGATGGGGCCGCCGGGCGCTAGAAAGGCACCCGGCGGCAGGCGATCAGGCGGGGATCGCGTCGGCGGTGTTTGAGCTGCGTGTTGCACGTCGGCTGTAGCCGCACGACGTGCATTTCACGTCGGTTTCCTTGCGGTTCGTGTAGACAAGCGGCTCTCCGCATTGCGGGCACTTCTCGCCGGTCGGCTTCAGCCACGAGACATAATCGCACGACTGTGGGTCGTCCTTGCGCCAGTTGCTGCAACCATAGAACAGGCGGCCCCGAGTCGAGCGCCGCTCGATCACTTCGCCGACCTGGCACTTCGGGCAGGGGACGCCGATCTTGGTCAGCAGCGGCTTGGAGTTACGACACTCCGGGAATCCACTGCAGGCAAGGAATCGGCCATAGCGGCCCAGCTTGATCACCATCGGACGTCCGCACTTCTCGCAGACCTCATCAGTCGGTTCGTCGCGAACCTTGACGCGCTCCATCGTCTGTTCGGCGTGCTGGAGCGTGTCCTTGAACGGACTGTAGAAGTCGCGGATCACCGGCACCCAGTTCCGCTCGCCGGACGCGATGTCGTCCAGCTCCTCTTCCATGCCGGAGGTGAACCCGATATCAACGATGGCCGGGAAGTGCTCGACGAGGATGTCGTTCACAACGAGGCCAAGCTCGGTCGGTGCGAGGCGCTTCTCTTCGTTCGTAACGTAGTTTCGCGCGAGCAGCGTCGCAATCGTCGGCGCGTAGGTGCTCGGTCGTCCAATGCCATTCTCTTCGAGCGCCTTCACCAGCGTCGCCTCGGTGTACCGGGGTGGCGGCTGGGTGAAGTGCTGCTCGGGCAGGATCTTCAGCAGGTCGAGCAGATCGTTGGCCGTGAGCACCGGCAGCGCGGCGCGGTCGATCTCGTCAACCTCGTCGTCGTCGCGATCCTCGCGATAGGCGCGGATGAATCCGGCGAACTTGATGACAGAGCCGGTAGCGCGGAAGCGGTATGGCTTCTCCTCGCCCGGCCGTCCGGCATCGATGTCGACGCCTGTCGCGTCGAAGATCGCGTTGCGCATCTGGCTGGCGATGAATCGCTTCCAGATCAGGTCATAGACCTTGAACTGCGGACCGGTCAGGTGGCCTTTAACCATCTCTGGCGTGCGCCGCGGATCGGTCGGGCGAATCGCCTCGTGCGCTTCCTGGGCGCCCTTTGCGCGCCGCGTGTAGACAGGCGGTCGCTCAGGCAGGAACTCGGCGCCGAACTTCGAAGCAATCGCATCGCGTGCCATCTGCTGTGCGACGCTGGCGACGTTCGTTGAGTCGGTTCGCATGTAGGTGATGAGACCCTGCGTGCCCTCGGAGCCGAGGTCGACGCCTTCGTACAGCTCCTGGGCGATCTGCATCGTTCGGCGCACGGGATAGCGCAGCTTGCGCGATGCTTCCTGCTGCAGCGTACTCGTCGTGAATGGCGGTGATGGTCTGCGCTGCGTCTCACGCGTCTGCACGTCTGCGACGACGTATTCAGCGCCTTCCAGCCCGGCGAGGACTGCGTCGGTCGACTCCTTGTCGGCCAGCTCGGCCTTCTTACCGGAGATGCGTGACAGGCCGGCCTTGAAGACGTTGGCTTTGTTGGTCGCTGCGCCATGCTTCTTGAGCTCGGCATCGATCGACCAGTATTCGCGCGGCACAAACGCGTCGATCTCGCGTTCGCGCTCGGCGACAAGCCGCAGCGCAACAGACTGAACGCGCCCGGCCGACAGCCCGCGCTTGACCTTCTTCCAGAGCAGCGGCGAGATGCCGTAGCCCACCAGCCGGTCGAGCACACGGCGCGCCTGCTGCGCGTCGACGAGGTCCATATCGATCTGGCGCGGATTATCCATCGCTGCGCGGACGGCGTCGGGCGTGATCTCGTTGAAGACGACGCGCTTCACCTTCGTCGGGTCAGGCTGCGTCGCTTCGGCCAGATGCCAGGCGATTGCCTCGCCCTCGCGGTCGGGGTCAGTCGCCAGGATGACCTCGCGCGCCTTCTGAACGGCGGCCTTCAGTTCCTTCACCGTCTTCGACTTGTCGCGAGGAACGGTGTACTTCGGCAGGAAGTCGTCATCAACGTTGATACCGAGCGTGCTCTTTGGCAGGTCGCGGACATGGCCCATCGAGGCGCGGACAGAGTAGCCTCGCCCCAGGTACTTCTCGATCGTGCGCGCCTTGGCTGGTGATTCAACGATAACGAGACGGCCGTTGGATGCGGATCGGGTTGTTGATCCCTTTACCGTCCTGGTGGTGGTCTTCTTCGCTGTCGTCTTCTTCGGTTTCGTTCCGGTCGTTGGTTTCGTGGCCATTTCTATCCAATTACGTGGTTGCGGAGGCGGTCGACGTACGTGCTGAAACACCTGCCAGCAGTTCTCGAATACCGCCGATCATCTCACTATAACAATGTTGTCGAGCCGCGTTCCCGCAGCTCTTCGACAAGCTGTTTCACTTCCTGCGTCCGCGATCGATCGCAGATCAGCAGTGCATCATCGGTGTCGATCACGACGACATTCTGCAGCCCAAGCAGGGCAACGAGACGCCCCTGGCCGAAGACAAAGCTGCCCTGCGCATCGCGAGCCAGCAGCTCGGCGTTGATTGCCAGGTTCGCGCTCGGGTCACTCACGTCTGCGCTGATGGTACCGAGGCCGTGCCAGTCGCCCAGGTCAGTCCAGCCAAATGTGGCGGGCACGACGGCGACATGGGTTGACGGCTCAAGAATGCCATGATCGATCGTTACGTCGGAGACGGTTGGCCAGATGGCGTTCAGCGTCTCCTGCTGTCGCGGCGTATCCCAATCGGCGGCAATGCGCTCCAGCGCGCTGGCCAGCTCGGGAAGATGGGTCCGCATCTCGTCAAGCAGCACGCGCGCCTTCCAGACGAACATGCTGGCGTTCCACAAATACTCGCCAGACGCGACGTATTCCTCAGCGACCTCCGCGTCGGGCTTCTCCTTGAAACGGTCTACCTCGCGTGCCTGCAAACCTTCGAATGTGCCGAGCGGCGCGCCGGCGTGGATGTATCCGTAACCCGTCTCAGCATAGCTTGGCTCAATACCGATCGTGACCAGGTAATCGCGACGCGCAATTTCTATCGCGGCGCGGACAGCCTGCTCAAAATGCCGGCGCTCGGTGACGATGTGATCTGCAGCGAACGATCCGACAATCGCCTCCGGGTCGCGCGTGAGCGCAATCGCGGCACCGAGCCCGATGGCAGGCCCACTGCCGCGCGGCATCGGCTCGGCGATGATCTGATCGGCACTCAGCTCCGGCAGCTGGCGCTGAACCTCGCTTACGTGCGCTGCGCCGGTAACGACCAGAATGTTCTCGCGACATGCGAGGCCGCTGAGACGGTCAACCGTGTCCTGGATCATCGTCCGCGGACCCGGGAGGGGTAGCAGAAATTTCGGTCGCTTGGCACGACTCACCGGCCAGAGACGAGTGCCGCTCCCGCCAGCCGGGATGACCGCGAAGAACTGTCCCGTCATATGATCCTTCAAGAAGCCACCCACGTTCTCGTTACGAACACGTCCTGTGATCTCCTCGCAATCCTCAGGCCCGAACGTAGTACTGCGGGGCCGTCTGGCGGACAAGACCCTTCAGTTCCATCTCGAGCAGCGTGCCGGTTACCTCGTAGATCGGCCGCCCGCTGGCCAGACATATCTCATCCAGATGCACAGGATCGGTGCCGATCAGCGCGTAGAGTATGCGCTCTCCGGCGGATTCCGGCAGCGTCATCCGCACCTGAACGTGCGCCTGGTGGTTTGCGAGATGCAGCTGCTCCAGAACGTGTGAAGCGTCGGTGATGAGCGTTGCTCCATCGCGAATGAGCGCGTGGCACCCGGCGCTCGCGTTTGACGTCGCCTGGCCCGGAACCGCGAAGACATCGCGACTCTGATCCGCTGCGAACGACGCCGTCAGCATCGCGCCGCTTGCCGTTGGCGCTTCGACAACGATGACGCCACGCGACATCCCGCTGATGATCCGATTGCGTGCCGGAAAGTTTCGCGCGTCCGGCTTGGTGCCGACCGGATACTCGCTCACCAGCGCGCCTTGTTCTATCACGCGTTCAGCCAATCGGCGATTCTGCGCCGGATAGATCGTGTCGGGTCCGCTACCCAGAACGGCAATGGTGCGTCCGCCAGCCTCGACGGCTGCGCGATGAGCGGCGGTGTCGACGCCGTAGGCGAGCCCACTCACGATCGTGATGCCGGCCGACGCCAGATCAGCGGCGAGGCGCGCGGCCATGTCCAATCCATAGCGTGTTGCCCGGCGCGTACCGACGATCGCAACCGCGGCTTCGTCTTCGGGCACCAGGCTGCCTCGCGCGTACAGCACCGTCGGGGCGCCGGGCACGTGCTGCAACAATCGCGGGTAGTTGCTGCTATCAGCAGTAATCGCGTGGACGCCAGCGCGTTCCATGCGACGAATCTCGGCCTGTATGTCGAATGTCTCGCGGGTGCTGTGGATTGCGCGCGCCATCTCGGCTGACACCCCTGCATCACGCAGATCGGCAATCGACGCGTCCCAGGCGTTGGCGATGGATCCGAAGAGAGAGATGAGGCGCGCGAGGCGGGCCGGACCGATGCCCGGAACGCTCTGGAAGCCGATCCACGGCGCCAGGCGTATGTGTTCGTCTGATTGGAGGTCAGTCTGCTCCGCCACCGCGTTCGTCCTTCGTCTCCCGAATGAGCCGCGCAGTTATACGGACTCGCCCTCGACCGCGTCAATGCACGCTCGGGCACCCTTGCGTCGGCTTTCAGCGGTTGCCACCATACCGCGACCCAACCGCCGTTGGTGCAGGCAATGTCTGCGGAACACTCTCCAGCGCGGCGTGGACCGAATCGACGGGATCTGGTCGACGCAGTGCCGCTCGTCGTCGGATTCGTTGTATTAAATGTCGTAGCCGAGATCATAGACAGCCGCATCGGTTGCTGTCATCCAGGCGAGAAACACTCGGTTGGCTCGCACATCTCTGAGTCCGAAACGACCTTCCGCCATCTGAAGAAGTGTCGCGAAGACCAGCATCTCGATGGTGCCGCGGCAATTGCCGACAGCGACGGTGCTAGAATGCGCGCGTTGTGGTGTTCGTCCCGCGTGACCGGTACGTGGGCGGCGCGGAACCGAGCCCGCGATTGCGGCAGGCGATAACGGTAGATTGGAGTCGGGCGTGGAGATTGACCTCCAGCCATATGCCTATTTTGAAGGCGAGATCGTCCCAGCTGACCAGGCCAAGGTGAGTATTGCGACGCACGCGTTGCAATACGGCACCGGCGCATTTGGGGGCATCCGCGGATATCTGGATGTCAGCGGTGAGACGATCAACATCTTTCGCCTGCCGGATCATACGCGGCGGCTGATGAATAGCGCCCGGATCCTGCGCTGCGAGCTGAACCTGGATGCCGATGGTCTCGCTGGCGTGATTCAGGACCTCGTCGCGAAGAACAACCCGCACTCGAATGTGTACATCCGTCCTTTCATCTATAAAGCGGGTATTGAGCTGACTCCGCATCTGAAGGGCATCCGCGATGAGATCGCGATCTACGTCATCCAGCTCGATGACTACTTCGCGATGGATCATCCGCTGCGCCTGATGGTCTCGGCCTGGACGCGCATCGCCGATAACATCATCCCGAGCCGCGCCAAGATCAGCGGCGGCTACATCAACTCGAGCCTGGCCAAGGATCAGGCTGCCGAGGCCGGATTCGACGATGCGCTCATGCTCAATGAGCGCGGCAAGATCTCAGAAGCTAGCGGCGCAAACCTGTTCATTGTGCGCAATGGCACGCTGATCACCTCGCCGGTTAACGGCGACATTCTGGAGGGCATCACTCGCCGCAGCATTGCCAAGTTCGCGCGGGATCTCGGCATTGCGCTCGAAGAACGCGAGATCGATCGTTCCGAGCTGTATGTCGCGGATGAGGCGTTCCTGTGTGGCACAGGCGCGCAGGTTGCCGCGATCGGCAACATTGATGGCCGCCCGGTTGGCAATGGCGAACGTGGCCCAATCACCCAGCGGATCCAGGAAGTGTTCTTCGCCTGTGTCAAGGGCGAGGACCCGAGATACGGTGACTTGCTGACAAAGGTGCCAGTTCGCCCGTAACATTTATGCGTTCGGCGATTTCGGTGAAGAACGATCGCCGATTCCGAACGTTTGCGGCGTTTTTTTGGAGCGTGCTATACTGCGCCAGAGGCCAGCACAGATTGAGACCCGAATCGCAGGCTACCGGCGCTACGCTCGGTCGCGTCGAGGGGAATCGGCACACGCGAATACGATCCCGTAGCGTGGGTGGCGAGACCTGATTCGGAGTATCGACGGCGCGGTCGTACTGACTCGGTAAACCCTGTGGGGCGGGAGGCGAAGGAGCAACGATGGAACCGTTACTCCAGGTGAAGAATCTGAAGACTCAGTTCTTCACGCAAGACGGCGTCGTCAGAGCAGTGGATGACGTCTCGTTCGAGATCTTGCCGGGCGAAACGCTCGGCGTCGTAGGTGAGTCCGGTAGTGGTAAGAGCATCACGGCGATGTCGCTGATGCGCTTGATCCCAAGCCCGCCGGGCAAAATCGTGAATGGCTCAATCTCGTTTGAGGGTGAAGACATCCTCGGCATGAGCGACGAAGAGATGCGCCACGTTCGGGGCAACAAGATCGCCATGATCTTCCAGGACCCGATGACGTCGCTCAATCCGGTGCTGTCGATCAACCGGCAGATCAGCGAGTCGCTTGAGCTCCATATGGGAATGAGCAAGAGCCAGGCGCGCAACCGGGCGATCGAGCTGCTCAAGATGGTCGGTATTCCGAACGCCGAGCAGCGCGTCGACCAGTATCCTCACCAGTTCTCTGGTGGTATGCGCCAGCGTGTGATGATCGCTATGGCGCTTTCCTGCAACCCGAAGATGCTGATTGCGGACGAGCCGACGACCGCGCTCGACGTAACCATCCAGGCGCAGATTCTCGACCTGATGCGGAACCTGCAGGCAGAGCACGATACCGCGCTTATGCTGATTACCCACGACCTCGGCGTCGTGGCCGGTATGTCGGACCGCATCCAGGTGATGTACGCCGGACATATCGTCGAGACGGCAGAGACTGAGGAGCTGTTCGCGAATCCGCGACATCCGTATACAGTCGGCCTGCTGAACTCGATTCCGCGTCTTGATGCAACTCGTAAGGAAAGGCTGGAGCCAATCCGTGGCCTTCCGCCGGACCTGATTGATCTTCCCGACATGTGCCCGTTCCTCCCGCGGTGTGATTATGCTCGCGAGAAGTGTGAGCAGCAGAATCCGCCGCTGATGAACGTTGCTGCGGGCCATCAGTCCGCATGCTGGTACTGGGAAGAGGTCAGCAAGGAAGGACCGCGAGCATAATGGCAACTGAGACCGTAGTGCCGGCAGACAAGCAGGCTGCCAACGATCACGAAGTCCTTCTTGATGTCAAGAACCTCGTGATGCACTTCCCGCTGACACAGGGCATCATCTTCCAGCGCAAGGTCGGCGCTGTTCAGGCTGTCGACGGCGTGTCGTTCAACGTCCGCCGTGGTGAGACGCTCGGCCTCGTTGGTGAGTCCGGCTGCGGCAAGAGCACGACCGGTCGTGCCATCCTGCAGCTCTACAAGCCGACGTCTGGCGAGGTGATCTATCAGGGCCGCGACCTGACCAAGCTCGATGGTGGCGATATGCGCAAGATGCGCCGTCACCTGCAGATGATCTTCCAGGATCCATACGCTTCGCTGAACCCGCGTATGACGGTCGGTTCGATCATCTCCGAGCCGATGCAGATCCATAATCTCGTTCCGCGCGATCAGCGCAACCGTCGGGTGCAGGAGTTGCTCGAGACAGTCGGTCTGAACCCGTACTTCGCCAACCGCTATCCGCACGAGTTCTCGGGCGGTCAGCGACAGCGAATTGGTGTTGCCCGCGCGCTGGCAGCCAGCCCGGACTTCATCGTTGCTGACGAGCCGGTCTCGGCGCTGGACGTGTCGATTCAGGCGCAGATCGTGAACCTCATGGAAGACCTCCAGGAGCAGTTCAATCTGACCTACCTGTTCATCGCCCACGACCTGTCGGTTGTGAAGCACATCTCGAACCGCATCGCGGTGATGTACCTCGGCAAGATCGTCGAGCTCGCAGACCGTGAAGCGCTCTACGAGGATCCGCTCCACCCGTACACGAAGGCTCTGCTCTCGGCTGTGCCGATTCCGGACCCGATCGTTGAGAAGCGTCGTGAGCGCATTATTCTGACCGGCGACGTGCCGAGCCCGATTAACCCGCCATCGGGTTGTCACTTCCATACACGGTGTCCGTATGCGATGCCGGTGTGCCGCGAGATCGACCCGATCTTCGCGGACCAGGGCAACGGCCACTTCGTGGCTTGCCACCTGTATCCGGGTTCTGGTGCGGATCAGTCGACGGCGAACATCTCAACCGCCAGCGCCTGATTTCAGAATTCACGCTAATCCACGAATGCCACGGCCAGCGCCGTGGCATTCGTCATCTCGTCTGGTGTTTACTGACGTGTGTGGCGTTAACGTGGAGTAGGTAGAGTAGCGAGGGTATGTTCGGCACAACCCTGTCAAGTGATGTCATTCTGGCGCGGGTTATCGCCTTCGTCATTGCCGTCACGATCCACGAGTTCTGCCACGCCTGGTCGGCGTATCAGCTTGGCGATCCGACCGCTGCTCGCCTCGGTCGTATCACACTCAACCCCGTCGCTCATTTCGACCCGATCGGTTTCATCGGCCTGATGATGATTGCAATTGGCTGGCCGGCTTTCGGCTGGGGGCGACCGGTGCCGGTCAATCCCGGGCTCCTGCGCTGGGGGCACCGCGGCATGGCGCTGACTGCGCTTGCCGGACCGCTGTCCAACGTCGTTCTGGCGATCCTGTTTGTGGTGCCACTGCGTCTGCTGAACGCCGAACCTGTCGGGTTTGCCGACGTGCTCGTCACGCAGATGATCTTCGTGAATCTGCTGCTGGCAGCATTCAACATGATTCCCATTCCGCCGCTCGATGGCCTGAAGATCCTGAATGGCGTCCTGCCGCCGTTCTGGTATCAGTTCACCGCGCCCATGGAGCGCTATGGGTTTATCGTCCTGTTCGCCGTCGTTATCATCGGCGGTCGCGCTGGGGCAGAGGTCATCAGCGCCATGTACGCGCCGGTGTATGACCTGTTGCGAACGGCCATCGTTGGATCGCTGCCGTTGTGAGTCTCGCGATTGCCGCAGTGCCCGACGAACTGGGACAGCGAGCGCGACCTGTCGTTCATCGGCTGCGACAGGGCATTCGTGCGCTGCGCAATCAGCCTGATCCGGCCGTTGATGCCCGGCTGCGCTCCCTCGTTGGCAACGACGAGCTGTGGGCTCTGCTGGCCCGTCTGACGCCGTTTGATCGCCGTCATCACCTGGCGGTCCACGATACGCTCCTGGCTGCCGGGTGCGACGATACGGATGTTCTTCGAGCCGCGCTGCTCCACGACGTGGGGAAGGCGGACTCTCGCCAGCGTGTGGGACTCGTGCATCGCGTCGTCACGGTGCTGTTCCAGGGTCGGACGAGCGGATTGCTGAACCGGATCGCCCGTCAGGATGCCGGTTGGCTTCGGCATGGCCTCTGGCTCAATCTGCACCACGCGGCGCTCGGCGCGGACCTTGCAGCGCTCAGCGGTGCGAGCGCCCGTGTCTGTGATCTGATTCGCCTGCACGCCGACGGCGACGCGGCAGCGCAGGACGCTGGCCTCCGAGCGCTCCAGATGGCCGACAGCGAGGCGCTGCTGTGAGCGATCAGCGATCTGCCGTCATGCTTGACGGCTACCAGTTGCGGCTGCCGAGCTTCGAAGGACCGATGGATGTCCTGCTGTCATTGATTGAGCGGGAGCGGCTGGACATCTCCGACCTTTCACTGGTGGCAGTAACAGATGGATTTCTGTCCTACATCGAATCGATGGAACGGCCGCCGGCCGCGCTACTGGCCGAGTTCGCCGGCATCGCTGCGCGACTGCTGGTG
>Ga0180217_1004055_pt1 | contig 11849 bp, 10 predicted proteins | sample eDN3rd37CBELigOP_FD_128521 | JGI IMG/M metagenome (GOLD analysis project Ga0180217, IMG submission 128521) | Enriched Organic Plus compost microbial communities from Emeryville, California, USA - eDNA 3rd pass 37_C BE-Lig OP (version 2) (version 2) ... | reverse complement strand
GTAGGCGGCGTGGACGATCTCCGCGCCACCCGACAGGTGTTCGACGAGGGCGGCGAGGGCGACCTCCTCCACGGTCTCGCCGGGCGGGAGAGGAGGCGGCGCGTCGGTGAGAAGCGCGGAATAGGCCGCCGACAGGCGGGCCAGGGGCGCCTGCGCCATGGACCTTTCAAGCACGCCGGTGGCGAGCCCGCCGGGCAGGAGGACGCCCTCGCGCTCGGCCTCGGCCGCGAGCATCTCGAAGGGCAGGCTGACGGCCAGATAGACCGAACCGACGTCGTACATGCCATCGTGCGGCTCGCCGGCCCCGAACACCACGACCGTTCCGGTGCCCACCGGCGAAAGCCATTGCCGGGCGCTGCCGACCATGTTCAGACCAAGGCCCAGGGTCAGGACCTCCCTCGAGAGGCAGCCTCGAAGGGCGACCTTGCCGTCGATGAAGCCCGAGCTGAAGAGGGCGCCGCGCCGTCGGGCGTGGAGCAAGGAGCCGCCGAGATTGGGCGTGAACTGAATGGTCTCGAGACCGGCGCCGAGCACGGCGTCGGAGAGCTGTTCGATGCGCCTTATGTCCTGCCGGCTGCGGCTCTGCGGCCGGGCCGACCATGCGGCCGTTTGGTCCCATGTCGCTGCGCCATCCATTCCCTGCCCGCCCCCGTATCGTCACGGGCCGTATCGCGCGCCCGCCGGCAGAGAACGCGCGTCGGACGGAACGGTTGTACTGAAGGCGGACTATCGTCTCGGGTGTGGCTTGCGCGCGTCAGTGCGCTGCGGCGGGGGCGGCTTTCCCCGGCGCCGGCGTCCACCGGCTGAGGAGCCGCCGCTGCTGCTCGCGGCTGCGGTAGAGGAAGTCGTGGGGCAGGCCAAGGCGGACGCTGGCCTGGCAAGGGGGAGAGCGCGGATCGGCGACCCGCTCGGCGAGCCTGCCGGCCAGCTTGAGGGCGAGGCGATCGGAAGCCTTCAGGTCGAACTCGGGACCAAGCTGCAGGATCTCGCGCACCCTGGGCGGCAGGATCGAGACCGCCGCCCGCGCCAGGGCGCGATGGAAGACCCGCGGCACGCCCGGCGCGGCGCGGCCGGAGGCGATGATGTCCAGGAACTCGCGCACGATGGGGTGAGGCTCGAAGCCGGGCGCGAGCCGGTCCATCATGGCCATGAAGTCCGCCGAGGAGCGGATCGGCGTACGCACGCCATAAAGCCGGCCGATGGCTTCGCCCTCCCGATAGAAGGCGTCGTGCTCGGCGGCCGAGAGCGGCGCGACGAAGCGGTGATAGGCGGTCACGAAGCCGTAGCCGGCCGTGGCGCTCACCCAATCGAGAAGTTCGACGTCGAGAGCCTGGTAGGGGCGGCCGCCGGGGGTCTTGCCGCCGACCTTGGCGTGCATGTTGGTGACGCCCTGGATCACGCGCCGGGCGGCGCTCTGGGGCCCGTAGACCCCGACCATGGCCGCCATGCCGGTGCGGCGGGAACGGCCGATGGGGTCGGCCTTGTAGGTCGAGTGATCCCAGACCCCGGACCGGATGCGGGGATCGGCGAATTCCAGCAGCACCGCCGCCACCCCGCCGACGCCGAGGGCGATGGGGTTTTTGAAGACCCGCCACTGGATGGAGTCCGGCGCCAGATAGGCGGGCTCGCCGGCAGGGGCGGCGAAGTCGACCTTCCAGCCCATGTAGGAGGTGATCTGGTCCATCCGGTCGCGCTTCCTTGATTCTATCAATCGATACACTTTCGCTTATGTATCGTTTGATAGGGTTTGTCGCAAGGCGCCCTTTCCAGCAAACATGCGCCATGTCCGGGCAAGTGATTCAGGCCGAAAACCAGGGCGCGGGTTCCGCGCGCGGGGAAGTTGCGCGCGGTCGCATCCTGGCTGCGGCGCTGCGGGCCTTCGGCGAGAAGGGCTTCAAGGCGGCGACGACCCGCGAGATCGCCCAGGCGGCCGGCGTGAACCTGCCGGCGCTCAAGTACTATTTCGGCGGCAAGCAGGGGCTGTACCTGGCCTGCGCGCGGGAGATCGCCAGCCGCTACGAAGCGCGCATGCGGCCATCGGCAGGGGCGGCGGCCGAGGCGCTGGCTGGGCCGCTCGCGCCGGCGGCGGCGCGGGCCCATCTGAAGGCGGTGATCGGCGCCCTGGCCGAGCAGCTCCTGACCGATCGGGAGGCCGAGGTCTGGACGGCTTTCGCCCTGCGGGAGATGGCCGACCAGGGGCCCGCTTTCGAGTTGCTCTACGCCGGGCTGTGGGCGCCGGGTATCGAGCTGACCGCCCAGCTGGTGGCGCGGGCGAGGGGCCAGCCTACGCCCGACGAGGCGGCGCGGATCGAGGCCCTGACCCTGATCTCCGGCCTGACGGCGTTCAGCGTGGCGCGGCCGGTCGCCTTGCGGGCCATGGGCTGGACGGACCTCGACGCCGCGCGGCTGCAGATCATCCGCCGGGAGATCGAGGCCGAGGTCGACCGCATCGGCGGGGGCTGAGCGGCCCTCTTGGGGGTCGCCTCGAAAGGCGGCGCGGGATATTGGCTGTCGCCAGACAAGTCGCAGCCATGGGACCGCAGATGACGAACAGCTTTCCGACCCTGGAAGACATCCTCGACAAGGAGGGGGTCGCGCCCGAGCTGGCCGAGGTGATGCGGACGATCGCCGGGACCTGCGCCCAGATCAGCGAGATGGTGGCGACCGCTGGGCTGGAAGGCGCGCTTGGGCTCTCGGGCGCAGTGAACGTGCAGGACGAGGAGCAGAAGGCGCTGGACGTCATGACCGACGACCTGCTGCGCGCGGCGCTCGGCGCCTGTGATCCCGTCGCGGGCCTGGCCTCCGAAGAGCAGGAGGCGGTGGAGGCCACCGGCCGGACCGGCGGCTATCTCGTGCTGTTCGATCCGCTGGACGGCTCCAGCAATATCGACGTGAACGTTTCGGTGGGGACGATCTTCTCGGTGCTGCCCGCGCCTGCAGGGCGCGCGCCGGCCGAGGCCGACTTCCTGGTGGGCGGACGGGCGCAGCTGGCCGCCGGTTACGCGATCTACGGGCCCCAGACCATGCTGGTCCTGACTTTGGGCGGGGCGGTGCACGGGTTCAGCCTGACGCCGGACGGAAGCTGGGTGCTGACCCACGGCGACATCAAGGTGCCGCGTTCGACCAAGGAATTCGCGATCAACATGTCCAACCGGCGGCACTGGGCGCCAGCGATCCGCGACTATATCGACGGCTGCCTAGCTGGGGTGGAAGGGCCGCGGGGCAAGAACTTCAACATGCGCTGGGTCGCCTCGATGGTGGCGGACGTGCACCGCATCCTGATGCGCGGCGGGGTCTTCCTCTATCCGTGGGACGCGCGCGAACCGGATCGCCCGGGCAAGCTGCGCCTGCTCTATGAGGGCAATCCGATGTCGCTGCTGATCGAGCGGGCCGGCGGCAAGGCGACGAACGCCGAGCAGCCGCTCCTCGACGTGAAGCCGACCTCGCTGCACCAGCGGGTGGCGGTGGTGCTGGGCTCGGCCGAGGAGGTTGAACTCGCCTCGGCCGCGGCCTGAGGATCATCAGACGCCGGCGAGCGCGGCCTGAGCGCCGCGCCGCTGGCGACGTAGGGCCATGCCGGCGCCGGCGAAGCCGGTGATCATCAGGGCCCAAGCGGCAGGTTCCGGCACCGCCGAGACCGCCGACTCGCTCCAGGCCATGTTGTCGAACTGGGGTGAGGCCAGCTGAACCGCCTGGAAGCTGAACCAGACGAGGTTCTGGCGGTTGAACACCGCCGTTTCCAGACCGACCAGGGTGTCGAGGGTGAAGCTCTCGGTCGAGGTTTCCTTGCCGTCGAAGAAGGTGAACTCGACGGTGTTGCTGAGCCCCCAGTTGTTCTGGTCTGCGAAGTCGAGAGAGATCAGGTCGAAGCGGCCGCCGTCGAGCTTGCGCACGGTGGTGACGCCGCGATCGGCCGCCCGGATCGTCGCCCCGCCCGGATCGGCGTTGAGGGTGTTGCCGAACACCCAGAACTGGGACGAGCCCGAATAGTCGAAGCGGAAGCCGCCGGATTCGAAGCTCGTGCCGATGCCGTCGTTGCCAACCCGAGTGGTGAACTCGTTGAAGTCGACGACGGAGGCCGCGCTCGCCGGAAGGGCGCAGGCGGCCGCGGCGGCGAAGGCCGCCAGGGTTAGATGCAGTTTCATGGGGAGCGCTCCTTCAAGCGGCGGCGAGACGGGTGGAGGCGCGCTGGCGGCGGATGGCCGCGCCGGCGCCTGCGAAGCCGGTGATCATCAGGGCCCAGGCGGCGGGCTCGGGCACCGCCGAGGGGGCGGACCCGCTCCAGGAGAGATTGTCGAACTGGTAGTAGCGGCCGGGCACCGAGCGCATGCTGAACCAGACGAGGTTCTCGCGGTTCAGGGTTGCGGTCTGGAACCCCTTGAGGTTGTCGAGGGCGATGGTCTCCGTCGTGGTCGTCAGCCCGTCCCAGAAGGTGAACTCGACCTCGGTTCCTTGGTGGACGCCGGTATCCTCGAAATCGGCGAAATCGAGCGAATAGAGGTCGAAGCGGCCGCCGTCGGACTTGCTGACGCTGATGCGGCCTCCGCCCCAGACGAAGAGCGCGGCGCCGCCCGGATCGGCATTGCGGTGATCGCCCCAGGTGTAGAACTGCGAGCCGCCTTGATACCGGAAGTCGAGACCGCCCGAAGAGACGGTGTGGCCGTGGGTCTGGTAGGGCCGGTTATGGGCGAGCTCGTCGAAATCGACCGTCGAGGCGGCGCTGGCCGGCAGGGCCAAGGCGAGCGCGGCGAGGGCCGCGCCCGCCGCAAGCAAGGTCTTGTGCATGATGGTGTCCTAGATTGAGAGGACGCCACCACGCCCGCGCGAGGGGGTGCGCGCAAAACCGAAACGGTGAATCGTGCATTCACCAAGGCGAACGGCGCCGCTTCAGCCGCCGATTTGGTCGACCAGCCGATTGACGGCCGGGGCGTAGTTGGCGCCCACCGGCACCTCGATGTCATCTTCCAGCACGACCGACAGGCGGCCGCGGGCCGGGCGGCGGACGGCGCGCAGGCGACCGACATTGATCATCGCCGATCGATGCACTCGCAGGAGAACGGACGGGTCGAAGACCTGCTCCAGGTCGGAGATGAAGCGACGGATCATGTGGCTGCGCGTGGCGGTATGGACGAGCACATAGTCGCCGGCGGCTTCGATCCAGTAGATGGCCTGGGCGTCTATCCGGACCTTGCCGTGGCGCACCGGCGCCCAGATGGCGTTAGGGGAGGCTCCGTCGGGGACAGCCGTCGGCAGGCCGGGCGCGGCCATCGCCGCCTTGCCGGCGATGCGGCGGCGGACGCGGGCCACCGCCTGCGCCAGGCGATCGTCCCGCACGGGCTTGAGCAGGTAGTCGACGGCCTCGAGCTCGAAGGCGTCCGCGGCGAAGCCGCCATAGGCGGTGATGAACATCAGCTCCGGCCCACCGGGCCCGGAGAGGGTCCTGGCCACCTCCATCCCGGTGGCGCCGGGCATGTGGATGTCGAGGATCAGGAGGTCGGGAGAAAGCTCCCGGGCGAGCGCGATGGCCTGCGCGCCGTCGCCGGCGGCGCCGACCACCTCCAGGTCCGGGATGAGGGAGAGGGCGAAAAGCAGGTGCCGAAGAGCGGGTGGCTCGTCCTCGGCGACAACGACGCGAAGAGGCAAATGCAGGGTCCTGTCCATCACTCGGGCGAGCACGTCCTATAGCAGGGGCCGACCGCGCCCCGGGCGCCGTTCACCTCGAAAAGGATCGGCTTCATCGCTTTGGCGTACATGGCGGGCGCGCAAGCGGAGTCTTCGGCCTCGTCCCGTTCGCCGAGCCCGCGCCATGCCCGAAAGCCGCAGCCCCACTTCGAAGCTGGTCGATCCGCGTTTTCGGTCGGCTCTGAGGATCGCGACGCTGCTCTGGGCCTTCGGATACGCCTTCGCCGCGGTCCTGGGCATTGTCGGCGGCCGGGGCCGCTTACCGCACGAGTTCTTCGCGATGGCCCCACTATGCGCCGCGGCGGTGGGGCTCGCCGGCGCGCTCTACTGGCTGACGATCAGGCTGGCCGCGCGCGCAAGGTTGGTGACGGTGATCGTCCTGGCGCTCGTCTGCGTCGTGTTCGGCGCGCTGCAGACGGCCATCGACCTGACCTACCTCTTCGTCCTGGCGCAGGTGGCGCCCGAGGCGCGCAAGGTCTACGTGCCCTTCGACTGGCAGCGCTTCGTCTCCATCTCCTTCATCTATTGCTGGACCTTCTGCCTGAACGCGGCGCTGTTCTGGGCGGTCGGGGAGGGCGAGAAGGCCAAGCAGGCGGAGGCGGCGGCGAGCGCGGCCGAGCTGGCGGCTCTGAGGCTGCAGCTCAATCCGCACTTCCTTTTCAACACCCTGACGGCGATCTCATCGCTGGTCCGCACCGGCGAGGTGGAGACCGCCGACCGCATGATCCGCCGGCTCTCGGAATTCCTGCGCTGCACGCTGCGGAGCGGCTCGGATGCGAGAAGCACGCTGAAGGCCGAGCTCGACACCATCGACGCCTATCTCGAGATCGAGGCGATGCGGTTCGAGGGACGGCTGCAGGTGGAGTTCGACTGCGACCGGGCGCTGGACCTCCATCCCACGCCCAGCTTCATCCTGCAGCCCTTGATCGAGAACGCCATGAAATACGCCGTGGCGCCCTCCACGAGGCCGGTGAAGGTGGCGGTGCGCACCCGGCGGGAGGGCGACGAGGTGGTGCTGGAGGTGCGCGACGACGGCTCGGCGCCGCCGCCCGAGGGCGGCTCAGGCATAGGGCTGGTGAACGTCGGCGCGCGCCTGCGGGCGATCTACGGGCGGCGCGCCTCGCTGATCACCAGGAGCCTGGCGCCGGGATTTCTCGCGCAGATCCGTCTGCCATGGGCTCAGGGCCACTCGCCGTTGAGGGCCTTCTCATAGTCCTCCGGGCCCCGGATCGCGCAGTTGAGATCGGTGACGAGGCCATCGGCGATGGAATAGACCCAGCCATGGACGTTGAGGCTCTGGCCACGGGCCCAGGCGTCCTGAACGAAGACGTCGGCCGCCACGTTCCGGACCTGACGCATCACGTTGAGCTCGATCAAACGATCGATCCGCTCATGGCCGTGCAGCGCCTCGAGCTCGGCGCGGTTCTCGGCGTAGACCTCACGGATCGGGTGCAGCCAGTGGTCGACCAGGCCGCGCCGCTGACCATCCACCGCCGCGGCGACGCCGCCGCAGCCATAGTGGCCGACCACCATGATGTGCTTCACCTTCAGCACGTCGACCGCGAACTGCAGGACGGAGAGATAGTTGGCGTCCTGGGGCGGGGCGAGGTTGGCGACATTGCGGTGTACGAAGAGCTCGCCAGGGTCCAGGCCGACGATCTCATTGGCCGGGACGCGGCTGTCGGAACAGCCGATCCAGAGATATTCCGGGCTCTGCTGGGCCACGAGCCGCTGGAAGAAGCCGGGATCGACGGCGAGTTTGGCCTGGGCCCAGCGGCGGTTGTTGGCTTTCAGCTCCTCAAGCATGGACGGCGTCCGGCTGGCGATCGGGATGGGCGGCGGCGAAGGCGGGATGGGCGGCGGCGTGCTCGGCCGCCGCGGCGATGGCGGGGAACTGCGCGAGGTCGACCTTGTAGCGTTGGGCCGAATAGACCTGGGGCACGAGGCAGCAGTCGGCCAGGGTCGGGGTGTCGCCGAAGGCGAAGCCCTTGCCGTGGCGGGCCACCATCGGCTCCAGGGCCGAGAAGCCGTCGATGATCCAGCGCTGGCTCCACGCCAGGCGTCCGGCTTCATCCACGCCGGCCTCCTCCAGCGCCTTCTGGATGCGCATGTTGTTCAGGGGGTGGATGTCGCAGGCGACGAGGGCGGCCATGGCGCGGACCTGGGCCCGGTCGAAGGGATCGGACGGCAGCAGGGCCGGTTCGGGGTGGGTCTCCTCCAGCCATTCGAGGATGGCGAGGCTCTGGGTCAGCACGTGGCCGTCCGCCTCGAGCGCCGGGGTCAGGTGCTGGCGGTTGCGCTTGGTGACGTAGTCGTCGGCGTGCTGCTCGCCCTTGAGCAGGTTGACCCCGATATAGCCGTAGTCGAGGCCCTTGAGGTTGAGGCCGATCCGGACGCGATAGGGCGCGGTGGCGCGCCAGTAGGAATGCAGGGTCAGGGTCATGGGCCCACCGTGAACTGGATCTGGCCGACGCCTTCGATCTCGCCGGTGACCACATCGCCGGCGACGATGGGACCGACGCCCTCCGGCGTGCCGGTGAAGATCAGGTCGCCGGCGACCAGGGTCCAGAGCTTGGAAGCCTCGGAGATCACCTCGGCCACGTTCCAGATCATGTCGGCGAGCTGGCCCTCCTGGCGGAGCTGGCCGTTGACCGAGAGGGCGATGCGGCCCTGCGGCGGCGGGCCGGACCACTTCCGGATGGCCGAGATCGGCGCGGAGGCGTCAAAGCCCTTGGAGGCGTCCCAGGGCTGGCCCTTGTCCTTGGCGGCGTTCTGAAGGTCGCGGCGGGTGAGGTCGACCCCGACGGCGTAGCCATAGACGAGGTCGAGCGCGCGCTCCGGCGGCACGTCGCGGCCCCCGGCGGCAAGGGCGACCACCAGTTCGATCTCGTGGTGCAGGTTGCTCGTGCGGGAGGGATAGGGCGCCGCGCCGCCGGGCGGGACGACGGCGTCGGCCGGCTTGGAGAAGAAGAACGGCGGATCGCGGTCGTCGCCGCCCATCTCTCGCCGGTGCGCGGCGTAGTTGCGGCCGACGCAAAGCACGCGGCGAATGGGGAAGACACCGGTCTCGCCCTCCACGGGCGCGACGGCTTGAGCGGGGGGCGGCAGGACATAGGATGTCATGGCGCCGCCTTACGCCTGGCGAAGGAGGATGTGAACCCCTGCCGCCGTGGGAGGGACGTGCGGTCGAAACCGGGATGACGCCCAAAGTCCCTGCGACCGCCTTGGTCGGGCGCCCTGTCGGGCGCCCCCTCACCCGGCTTCGCCAGAAGCACCCCCCGGAGGCGGCGGCCTCTATTTCAGGCTGACGGAGTCCAGGTTCAGCTCGGCGGCGGGGACGACCTCGAGGTTCGGGCGGCGCTGTTTGAGGCCGGCTTCGAAGGCCTTGGCGTCGCCGGCCACGATGACGCTGGCCGAGGCGGGGTCGAGGTTGCGGGTGGCGAAGTCGCGAACCTGGTCGGCGGTCACGGCTTCGACCTTGCCGGTATAGGCGGCGAGTTCGGATAGCGGCAGGTCGTAGAGGGCGAGGTTGCCGAGAATGCCGGCAAGGCCGTCGGTGGTGGCGAGCTCACGGCCAAAACCGCCGATCAGCACGGACTTACGGGCTTTCAGCTCGTCGGCGGTCGGAGTGGTCCCGCCCAGGCGCTTCAGTTCGGCCACGATGAGGTCGAGCACCTGAGGCGCGGACTTGTTCTTGGTCTGGGCCGAAGCCCGGAAGAGGCCGGTGTCGCGCATGGCGGCGAGGCGGGAATTGGCCCCGTAGGAGAGGCCGCGCTTGATGCGGATCTCCTGGTTCAGGCGCGCCGAATAGCTGCCGCCGAGCACCGAGTTGGCGACGATGCCCGGATAGTACTGCGGATCGCCGCGCGGGATGGAGGCCTTGGCGACCGTGACGGCCGCCTGGCCTGTGCCGGGGAGATCGATCGCCACGGCGCGCGGGGCCGCGTTCGGCGCGACCGTGGCGCGGGGCGCGCCCGCAGGACCCGCCGCCTTCCAATTGCCGAACGCCTTTTCCGCCAGGGCGAAGCCCTGCTCGGGCGTGATGTCGCCGGTCATGACCAGGATGGCGTTGTCCGGGCGGAAATAGGCCTGGTGCAGCTTGGCGAGGTCGGCGGTGGCGAGCTTCTTCAACGAGGCCGGGGTGCCGGACGGCACATGGCCGAAGGCGGTGCCTGAGAAGATCACCGGAGAGGCGGCGAAGCCCGCCAGGGCGCCCGGCGACTGGAAGGCCACGGAGAGGCCGTCGAGGGCCTGGGCGCGCTGGCGCTCGAGTTCTTCGTGGGCGAAGGCGGGGTTCTTGGCCACGTCGGCCATGATCGCCAGGGCCGCCGGCAGGTTGGCGGGCATCACATTGAGCCCGACCGCGGCCGACTCCTGCCCGCCGCCGGAGCCGAGGGTGGCGCCAAGGGCTTCGGTCTGGCTGGCGATCTCCTGGGCGCTGCGGGTCTTGGTGCCTTCGGTGAGCATCCCAGCCGTCATGCCCATAGCGCCGGCGAGACCCTGCGGATCGGCCCAGGCGCCGGCTCGGACCGTGAGGGAGGCGGTGACGAGGGGCAGGTCGGAGGACTTGGCCACGATGACCTTGAGGCCGTTCGCCAAGGTCTTTTCCGCCGGCTGCGGGAGCACCGGCTCGACCGGGGTTCCGACCGGCGGCGGAGCCTGGCGCCGGCCTTCGGGCGCGAGGGTGACGATGGGACCGTCATACTTGGCCGAGGCGACGACCGGTGGCTTGGGCGTAGGGTCCTTCTCCCCGGCCGGACGGGCGCTCTCGGGCTGGTAGAGGATGGTCATGCGGCCGGCGTCGGTGAGGTACTTGCGGGCGACGCGCTGGACGTCTTGCGCGGTGACCGCCTGTAGCTGGGCGAGCTCCCGGTTGGCGAGGGCGGCGTCGCCGGCCGTGCGCAGGGCGTAGCCCAGGGCGAAGGCGCGGCCGTCGATGGTCTCGCGCTCGCGCAGCTTGCTGGCCACCAGCTCGTTCTTGGCCTCGGAGAGTTCGGCCGCGGTGGGCGGGGCCTCGCGCAGGCGTGCGACCTCGGCGAGCAAGGCCTTCTGGCCGTCCTCGATGGACTTTCCACTTGCCAGGATCGCGCCCAGCATGACGAGGCCCGGCTGCTGGGGCAGGGAGGCGTCGGAAAACACCTCCGTCGCCACCTGCTGCTCGTAGACCAGGCTTTCATAGAGGCGCGAGGACTTGCCGCTGGAGAGGATGGCGTCGAGCACGGTGAGCGCGGGCGCATCGGCGCTGGAGGCGGCCGGCGCGTGCCAGGTCATCAGGATGGCCGGCAGCGGGACGTTGGGGCCATAGCCCTTGAAGACGGCGGGAGCCGTTCGCGGCGGTTCGACGGCGGTGACGCGCTTGATCGGCTCGGCCGGGCGCTTGATGGCGCCGAAATACTTGTCGACCCAGGCGTCGAACTCGGCCTCGTCGAAATTGCCCACCACGATCAGGGCCGTATTGTCCGGCCGGTAATAGGCGGCGTGGAAGGCGCGGACGTCGTCGATGGTCGCCGCGTCCAGTTCCTCGATCGAGCCGATGCCGGGGCGCTTGTAGGGGTGGACCTGATAGCTGGCCTGCGGGAGGTAGAGATAGAAGAGCCGGCCGTAGGGCTGGCTCAGCACGGACTGGCGCAGCTCCTCCTTCACGACGTCCCGCTCCGACTTGAAGGTCGCCTCGTCCACGACGAGGGAGCCGAGGCGCTGGGCCTCGACCCAGAGCAGGCGCTGCAGGTGGTTGGCGGGGACGACCTCGTAGTAGTTGGTGAAGTCGTCGTAGGTGGAGGCGTTGTTGAAGCCGCCCACGTCCTCGGTCATGCGGTCGATGGTCTCGGACGGCATGTCGCGCGTGGCCTTGAACATCATGTGCTCGAAGAGATGCGCAAAGCCCGAGCGGCCGACCGGGTCGTCCTTGGACCCGACGCCGTACCACATCTGGACCGTGACGTTGGGGGTGGTGCGGTCGACCGAGGAGAAGACCTTCAGGCCGTTGGGAAGCGTGCGCTCGCGATAGGCGATGGGCGGAACGGCGTCCGCGGCGACGGCGGGCAGGGCGAGGCCCAGGCAGAGGGTGAGCGTGAGCGCGGCGGTGCGGAACATGCAGGCTTCCCGGTTGGCGAACGGCGAACCTAGCACTCGGCGCGCGCGAGGGAAGCTTACGGGGTTGTCATGTG
>Ga0180217_1004054_pt1 | contig 11858 bp, 10 predicted proteins | sample eDN3rd37CBELigOP_FD_128521 | JGI IMG/M metagenome (GOLD analysis project Ga0180217, IMG submission 128521) | Enriched Organic Plus compost microbial communities from Emeryville, California, USA - eDNA 3rd pass 37_C BE-Lig OP (version 2) (version 2) ... | reverse complement strand
CGCCTGCCTCCACGGCCGCGAGCAGCGAGGAATCCGCTGCCCGTACCGCGACGCTCGTCAGCACGATCGCGAGCGCAGCGCCGAGCGCGGCGGCTTTCCGGATCTTCATCGGCAACACCTCCGGGATCGACGACGCGAATCAGACCTCGGACAGCTCGCCGCCGCTGTCGCCGATCGATTCGATCGGGATGTCGGCCCGATGCAGCACGGTCAACAGCAGGTCCGCGAAGCGCGAGTCCTGCGGGTAGATCAGATGCTGGCCGCCTTTGATCTTGCCGTGCGCGTGGCCGAGGATCGCCGTCGGCAGCGGATCGTTGTTGTGACGGTTGCTGTCGCTCATGTTGCTGCCGAACACGATGATCGAGTGATCGAGCACCGTCCCGTCGCCTTCCTGGGCGTTCGCGAGCTTCTCGATGAAGCCGGCGAAGAGCTGCGTGTGGTACTTCTGGATCACCGCGAGGCGGTCGAGCTTCACAGGATCGTTCGCGTGATGCGAGAGCGGATGGAACGCCTCGGAGATGCCGATGTTCGTGTACGTGCGCATGCTCGCCTCGCGGTCCATCGAGAACGTGATGATCCGCGTGAGATCCGCCTGGAACGCGAGCGCCATCAGGTCGAACATCAGCTTGAAGTGCGCGTCGAGATCGTTCGGCACGCCGATCGGCGCGTCGGGAATCTCGAGCGCGGACGTATCCTGCTCCATCGCCATCTGCACGCGGCGCTCGATCTCGCGCACGGAGTCGAGATAGACGTCGACGGCGACTCGATCCTGCGGCCCGAGCTTCGCCTGCAGCCGCGCGGCCTGTTCCATGACGCGGTCGAGGATGCTGCCCGTCTCGCGCATGATCGCCTGCCGCTCCTCGTCCGTGTCGCCCTGGCCGAAGAGCTTGTTGAAGACGCGGCGCGGATTGACCTCCTGGGGCAGCGACTGCGTCGGCGTACGCCACGCGAGCTGCGCGCCGCGCTGCGCGGTCGTGAGCTCGAGCGACGGCAGGCGCGTGTCCTGACCGATGTAGCGCACTGCGAACTGATCCGCGGTCACGCCCGCATCGGGCGTAGATCCCGCCTCTTTCGGCGACACGCACGACAGCCACGTCCGCTCGATGAACTCGTGCGGCTCGGGGCTCTCGGCCGGCTTGTTGCGCAGTCCGGAGACGATCGTCATGTGCTCGCGGAACGGCGCGAGCGGCTCCAGGATCGGCGACATCTCGTAGTCGCGGCCTGCCTGCGCGGGCGACCACTTGCTCATCACGGCGCCGTGCGGGAAGCCTACGAACGCGAGCCGATGCGGCAACTTGCCGGCAGGCGTGTTCGCCCAGGCGACGCCGGCCGGATTCATTGCGTCGAGAAGCGGCAAAGCGATACAGGCTCCCGCGCCCCGTAGCACGGTTCGACGCGAAAGGTGCTTCTTCGTCAGGAACATTTCTGTCTCCTCTCCCCGCTAGCTTCTCAATTCCGCGCGACGACCGTGCCTTCCGGCTCGGGCGCCCGCCGCATCAAAAACGCATCGCTCGTCACGACCTGCCACACGATCGACGAGAATCGATAGTCGTCCTTCGCCGCCTCGCGCACGATCTTGCGCACGGTCGGCATGTCCCGGTAATCGAGGGTACGGCCGAGCGCGTACTTGAGCAGCCCCTCCACGAACGTCTGCACGAACTGCTCCGGCCGGCGCAGCAATGCCTTGCGCAGGTCCTCCGGCCCGTCGACGACCGTGCCGTCGGGCAGCTCGGCCTTCGCGTCGATCGCCGTGCCGGCATACCGATCCTTGTCGCGCCACGTGCCGACCGCATCGAAATTCTCGAGCGCGAACCCGAGCGGATCCATGACGCCGTGACAGCCTTTGCAGGCCGGGTTCTCGCGATGCTGCGCCAGGATCTCGCGCACGGTCCGCTTCTGCCCCGCGCCGATCTCGTTCTCGGGGAACGCCTCGACGTTCGGCGGCGGTGTCGCGGGCGGCGTACCGGTGATGTGCTCGAGGATGAACGCGCCGCGCAGGACCGGCGACGTCCGATTCGGATACGCGGCCGCCATCAGCACGGCTCCCTTGCCGAGCAGGCCCCAGCGCACCGGATCCTCGAGCTCGACGCGGCGGAAGCGGTCGCCCTTCACGTCGGTGATGCCGTAGAGCAGCGCGACCCGCTCGTTCAAATACGTGTGCTTCGCCGTCATCAGGTCGAGGACGCTGCGGTCCTCGTCGAAGATGCTCTTCGCGAACAGAGTGAGCTCGGTCAGATAGTCCTCGCGCGGATCGCCGCGGCCCGACGCATACGGGAAGATCTCGCGGTCGGGATCCACCTCGTCGAGCCGGCGCATGTCGAGCCACAGGTGCATGAAGTCGCTCGCGAGCGTCTCCGAGCGGGGATCCTTCAGCATGCGCTCGACTTGCGCGCGCAGTGTCTCGGTGCGGCTCAGCTCGCCGCGGATCGCGAGGTCGAGCAGCTCGTCGTCCGGAATCGACTTCCAGGAAGAACGACAGCTTCGACGCGAGCGTGACGTCGTCGATCCGATAGGTCTCGCCCGGCGCCGCGCCTTCCGGCGCCTGCTCGACGCGATACAGGAAGTACGGGCTCGCGAGGATGCCGGTGAGCGCGCTGCGGATGCCCTCCTCGAAGCCGCCCGCCGCCACGCCGTCCCGGTAGTACTCGAGGAGCTCGGAGAGATCGGTCTCGCCGATCGGACGGCGATACGCGCGCGTCGCGAGGCGCGTGATGATCTGCTCCGCACAGAGATCCGGATCCGCGCCCTCGCTCGGATGACACGAGAAAATGCGCTCGCGGCTCGGCGTCGAGCTCAAGCCCGTCGGGTTGTACGGACCGCTGATCTCGAACGAGCTCACGCGATAGACGCGATCCTGGCCGCCTCCGGGCACGAACATCTGCGCATGATCGTCCGACTCGGCGAACGTGCGGCGGCGGAACGTGACGCCGACCTTGTGCGGACCGGCCGTCGCCGCGAAGCGGATCTTCTTGAGCCGCGCGTTGATCTGTTCCATCACGCCGCTCTGGATCTGGTCGTACGCGCGCATGTCTTCCTCGCCGCCGACGACCGTCTCGTAGACCGGCTGACCGTCCACGACGACGACGACATGGTTCTCGAACTCCATGTCGTTGCCCCAGATATGGGTCGCCATATCGGCGATGTTGATCTCGTACTCGCCGTCGGCCGGGAAGTAGTGCTCGACGACCAGGCCGCCGCGCGTGCCGAGCGGCAGGCCCTTCACGTGCGTCTGTTGAAGGCCGGGTCCCGCGTGATACGTCTCGCTGCCGGGCCGCACGTCGGCCCGCCCGACCGCCTGCACGGCGACCATGCGCGCCGCGCCGATGTACTGCTCGATGAACGACGGCGAGACCTGCAGCCCGCTCGCAATGTTGTCGAAGTGCTCGACGACCTCGTCGAGCGGCAGGAGCGACGTCGCGTCGACGTCGACCGCGAGCAGGTCGCGGATCGCGTTCTCGTATTCCTTGCGGTTCAGCCGGTGCGGCGGAATCGATTTCGCCCAGCGTTGGTCGGCCGCGGCCTTATCGAGCGCGCCCTCGAGCCACGCGATCAGGCCCGTGAGCTCCTTCTCGCTCGGGCGCGGCGCCTCCGCGGGAGGCATCAGCCCGCCGCGGAGCTTGCGCACGGCCGTCTCGAGGATCTCGGCGTGATCGGCGACCTTGTCGCCGGCGATCCGGTCGAACGCGAGATCGCCCGCGAATTCGACCTCGTTGTGGCACTCGGTACAGTACCGCTCGATCGTCCGCCAGTGCTCCTTGCCGGCCTCGGCGATCGAGGCGTCTTCCCCGACCCTCCCGCAGCCTGCCGCGAGCACGAGCGCCGCGAACGCTCCCGCCTTTTTGATCATGGTCTTACGCGTTCCTTGGACTCGGTCGATTGTACGTGGTCGTCGCCGCAGGGTTAACAGGCCCGATCACGCATCCGGCGACAAATACGGCCACATGCTCTCCATCGCCCTGATGATGAAAGCCTCCGGCGGACCCATTATGTCGTTGAATTCCTTGGTAGGTTCCGCTTCCAGAGCCTCTTTCGGCCCGCCGCCGGCGTAGAGGATTCTTTGCATTCGCTCCCAGATGACGTTGTACATCTCGAACTGGTCGAGCATCTCCGCGCGGGTCAGCACCGGGCCTCGGGCCGGCACGAAGCGCGTGTCGTCGTTCGAGACGGTCAGGATCATGTCGAGCCCGCCGACGATGCCGCCGAGCCAGCCGCCGGTCCACCAGTCGATGTCGGGCCAGCCGACGCCCGATATCGCGTCGCCGATCGCCATGACGTTCGCGTCCGGGAAGTAGACGTAGATGTCGCCGTCCGTATGCGGGCAATCCTTGAGATGACCGCACAGCACGCGCCGCTCCCCGACCGTCAGCTCCGCAGTGTCGTAGAACGTCTCGTTCGGCCAGCCGATCTCGGCGAGCGGCTCGACCGTCTGCTCGTTCCACGGCCACGTGACGTCCGTCGTCAGCCAAAGCCGCGTGTTGACCTGTGCGACGATCCGCGCGCCGGCCCGGCCGAGGGTTTCGTTCGAGCCGGTATGGTCGGGATGCCAGTGCGTGTTGAAGAGCGTATGCACGCGCTCGCCGGACGGCAGCTGCGCGACGCGACGCAGCAGCTCCGCGGATTCGGGCGCCGCTCCGCCGTCGACGAGCGCAACGCCGTCCCCCGCCGTCACCGCGAGCACGTTCGTCTGGCCGGTGCCGAGCACGTAGAAGCCGCCGCCGAGCTCGAGCGTGCCGTCGACGGACTGCGCGCGCACAATCCCGGCGCGAAGCCCCGCGGATCCCAGCGAAACGCCGATAGCGCCTCCGACGGCGCGGCTGATGAAACGTCTACGGGACAGCATCGGCACCCTCGTCGCCTCCTCACGATCTCGGCCGCATAGTGTGCGGCGAGGCGACGCGCGGCGCCAGCGCAACACGTAGAAGCCGTAGCGTCGCGAGCCAGGGGCGCCGCTCGATGTCGTCAAAAGCCGTAACTCACGTACAGGCGGACCGTGCGCGGCTCGATCGGATGGAAGTGCACGTCCTCTATGCCCTCCTCCGGCTCACCGGGCAGACGGGATGCGTAGAAGTAGGCAATGTCTTCGTCGTCGGAATCGAACAGGTTCAGCACGTCGAGCCGCACGTCGAGCCTGCCCAGCCTGACGCCGAGCGCGGCGTTCACGACGGTCGACGAGCCGGACTCGACGCTGCCGTCCTCGATCAGCGGACGCGGACCGAAATAGCGAACGCGCGCGCTGCCGTACCATCCGCGCGGCCGCTGAAACGCGATGCCCGCGGAGACGACGCGATCGATCGAGCCCGGGATCTCGTTGCCCGCAGGGTCCTCCTCCGTGAACTCGGACTCGGTGAGCGCGAGCTCGACGTCGAACGTCACGCTATCGTTCAAGCGGTAGTACAGCGGTAGCTCGATTCCGTAGCGGCGGCTGGCACGACTCGGCTCCGTGTTACCCGCATCCCCGACGAACAGGAGCTCGGAATCGAGCTCGAGGTACCACAGGGCCGCCGACACGTTGAGCTTCTGCGCGGCGAACGCGCGGACGCCGAGCTCGATCTCGCGGGACTCGACGAGCGGATCGACGCGCTCCGCTGCCTCTCCCGTCACCGGATCGATCGTGATCGTCGTGCCGCGCGCGTCGTTGCTGTGAAAGCCCTTCCCTGCGCTCGCATACACCTCGACCTGGTCGCTCAGCGCGTAGATCAGGTTCGCCTTCGGCGAGACGATCGTGTCGGATGCGCTGCCGGAGTTCGCCGGGTCGACGCTCGTCACGTCGAAGCCGTATCGATCGGCGCGCACGCCGAGAATCGTGCGCAGCCGATCGGTCCAACGACGCTCGTTCGCGTAGTAGAGCCCGAGGCTGTACTGCTCGACGGCGTCTTGCCGCACGGTGGACCGCCGGCGCCGCTCGGTCGTGAGGAAGAGCCCCACTTCGTCGATCTCGTCGTGTCGAAGCGACGCGCCGAGGGTATGCGTCCCGGCGTTCCCGCCGGGAAGCACGTACGAGAGCTGGACGCCGAAAATGCGCCGGTCGTCGCGCTGCTCGAACTGGTCGCCGTCGACCGGGTCGTCGAGCCAATACGTGAAATTCGAGAACAGCTCGAGGTCGTAGTCGATCGCGTAGGCCTCCGCATGCAGACGCCCCCGGCCGAGCGGCCGACGCCAGCTGCCGGACACGCTGTAGCGCGACGTGTCACCGCCGAGCGTCGTGTCGATCGAGCCGAGCGGCGACAGGATGCCGTTGTCGACCGCGCGCCGCGGAATCTGGTCCGCCGCGCGCCAGGCCGCGTCGTACGCCATGAGGGCTACGTCGAAGTCCCGCTCATCGTCGCTCCGCGAATAGCGCAGGAGCGCGTTGCGTCGATCGAGCCCTTCGCTGACGTCGGTCCACGGACCATCGTAGCGGTGTCCCTGCACGGCGAAGAGCACGTCACCGCTCACGACGGAGATGCTGCCGGCAGCGAGCGCCCTGAAGTAGCCGTCCTCGCCGGCCCCGACCTTGATCAGGCGATCGTCGAGCCGGCGAAACGTCGTCAGATGCACTGCACCGGCCGACGAGAAGTCGCCGATCTCGGCGTGGTAGGCGCCTTTGCGGTACTCGATCCGCTCGACGAGCTCGGGGATCAGGAAGTTGAGATCGGTGTAGCCTTGCCCGTGGCCGTGTGTCGGCATGTTCACCGGCATCCCGTCGACCCACGTCGCGAAATCGGTCCCGTGGTCGAGATTGAAGCCGCGCAGGAACATCTGGTTCGACTTCCCGGTACCGCTGTGCTGCGTGACGATGAGCCCGGGCACGACCTCGAGTATGTCGCCGGTGCGCAGCCGCGGACGAAGCATGATCTCGTCCGCACCGACGACGCCCTGGGACGCACTCGCGCTGCGGCCGATCGGGTTGTCCCAACGCCCGAGCACGATCACCTCCTCGACGCCTTCCCGCCGCTCCGCCTGCGCAAGCGCGGCGGTGCACGCAAAGACTCCAAGCATCGCGGCGGCGAGCGCGAAACCGCCTCTTGCCCTCCGTGCCGTTGATCTCACGCCGCGCGTTCTCCCGATCCGACGACGGCGCTTTGTAACACCTTCTGCGAAAACCGAGCAGCGATCGGTTTTCGTGCGCCCGATCCGGGGATCCGCCTCCCCTTCGCCGACGCGCACCGGCATGGCTACAATCCGCGAATCCTTCTTCCAGCGGCCCTCGACATGCGCTTTCCGGGATTCAGGCGCAGACGCCGCGGGCTCGAGATCGGCGCGCTCGAGCTCGACGTGATGAATCGGCTCTGGGCCGACGGCGAGCTCGACGCCCGCGAGGTCCTGGCGCGTCTCACGCGCAGAACGATCACGTTGAGCACGGTTCAGGCGACGCTCGAGCGGCTGTATCGCAAGACTCTCGTGTCCCGTACGAAGATCGGCCGCGCGTACTCGTACAAGGCCATCGTGACGCGTGAGCGGCTGATCGCGCTGCTGATCGAAGATCTTGCGGAGCGCGTGGCCGACGGCGAGCTCGAGCCCGTGATTTCCGGCTTCGTCGAGCTCGTCGACGAGGCCGATCCCGAGCTGCTCGGCGCCCTCGAGAGCTGCGTCAAACGCCGGCGGAAGCGCGAATGAACGTCGTGACCGTACCGCTCGTGCTGTCGTGGGTCGCTTTCGCGGCCGTGTGGGCGATGCTGGCCGTCGCCGTCTGCTTGCTGCACCGGCTCGCGCGGCGCCATCTCGTCCGGCTCGAGGCGGAGCAGCGCGGCGCGTTGCTCCTCTCGCTCGCGCTGCTGCCCGTCATCTGCGCGGCGGGCTCGGCCGTCCTCGCGTTCGCGCCGGCTGTCGGCGGGCTCGTCGTCGACGCCCACTGCCACGCCGACGTCGGCTGCTCCACGCACGTGCCGACGCTGCGCGCGGACGCGTCTCTGGCGGTCGTGCTCGTGCTGCTCGTGACCGCCGTGTTCGCCGCGATCGGCCGCTCGGCATCGAACGGTCTTCGCCGCAGTTTCTCCGTGGCCCGAGCGCTCGCGCTGCTCGAGACGCGGGACGCCTCCCCGGAGCGCCGCCCGGACGCGGTGCCGGTCGAAATTGCCGACAGCAGCGAGCGGTTCGCGTATTGCGCCGGTCTTCTGCGGCCTCGCGTCATCGTGTCGCGCGCGCTGCTCGAGGCGCTCCCTGCGCTCGAGCGCGATGTCGTGCTCGAGCACGAGCGCGCGCACGCCGCACGCCGCGACAATCTTCGCGGGCTTCTGGCCGGCATCGCGCTCTGGCCCGTGCCGCGCGTGCTGAAGCACCGCCTGCTGCGAGACCTTGCCGCGGCCGCCGAGCTCGCCTGCGACCGCCGCGCCGCCGATCGGCCCGGCGGGACTGCCGCTGTCGCGGCGGCCCTCGCGGCGGTGCACACGGTGCCCGAGCGGGCTTCCGCTGTCGATGGCGGCTTTCGACGCGCCGCGCGGCCGGCATCGTATCGCGCAGGCGGATCCGCCGAAACCTTGCGCGACCGTCTCGCGGCTCTGCATGGCGCGCCCGGCAGGCGCCTGCCGGCCGCCGTCGCGGCCACGCTCGTCGCGGCGGTCTATGTCGCGGTCACTCTCGGCGCGACGCTCGCCGCGCATCACGGCACGGAGCTCTTGATCGCTCGGCTTGGCTGAGCTTCCCCGTCGATCGCCGTTCCGGTTTCCACTTGGACGAGCGGTCCCGGCATGATCTGATACTGCTCGAAGTCTCACTGACGCGAAAAGAAAGGGGGCACGCCATGCGCAAACCGATTGCGATCCTGTCCGGCGGCATCGCCGCGTTGCTGCTTGCCGCGTCGGCGCCGGCCGTCGCCGACGATGCGAGCTATGCCGAGGACCGCGCGAAGATCGAAGATCTGCAAGCGCGCTATCTCTTCGCGCTCGACTTCCGCGACCCCGAGGCGTACGCGGCGACGTTCGCCCCGGACGGGATCCTCGACTACGGCGCCGGCGAGATCAAAGGCCGCGAGGCGATCGCCGAAATGGTCGCGAACATGCGCCGCAGTGCCGAGGCGCAGCGCGAGCAGGACACGTCCGGGCTCCGCCCGGCCGCCGGGCGCCACAACATCACGAACATCGTGCTCGAGATCGACGGCGACACGGCGAAAGGCACTGCCTACTGGTTCCACATGGGCAACGACAACCCCGAGCGCCGCGCGCAGCTCAACTCGTTCGGCCACTACGAGGACGAGCTCGTGAAGATCGACGGCGAGTGGTATTTCAGCAAGCGGAAGATCTACAACGAGCAGATCGCCGAATGGGCCGCCGGCCCCCAGAACCCGGTGGTGCAGCCGGGTCCCGGCCCGCGCCTGCGGACGACGCGCGCGGACTGACGGGTGATGCGCGCGAACTGACGGGTGATTCGACGGCGCGCACGGCGCGCCGTCGAATCCGTCGGGAAGCTCGGTGGCCGCTCGACGAGCACGAGCGGCGTCATCCGCGGCGAGACCGGCGCCGGTACGATCCGGCGCGCGACCGTCACTGCGGCTTGCGGAACACCAGCACGAACTGATCCGTCTCGCCGCGAATCTGCGGATCCCGCATGTTCAACGTCCGGTCGTCGTCCGGATTCACGAGCAGATCGCTGTCCGTCTCGAGCTCGAAGCCGGCGGCGGTCACCTCGTCGATGACCGTCTGTTTGTCGATGCGATGCAGCGTCATCGCGTCGCGCCAGCCGGAGCCGTCCTCCGCGCTGTGATCGATGACGACGTACGTGCCGCCGGGCGAGAGCGCGTCGTAGATCCGGCGGTTCATGTCCGCCGTGTCGACCGTCTGCTCGGGATCGTTCCGCATCAGGTCGTGGTAGAAGAGCACCATCATCGCGACGTCGACGTTCGCAGGCAGCTCCATCTCGTTGTAATCGACCTGCATGTACGTCGCGTTGTCGTGCGCGGCGTCGAAAGCGCGCGCGGCCTCTCCGCCAAAGCGATCGGTCCATGGCATGTCGACCATGTAGACGTGGCCCGAAGGGCCGACCGCATCGACGAGGATCGTCGTGAAGTAATGACCGAACGACGCGAACTCGACGACGCTATCGCCCTCGTCGATTCCGGAGAGCGTCAGCACCTCGGCGGGCTTGCGATGCACGTCGCGCGCACGTTCCTCGGCGCTGCGCGCGTCCGACTCGACCGCGCGCCGGATGTGCGCCGGAACGTCGGACGGAATCACGTACTCCTCCTGCGCGACGACGGGTTGCGCGAGTCCGAGGCCGAGGATCGCCGCAGCAGAGCTCTGGATCACGGAGCGCATCGTCATTCCTCCCGGGCCGCGAGCGCGGCCATCAAGTCCGCTTTCGTCTGAGGCGCGGGCGCCGCGTGCACCGCGAAGTAACGCTCGAAATCGAGGCCCTTCTGCTCGACGTACTCGGCGAGCGAGACGACGAACGGGTTCGGGCGCGCGCCTTCGCGCGGCAGCGTGAAGTCTGCCTGGAACAGCACCTTCGCCTTCGGCACATACGCGACGAGCGTGCCGTCCGAATGCAGGTTGGGCACATGATGCAGCTCGACGCGCATCGTCTCGTCCTCGAACACGCCGAGCTCGCCGACACCCTCGAACTGCGGCTCGAGCGCCGGCTCGCCGAGCAGCGTGCGCGGCGTGCTGAGCGCCATGTCGAGAAAGTCGATGTTGTTCTCGTGCGTCACGATCGTCACGCCTTCGCGCACGAACGGCACGAGCCCTGCCGTGTGATCCGAGTGCGGATGCGAATTCACGACGTAGCGAATCGGCTTCTCCGGCAGGATGCGCTTGACCTCGGCGAGGATCTGCTCGCCGCGCGCCTCCGACTGCCCGGCCTCGAACACGAGGACGTGATCGCTGAACTCGGCGACGAGCGCGACGTACCCGCCGTGGATCAGCCACACGCCGTCGCCGATCCGCTCCGCAAGCTCGGCCGGCGCGTCTCCGCCGGCGGGACCGCCGCCCGGCCCTCCCGCCGGCCTCGGGGGCGGCGTCATCAGCTCGGCGAGGTTCACCGGATTCGCGACCGCATCGGTGACCGAGACGCCGAAAATCGCGCCGCCGCCGCGCCACTGCTCCATCGTCGTCGGAACCATGACGCCGGCGAAATCGCGATAGCCCGCATAGCGCGCCTCGACGAGCATGTCGCCCATGAACGGATCCTCGACCCACGTCTCGACGCGCTCGATCAGGTTCGCGGCATTCACGTAGCCGTTGACGGTGTACCGCAAACCCGAAGGTGCCGTCTGATCCGCGGGCGACTGCCACGACAGCACCGTGTAGTCGACGCCGTCGACCGTCGCGGTCTCGAGCTCGACGCCGTTGCGCTCGGCTCCCGCGAGGAAGCCCCACGGCGTGAGCCAGATCTCGAGCTGCTGTCCCCACGCGCGCTCGTCGCCCGGGATGTGCTGCGAATACGTTCCGGCCACGGGCGGCTCGAGGAACAAGTTCTGGGCGAAGGTGTCACCGGACGCGATGGACGCCGGCTGCGACAAGTCGAGCGTGCGCCTGTAGTTCGTGATCTCGTCGCGCTCGGGCCACGGAGGGCTTGCCGAGTAGGTTTGCCGAAACGAGTTCCGGACGCGCCACGCCGTCCCCGAGAACGTGATCGATTCGACGTCCGCTGTGCCCATCGCGGAGATCACGTTCTCGAGCACGACCGCGGCGTCCAGGACCGGCTCCTCCGCCGCGACCTGCGGCGTCGGGTCGCCCCCGCCCGAGCAGCCGAACATGAGCAGCGCCGGCACGAGCCATCCGACCCCAAGACGCTTCACCATCGGCTTCTCCCCCCCCGTCGTTATGTCGTTATTGGCCGTGACCGGCGCCGTCATCGGCGCGCGAGCTCGAGGCGGCAGAGCGCCTGCAACCGCTCAGTTGCCGACGCCCTCCCTGAGCTCGTACGTCTCGGTGCCGAGGCAATCG
>Ga0180217_1004053_pt1 | contig 11863 bp, 15 predicted proteins | sample eDN3rd37CBELigOP_FD_128521 | JGI IMG/M metagenome (GOLD analysis project Ga0180217, IMG submission 128521) | Enriched Organic Plus compost microbial communities from Emeryville, California, USA - eDNA 3rd pass 37_C BE-Lig OP (version 2) (version 2) ... | reverse complement strand
CCTTGCCCTTACACCATCCCGGCGATCTGCTTCAGGAAATTGAAGACCAATCCGAGCCAATCATGCCGCGTTTCCTGAGGCGCCTTCTGCTGCTGGCGCCAATCACTCGGAGTCTGGAATCTGCCGGCCCACAAGCCCTTTCTGGCGTGTCGCGCGGCAGCTTCCTCCACGGCGTAATCACCATAGGAGACTGCCCAACCCATTTCCACCATGGTTTGGCCGAGATCCCTGCCTTCGACCTCGCAACGCGCGAGAACCCGGCCGTACCGATCCCGCTCCCACCCGCTGCACGAGACGGTCCCAGCCGAGGCGAGTTTCGCCAAGGTCTCTCTCGCCTGCCGGCCGCAGGCATAGGATCGCCCGGCCATTGTGCATTCCTGATTGTACTCGGGAGCGTCTATACCACGAATGCGGATACGTTCGCCGTCAACGGTCAGGCTGTCTCCGTCATTGATCCTGACCGATCCAGAAAAGTCTCGTGTCGCAATCTGGTCGAGCCTTGCTGCTGTGAGCGCAAGAAGGGACAGGAACCCGATGGAGAACAGAATATCCGTCCATCGACGCCACCGGCTCGGCCTAGGTCTACTGCGCCAATAATTTCTACGACTTACACGCATTGCCTGAAGGGTCTCTTAATTACTCGCGCATATTTTGTAGAGCCATGCCGCAATTGCGAAGCAATCTATGGCGCTAAACCAGGATTATATAGCGGACAAGTCCATCGTGGGCCGCACCAAGCCATATCGCAAACGCGAGATTGCGGCGAGCGTTCATCGCGCCCGCGAAAGGCTTTTGCCCTCGGCAGGCAGTCGAACCTTTGACCGTGAGATGCTGAAGATCCATGCGCGCACTATCATCAGGAGCGCGCCTGCGATCCTTATCTTACTGTTCCTGATCGGCATCGCAGGTCTGACCGTCGGCCCGGCACGCGAAATGATCATTTGGGGCCTGTTGAGCCTGGCAGGCTATACCTCGCTGTATCTCTTCGCGCGCCGCGTCGACAGGCTCTCGATAGAGCAGATCGATACCCGCCGGCTATACGTCCAGTTCTGGGTCATGCATTTCATAAGCGGCGCGAGCTGGATCTATCTCGTTTCCTTCGAGTGCAGCTGCGGCGTTCTCGACTTCTCGTTCTTTGTGGCGATCGTGCTCCTGATGATGATCGCTGTCACCGCGCTTGTTTGTTCTTCCCTGCGCGGCGCAATCCTCCCAAGTTTTGGAGTGCCTGTCGCCATACATGCAATACAGCACCTGGCCTTTCCGCTTGGGGTGGCCCCGATTATGGCGCTGCTATTGATTCTCTCCCTGCCCTTCTTCGCGCATGTGGCCCATCACCGCAACCGGGCTGCAGCCAGCCTCCTTAGCTTCCGCAGTGAGAACGAAACGCTGATTGCGGAGCTGGAAACGGCCAAGGCTGTTTCCGATGAAGCGCGCCGCCGCGCGGAGGAAGCCAATCTGGCCAAGTCCCGCTTTCTCGCGTCGATGAGCCACGAATTGCGGACTCCTCTCAACGCGATCCTCGGGTTTTCCGAGGTGATGGCGAAGGAGGTCCTTGGACCGGTCCAGAACGATACTTATCGGGAATATGCCAAGGATGTCCATCAATCAGGGCAGCACCTGCTCGCACTGATCAATGAGATTCTGGATCTTTCTCGCATCGAGGCCGGGCGGTATCAGCTAAACGAGGAGCCTCTCGCGCTCGCCGATGTCGTTCATGAATGCTGCCGCATGATGGAACTCAAGGCGAAGGCGAAGAGAATCAGGCTGATCCAGCGGTTCGAGCCGACGCTGTCGAAACTTTCCGCTGACGAGCGAGCCCTGCGGCAGATCACGCTCAACCTGCTTTCGAATGCAGTGAAATTCACACCCTCCGGCGGCGAAATTCGTGTTCGGGTTGGTTGGACAGCCGGAGGCGGCCAATATATCTCGGTCCAGGACAACGGTCCGGGAATCCCGAGCGAGGAAATGCCCTTGGTCATTTCCGCCTTTGGGCAGGGCTCCTTCGCCATAAAAAATGCGGAACAAGGGACGGGCCTCGGACTGCCTATCGTTCAGGGGCTCGCAAATCTCCACGGGGGATTGCTGCAGCTGAAGTCAAAGCTGCGGGAGGGAACCATTGCGACGGTGATATTCCCGCGCAGTCGGGTGATCGATGAACCGGTTTTGCCGTTGCATCAAAAAAGGCGCGCCAGCTAAGGTCAGGCGCGCGAGCGTACCTCGGCCATTCCTACCGAGATGTCCCCTGCCCCGCGGACCAGGCCTGCCGCAAGTGCGCCGGCAACGCCGCCACTCTTGAGACTGCCAAGGCTGAGAACGGGCTGCAGGCCGAGCAGAGCCGAGACCTGCCGATGCGTGTCGCTTTCGGCATTGGCGAGAAGGCAGTGCTCAAGGGAGTTCCGGTTCAAAGCATAGAGAACCGCCGCTGCTGCTGTGGCGGCAAGCCCATCGAGGATCACTGCGATCTTCTGTGCCCGCGCCGCGAGAATGGCGCCTGCGAGCGCTGCGATTTCCCTTCCTCCCAGCCGGCGCATTGCTTCCAGGGGGTCGCGAAGGTGGCTTTGGTGAACTTGCAGCGCCTGTTCCACGACCACCCTCTCCTGCTTCCCGATCGAGGTCCATCCGGAGCCGTGTGGTGGCAGTATGGCGCCAAGGAGAGCAATGGCGGATAGATCGCTCGCGCGATCCACGGTGCCAAGGCAAATGAGATCGGGACCGGCCGCAATCGCCTCCATGCCGAAGGCCATGGTGGCCGCAGCCGCTCGCTCGTCGAGAGCAGGGCCCGACGAGAAATCCTCGACGGGTAGATCCAGTGCCAGGTCGAATACGTTCAGACCGAGATTGCCGCTTGCGCAGAGCTGGCTGACGGGTGCTGCCCCCGCGGCGATCGCCTCCACCTTGGCGCGCGCTTCGCGGACGGGATCGGTGACGCCCATCTTCAAGGAAACCGCATGGGTTGCGGCGAAGAGCGCCACGACCGGGCGTGCTACCCGTGCGGGCACGCGACCGGTGACCGCAGCAAACCACTGGCCGATGTCGCCCAGGCGCCCAAGCTCATCTCCGCCTGACGAAAGATCCGCGCCTACCCGCGTCGCCGCCCCCGTGTCCATGGCGGGAAGCGCTGAAATCAGGTTACGGATGTCGTCAAATGGCAGGCCGCTTGTCATATCATTGTCTCCTGAGATGGTGCCGGGCATAACGGCAGCGGGCAAGCATGGCAATGCCGCAGCTTGCTTCTACCCGTCACGCCCCCCATCTCCTCAGCAGAGGATCGTATGATGACCGCCATTGAATCCCCTTGCGTTCTGGTGTGCTCGATAGACGAAAGAACCGGCTTTTGCCTCGGCTGCGGACGCACGCGCGGGGAGATTGCCGCTTGGCTCTCCATGACGCCAAGGGAGCGCCGGGCAATCATGGAGAGCTTGCCGGCGAGGCTCAGCGGCAAGGAGGTCCGCCCTCGGCGCGAAACGCGGCGCCGCTCGAGACTTGCACGTGAACGCGCAGAGGGGTCGTAAGCCATGGGGCTGTTCTGGATCATCATAGCCGTCATTCTGGCAGGTGTAGGGCTGCTCATTGCTTCTCACGACAGCGGTACTGTCTTCGGCATTGCGAGTGATTCCTTCGCTTCTATGCTTTATCTTGGCCTTTGGGCGGCCGTGCTTGTGGTCGGTGTCTTTGCCGCACGCACCCGGTTCCGCCACGCCTCACGCGACCTAGCCTATTGGCTCTTGATCCTTCTCGTGCTCATGACGGGCTACCAGTACCGCTATGAATTGCAGGACGTGGCAAGCCGACTGACCGCGGGCTTGATCCCGGGTAGCCCAATGAGTGTTTCCGGTTCCGAACGCGCCGCAGTCATCGACAAAGCGGCGAATGGCCATTTCGAGGTACGGATGCTCGCAAACGGCGTCACGATCCTGGCCGTTGTCGATACAGGCGCAACGACGACAGTTCTCACCTCGCAGGATGCTGAGCGTGCTGGAATCGATGCGAGCAGGCTCGATTATTCGGGGCCGGTAATGACCGCGAATGGCCGGGCCATGGCTGCGCGCGCCCGTCTGGATTCGCTTCGGATCGGCCCTATCGAACGTAACGACGTGACGGTGCTCGTTGCAGCACCTGACCTGCCCGAGCAGAGTCTCTTGGGAATGCAGTTCCTGAGCAGCCTGTCGAGCTTCGAGATGCGAGGCGATCGCCTGATCCTGACGGATTGATCGCCTGCAGGTCAGGCTGCCTCTTCTCGCGCATCCGTATCCACTTCGGCCAGGGCGCGGTGCAGCACCCCGGGCCCGGCACCGGGGCGGGTCGCATCCGTTGAGAGGATCTGCCTGAATCTCCGTGCGCCGGGCCGTCCGTGGAAAAGTCCGGTCATATGCCGCGTGATGTGTGACAGGCGACCTCCGGATTCGATATACCTGCCGGCATAAGCGGCCATCGTCTCGACCACCTCCGCAAGCGCCGGAGCTTCGCGACCGTCGCCATAAATGCTGTCATCGACATCGGCCAGAATGCCCGGTGTGTGGTAGGCGGCGCGTCCGAGCATCACACCGTCCAGATGCGCGAGATGATCGAGCGCTTCACCGATCGTCTGGATGCCGCCATTAATGCCGATGAACCTGTCCGGATTGGCCTCCTTGAGCCGATAGACACGGCTATAGTCGAGCGGCGGGATATCTCGGTTCTCGCGGGGGCTCAGCCCTTGTAGCCAGGCCTTTCTGGCATGAACCCAGAGCGCATCGGCACCTGCCGTGAAAACCACCTCGGCCAACCGGTCGAGCGCTTCTTCGGGATCTTGATCATCGACACCGATCCGGCATTTCACGGTAACGGGTATCGAAACGCTCTCCTTCATCGCCACCACGCAGGCACCGACGAGTTCCGGCACTTTCATCAGGCAGGCGCCAAAAGTACCCGATTGCACCCGGTCCGATGGACAGCCGACATTGAGGTTTATTTCATCATAGCCGAACGAAGCCCCGATACGTGCTGCTTTTGCGAGCTTTTCCGGGTCGCTGCCTCCCAGTTGCAGCGCCACCGGATGTTCTTCTGTATTGAACCCGAGGAGCCGTTCCCGATTGCCGTGAATAACCGCGTCCGCCACCACCATCTCGGTGTAAAGAAGAGCGCGCCTGGAGAGCTGCCGATGAAAAAAGCGGCAGTGGCGATCCGTCCAGTCCATCATTGGCGCGACGGCGAGAACCCGCGCGTTGTTATAGATTTCGGGATAAGGATTTCCGACCTGGCTCATAAAGTATGCTCGTTGACTAGGTGCCGCCGATCAGCGGCCTTCCTTCCATATAGTGTCTGTCAGGGCAAGTTGGCCAATTCCCCCTTTGAGAAAGCACAATCGCACCAGAGAGCGCAAAGCGTTCTTTACCCTGCCGCGCGATAGCCTGATTTCTCGACTGGCAGGTACCTGAAATATCTGCGAGGCGGGCCTGGAATTTGATAACGCATACATGATTGTCAGTTGCGGCGCCAAACATTGTCGGAGTTCAAGCGCCGCGCTAGAGTTCTATCTCCGCCCTGCGGAGAAGGAGCGCGTCATGTATGCTGCGCAATTCGCGTTGCCGGTTCGCATCGTAATGCGGCCCGGCGAACCGGTGACTGAAATATACAGTGCCGAGGAAGCACTCGAACTGCTGATGGCCTGGCCGACCCAAGAGGGGCGCATCTTCAACCGCGCGTTGGAGGCTTGCCTTGCCGCGAGTGCCGATCCTGGATTGGCAGAAGATGCACGAAGGCAGTTCGTCGCTTTCGCCAACGCATCCAGCATCATGGCGAGAGACGTTCCGCTCGACAGCCTTTATGAAAATGGCGAACTGAAGCCGCTTTATCGCTGATCGGCGATACCCAGAAAGATCGAATGGAACTCGATCGCACCTCGTGCATTGATACGCATTCGGGGTTGATTGCGAGCAGTGTCATGCAGATCAGTGCTGTCCATGCGAGCGGCCGGGAAAGCCGTCGCAAGGTTGAGAAGAGAGCTGGTGCGCGATCAACGACCACGCTTCGGCACCGGTTGTTCCACAAGGCAGTGGTGATTGAGCGGCGCCGGCTTGATCGGGATCGCGTGATTGTGAATACCAAGGTCGCCTTGGATGCGCTTCTCCACGAATGGCCGCTGCCTGAGTGTCCCCAGCGAAAGCGGGCCTTGAAGGCGTGCCTGGCAGTAATGCGCGGAGAGCAGGCGCCCGGCGTGGCCCGGCGTGCCCTCATTGTCGCGGCGAAGGCCGCCAGGATCCTGCGCGAGGAATAGCACCGGCTTCATTCGAGAAGTCGTTTTACTTGTGCGCTGATTGTGCTATGCGCCTGTCCATGCCCTTGTAGCTCAGTTGGTAGAGCACCTGATTTGTAATCAGGGGGTCGCGGGTTCGAGTCCTGCCGGGGGCACCAGAAATCCTTTATACAGCAATGCGATCCTCCGCTCGTGGGTCGGCCGGATGAGTTCGTCAGGCGCCTCACAGAGCTTATCTTTGATGGTCCCTCGCCTATCAATTTTGGTGAGGAAATCGGCAGCCCATTGGGCAGCTAAACTTTTCCAGGAAACCGAGTAGGATTCGCCGGTGTCGACCGCCGCCGTCGGCTCCCGAAGGCTTTTCCACACCAGTCGCGGCGCCGCCACACTTCTCCGGGTTTGATGAACAACCAGGTTGGCAGTCATCGCCACACCTGGGATGGGAGGCCAGAATGGCCATCACCGAAATGCCTGCCAGAGGCTACTTCCGGAACAGGCGCTTTTTTACGCGATTGATGAGCAGCACCTCGGAACTTGTTTCAGACGTCAGAGCCCACTTTCTGGCCGCTGACATACGGCAGCAATTGCTTGATCTTGCCCCTGCACAGCCGGGCGAGCTTAGTCACGCTGAGCCTCCCGTGCCGGCGAGCAATCCCAGAGAGGCCCTCGTCGCCAATCTTATTGCGATGAGGTAAGCATCTGCTCCCGTGAAAGCCCTGAGCGCTGAACCTGCTGAGGCTTTCTACACGGCCGCGCATATCACTTGCCAGGATCCGCGTGGGATCAATCAGCCCAGGAACGCATTCCCCATGCATCACCCATCTCGGGGATGTTCGAATGCCGCTGGCCAACGCGCAAGAATTTTCGATCTGGATCAATGCTGCGTGGTTTCTTGGCGCCAGCATCGTTGTGTGGATCGGGGGCGTGCGGCTAACGATTTACGTAGATCGTATCAGCGGGCTCACCGGAATTGGGCAGGTCTTTGCCGGAATGCTCCTGCTTGGGTGCATCACGTCCCTTCCAGAAGTCGCCAATGCCATAACGGCTGCGAGCACGGGAACTCCTGCGCTTGCGATCAACAACATTCTCGGCAGCGCCGCGATCAATGTGTTCTTGCTGGCAATCGGAGACGGGTTCGTCCGCCGTGACGCGCTGACCTCCGTGGTGGCAAGTCCGGCGACTCTCATGATGAGCGTCCTCTGCATGCTGGTGCTGATCCTTGTTGCCATTGCAATCACGACCGGGGATGTCCTCCTGTTCGGCGTGGGAGCGTGGGGACTTGCCCTCGCTATCGTCAGCGTCGTGTCCTTCTGGATTTCATCAGGCTATGGCCAGCGAAGCCCCTGGAGTGTGTCCGATGAGGAGAAAGGGTCAAAGATGGAGGAGGGCGAGATCGATGATGGGGGCTCTCTTTCCGAGGCGTTATGGAAGGCCGCCCTCGCCGGTGCGGCTATTTTTGTCGCCGGATATATGCTGTCTCAGACCGGTGATGCGTTGGCGCAGCAAACCGGTCTCGGTGCCGGGATGGTCGGCTTCGCGCTGATCGGGATTGCGACCTCCACCCCGGAACTCAGCACCATCGTGCAGTCCATCCGCATGGAAAGATATGAAATGGCCTTTGGCCAGGTCCTTGGCACAAATTTCGTGAACCTTTCGCTGATTGTTCTGACTGATGCTGCTTTTCCGGGCGGCCCGGTGATCAACACGTTAGGGAGATTTGAAGTCCTCTCGTCACTGCTGGGGGCGGCACTGGTCGGCATTTTCATGATCGGGCTGCTTGAGCGAAGAGATGCCGTCATCTTTCGGATGGGATACGATTCCTTTGCGGTGATCGTGGTTTTCGTCGCTGGCCTGGGTGCTCTTGCCCTTATTCAGTGAGGATGGCCCTGCCCGCCTCATGCAGACTTCTCGTCGTTAAGGTTTCCTGCAGCCTCCCGCACCGCTTTGCAGCGGCATGGCGGCATGTTACCGGTTTGGCTCGTTTGCAACAGGAAGCAGAGCCGTATGAATAAGCCCTCTTCGCTCGCTCTCGCCTTCGTTTCGGCCGAGACGGATGATGCGACAATGGCGGCCGCCACGCTCTCCGCCCTCTACGGGCAAGAACGGTTGGAAGATGCGGATGTGATCGTCGCGCTGGGCGGTGACGGGTTCATGCTGCAAACCCTGCGCGAGACGATGGGTACCGGCAAGAAAATCTACGGCATGAACCGCGGCACTGTCGGCTTCCTCATGAACGAGTATCGCGAAGAGGGCTTACGCGAACGCATCGCGGAAGCCATTCCCGAAACCGTGCGCCCATTGGAGATGGAGGCTGTCGATCAGGACGGACAGACGTTCCGCGCCCTCGCCATCAATGAAGTGTCCCTTCTGCGTCAATCCTACCAGGCGGCGAAGATTCGAATTGCCATCGACGGGCAGGTGCGGCTTGAAGAACTCATCTGCGACGGAATAATGGTCGCCACACCTGCGGGCTCGACCGCCTACAATCTGTCGGCACATGGTCCGATCCTCCCGCTTGATGCTCCTCTCCTGGCGCTGACGCCGGTAAGCCCCTTCCGGCCGAGGCGCTGGCGGGGCGCGCTTCTTCCCAACCGATCTAGCGTGGAACTTGCTATCCTCGAGCCCGAAAAGCGCCCGGTTAACGCTGTTGCCGATCACACGGAAATCAAATCCGTAAGGACGGTGACGGTGCGGGAGTCCCGTGACATGACGGCCACAATTCTTTTCGACGCGAGCCATTCCTGGGACGAACGCATACTTTCGGAACAATTCCGCTACTAGCCAATTTCGTGGCGCATGAAGAACATGGCGAAAAACAGCGTCGGCGGTGCAATAGTAGCTGTTGACATCCGTCGCACCACACCTTAGGCCCCGATCACAGGTCGTGACGGCCGGAAGTACTTCACGCGCCGCGACGCTAAGCACAGTAAAGACATTCACCACGTGCCAGATTTACAGGAAACCGCCCAGGAAGCCATGACGTTCTCCGACCTTGGCCTTTCGCCAAAGGTTTTGGCGGCAGTCAGTGATGCTGGATATTCGGCGCCGACACCCATCCAGGCCGGCGCCATTCCCCATGCCTTGCAAGGAAAAGACGTCCTGGGCATTGCCCAGACGGGGACCGGCAAGACGGCGTCCTTCGTCCTTCCGATGCTGACGAGGCTGGAGCGGGGCCGCGCCCGTGCGCGAATGCCTCGCACTTTGATCCTTGAGCCGACGCGAGAACTCGCCGCGCAGGTCGAAGAAAATTTCATCAAATACGGCAAGAATCACCGGCTGAATATTGCGCTGCTCATCGGCGGCGTATCTTTCGACGAGCAAGAGAAGAAGCTTGAGCGCGGTGCAGACGTTCTCATCGCAACGCCGGGCCGGCTGCTCGACCATTTCGAACGCGGCAAGCTGCTTCTGACTGGTGTTGAGATCCTCGTCATCGATGAGGCGGATCGGATGCTCGATATGGGCTTTATCCCGGATATCGAGCGCATCTGCAAACTCATTCCCTTCACCCGGCAAACGCTGTTCTTCTCGGCCACCATGCCACCGGAGATCACGAAGCTTACGGAGCAGTTCCTGCAAGGGCCGGTTCGCGTCGAGGTATCGCGGCCCGCGACGACTGCCGCAAACATCACGCAGCGGCTGGTGAAATCGGGCTCGAAACCATGGGCCAAACGCGAGCGCCTCCGCGAGCTCATCCGTGGCGAAGGCGATGAGCTAAAGAACGCGATCATCTTCTGCAACCGCAAGACAGAGGTGGCCACCCTTTTCCGTTCCCTGGTTCGCCACGAATTCGATGCCGGCGCTCTTCATGGGGACATGGATCAGCGCGCGCGTATGATGATGCTGGAGAATTTCAGGAAGGGTAAGCTGAAGCTCCTCGTCGCGTCAGACGTCGCTGCTCGCGGTCTCGATATCCCCGACGTGAGCCACGTGTTCAATTTCGACGTGCCGACTCATGCGGAAGACTATGTGCACCGCATCGGTCGCACGGGCCGAGCGGGCCGGTCAGGCAAGGCCTTCACCATCGTCACCAAGGCTGACCGGAAATATGTCGATGGGATCGAGAAGCTGATCGGTGAGAAGATCGAGTGGCTCGACGGCGATCTTTCGACACTTTCCACTGACGACGAGGCGGATGAAAAGCCTCGCGGCGCCCGTGCCGACCGCGGAGGGAAGAAACGTGGCGAGGGCAAAAAGCCTCGTGAGCGCGGCGAGGAGAACGTGGTGGCGGGACGTCCAGAGGAACCCTTGAAAGAGGACCGCAAGCGTGAACGCAAGGGCGCAATTCGCACACAGAACGATGCGCAGCGCCGCCGTGGGCCTGAAAAGCCCGAACGTGAGCCGGATACACCCGTGGGGTTCGGCGACGATATTCCCGATTTCATGAAAGTGCCGGGCAAAGTTTAGCGCACCGGCCGAGACGCTGTCCGAACGCTATCCGCTATTTCGGCGCCCGCAGCGCCGCTTCGTATGCCTTCCGCGCCCAGGTTGTGAATGCATCTGGCTCGTCGATGGCACCGTCAGGCACGCTCCAATAGGGCATTGACACGGTCTTTCCGTGACGTGAGCCGACATAAGTCCAGCGCCGGGCACCCGCAGCCTCCAGATCGGGCGCGCTTACCTCGTCTCCTTTCAACATCAACTCGCCCCGCAGCTCCACGGCAATGATCAAGCCGTCGTAGTAGACGCCTTTTCCGCCGAACATACGCCGGATCGTAACGGGTCCCAGGCCGGAGAAGAGATCGCGAATGTCGTCCTCAGTCATAACCATAAGATGGCATTTTCTTCAGTCTTTGTCAAGTATCCGGCTCCAGGCCTACTGACAGGCACCGCCTTGCGTCATAAGCTTTCATTCTCTCGGAGGTGCGACATGCCTGTGCTCCTGAAAGGTTCGTGCCGCTGCGGCGCGGCGAAGTTTCAAGTTCAAAGCCATACGCCGGTGCCCTACCAGCTCTGCTACTGTTCCGTCTGTCGCAAGCAGCAGGGCGGAGGCGGCTACGCGATTAATCTGGGCGCGGTTTCCTCCACCCTAGCTGTGGAAGGCGAGGAGCATCTGGGGCTTTATCGGGCGGAAATCCAAGACGACGAGCGGCCGGCTTGCGAGATTTCGACCGGTGAGCGCCGCTTCTGCCGCGAGTGCGGCTCAGCGCTCTGGCTCTACGATCCTACTTGGCCGGAGCTGGTGCATCCCTTTGCTTCGGCCATCGATACCGATCTCCCTAAACCGCCCAGCCGCGTGCATTTGATGCTCAAATACAAAGCGAACTGGGTAGAGCCGGACATCGGCAAGGATGATCTAACATTCGATCTTTATCCGGAGGAATCGATTGCCGATTGGCACCGGCGAAAGGGGATGTGGGTCGAGTGACGTCTGGAAATACTGAGCGGTGGTATGGGGCGCCCTCGCCAAGATTCCCAATGACCTCGGAGCTCGAGCTGCACTTTCGCGGTTGACAGATTCACTCCCGATCCATGCCCCGAACTTGCGGACCGCCAACGCGCTGCCGACAGTCAGACCGTGCTTTGCGCCCGCGCTTCGGCAAGGGCCTTCAAGTCGGCAGGCTTCAACTCGACGGATTCGCCACAGCCACAGGCTGAGCTTTGGTTCGGATTGTTGAAGACGAAGCCGGT
>Ga0180217_1004052_pt1 | contig 11865 bp, 12 predicted proteins | sample eDN3rd37CBELigOP_FD_128521 | JGI IMG/M metagenome (GOLD analysis project Ga0180217, IMG submission 128521) | Enriched Organic Plus compost microbial communities from Emeryville, California, USA - eDNA 3rd pass 37_C BE-Lig OP (version 2) (version 2) ... | reverse complement strand
CCTCCTTCAGAGGCAAATTACGCCTCTTTGTCGGAGTGGCCAATTTTCTCGTTTCTGTGCAAGCCGCCTCCACATTTCGTTGAGGAGGATCAAGCCACGCCCGCGGAAAGCGTCCACCTGAAGCGGAGGTCAACGATATAGTAAACAACAATGTTTGCGAAAACAACGTTTTTCTAAAAAGGATTCGTGTACCGAAACTACCTTATAAAGGGGTGACAAACTATGTTTGGCTTGCTGAAAGGGATGAAATATACCCTTAATCAATTAACCTATAAAAAAGTCACATATGATTATCCGAATGAACCATTACCACTACCAGATCGCTTTCGTGGTATTCAAAAATTTTATCCGGAAAAATGTATCGTATGTAATCAATGTGCCAACATTTGTCCAACCGATTGTATCCAGCTAACCGGGAAAAAACACCCTGACCCGACCAAAAAAGGGAAAATAATTGATACCTATGATATTAACTTTGAAATTTGTATTCTATGTGACCTATGTACTGAGGTTTGTCCGACAGAAGCAATTGTCATGACAAACAACTTTGAACTTGCGGAATACAGTCGTGATGACTTATTTAAAAACCTTGAGTGGTTAGATGAAAATGATACGAATGTAAGGAAGGAGAATAAAGCGTGACTGGAGAATTTTTAGCATTCATAGTCCTAGCAATTAGTGCGATTGGCGGCGGTATATTAATGCTGAACCTCCAAAAGGTCATCCACATGGTAATCGCACTTGTATTCACCTTCATTAGTATCGCAGGTTTGTATGTGATGCTTCATGCAGAATTCGTTGCAGCTGTGCAAGTCTTAATTTACTCAGGGGCCATCACCATTTTAATGCTCTTTGGTATTATGCTGACGAAACACAATGACACAAACGAACCAAAAGTAAGTCGTGGTCGAACCTTCCTTGTTCTTTTTGGAATCCTTGCATTTGGTGTTGCTGTTTACCTTGGCATTTACGATTTGGATTTTGGAGGGCAAGCGACAGACCTGCACGTGAACAATACGGAGAAGATTGGAATGGAGCTTTATGCAAAATACGTGATTCCATTTGAATTAACATCTGTTGTCTTACTTGTGGCGTTAGTAGGGGCAATCATCTTAGCGAAAAAAGACAATGAAGAGGAGGCGAATGAGGAATGAGTTCTGTTCCATTAGCAGCCTACCTTATCCTAGCGTTAATTTTATTTTGTATAGGTCTTTACGGGGCATTCACAAAAAGAAATACAGTTATTGTGTTAATTTCTGTTGAATTGATGCTAAATGCGGTAAATATTAATTTTGTGGCTTTTAGTAAATACGGAATGGTCCCTGGAATTACGGGTCAAATTTTCTCACTGTTTACAATCGCCATTGCGGCAGCTGAATTTGCTGTTGGTCTAGCTATTTTGATGGCGTTGTACCGAAATAAACGCACAGTTAATATTGATGAAATGAATACGATGAAACATTAACTTAGCTTTTGTTGGGAGAATAAAACGACAATACGCTAAGTCGTATTTGATGAAGTACCGGTAAAGGCTGTGAACCAAATGGTCTACTCAGCCTTAGCCGCAAGCCAAAGAAGGGGATTGTGATACGATGATGGAAAATGCATGGATCATACCGCTTTTCCCGCTTATCTCTTTTTTGTTCCTTCTTATATTCGGTAAACGATTGAAGGAGTCGAGTGCGTATCTTGGCATTCTGCTAACATTTATTTCATTCGTCTACTCGGTGTTGGTTCTCATTTCGAGACTTGGGAACTCAACATACAAATATGAGAGCACGTGGTTATCAATTGGGGATGTTCACTTAACAGCGGGGTTTGAAGTCAATCAATTAAATGCACTTATGTTAGTGGTAGTATCGCTTGTCAGTTTTTTAGTACATATGTATTCAAAAGGGTATATGCATGGTGATGAGCGCTTTCCTGTTTTCTATGCGTACCTTGGGTTATTTACTTTTGCGATGTTAGGATTGGTCATTTCTCCAAACCTTCTCCAAACGTATATTTTCTGGGAGCTTGTAGGACTTGGTTCATTCCTATTAATTGGTTTCTATTTCTATAAGGAAGAAGCAAAAGCTGCAGCGAAAAAAGCGTTTATTATGACGCGTATCGGAGATGTAGGCTTATTAATTGGGATGATTCTATTATTCTGGCAAGTTAACAGCTTTGAATATGATGAAATTTTTAGCGCCGTTGGTGCTGGAGATATTTCACCAACCATGATCACATTAACTGCGATTTTAATTTTTGTGGGAGCTGTTGGTAAATCTGGTCAATTCCCACTTCACACCTGGTTGCCGGATGCGATGGAAGGTCCGACACCTGTTTCAGCTTTAATCCACGCAGCTACAATGGTTGCGGCGGGGGTTTATTTAGTGGCTACGACTTATCCTTTATTTGCTGCAAGTCATGCCGCGTTGATGACAGTTGCGATTATCGGAGGAATTACCGCGATTTTTGCAGCATCAATAGGTTTAGCACAAAAGGATATTAAACGTGTTCTGGCCTACTCTACTGTGAGTCAGCTTGGCTATATGATGCTTGCATTAGGATCTGCCGGGTATGTTGCAGGAGTATTCCACTTAATGACACATGCTTTCTTTAAAGCATTGTTGTTCTTGGCAGCGGGTAGCGTCATCCATGCTGTTCACACACAGAACATTGAGGAAATGGGTGGATTGTGGAAAAAACTTCGCATTACAGGTCCTCTATTCTTAATTGGGACCTTAGCTATCAGTGGTGTTCCATTTTTCTCAGGTTTTTTCAGTAAGGATGAAATCTTAATTGCGACCTGGGCACAAGGGAATTACGTGCTGTTCTGGTTAGCGGTGATTGCGGCTTTCTTTACTGCATTTTATATGTTCCGCTTGTTCTTCATGGTGTTCACTGGTGAGGCAAGAGGAAAACAAACAAATGTCAAAGAATCACCGAGTGTGATGACAATACCGATGATTGTTCTTGGAGTTCTAGCGGTTGTAGCAGGATATGTGAACACACCTTGGTTTGGCACCTTTTTAGGGGATTGGTTAACAGAAGGTACGAACCTATATGGACCAAGTCATCACGAAGGGCCAGGTTGGATTATGGCTGTTGCAACATTTGCGTCCCTATTTGGTCTGCTGCTTGCCTATGGGATGTATCAACGGAAGTCTATTTCAAGAGACTTTTTCAGCTCTCGCGCACCAATTATGTATAGTGTCGTCTATAACAAATATTTTATTGATGAATTTTATAACATGACCGTTGTCTACGCGACAAAGGTATTTAGTTTATTCCTTCGCTATATAGATGAATTTTTAGTAGGGGGAATTGTAAAAGGCGTGGCAATGGCAACCCAAGGAATCGGAAAGCTTGGAGCTAAGCTTCAAAACGGGCAAGTTCAAATGTACACTTCCGTTGCCTTTGTTGGATTAGCGATTTTACTACTTGTTGTGGCACTGACAGGGGGGTACTTAAGATGAGCTCATTTATTCTTTCACTTTTAGTATTCTTCCCGATTTTAGGTATTGCACTACTTGCTTTTGTACCAAAAACTGAGGAAAAAACGATTAAATTAGTTGGCGTATTAGCTACTATTCCTTCATTGGTATTGGCTCTTTATGTGTACGGGTTTTATACAGGTGGCGGAGACCTTGAAAAGCTAAAGGAATCAGTCTATTGGTTTGGCTTTCTGCCAAAAGGCAATCCGTGGGAAGTCAATTATGAGATGAGTCTAAACGGATTCACCCTAGTACTCGTTCTTTTAACAACTGTGATTTCCACACTTGCTGCTATTGCATCCGTTCATATCAAGAAGGAATGGAAAGGCTACTTCATGCTCTTCCTTTTACTTGAACTAGGAATGCTTGGCGTATTCACAGCCGGGAACTTACTATTGTTCTTCGTGTTCTTTGAAATGACCTTAATCTCTACGTTTTTTCTCATTGGGAAGTGGGGATATTTTGAAAAAGAAAAAGCAGCATTTAGTTTTTTAATCTATAACGGATTAGGTTCCGCGATCTTGCTGATCGTGATCATGATCATTTTTGCAAAGGCTGGAACAACGAATATTTCGGCACTAACGGCGATTTTTGCCAGCCCGGCAGATAGCTTGCCAATTCCAGGTACATTTTCTGAGGACCTAAAACTTGGATTATTGATTGCGATCATCATTGGATTTGGAATTAAATTGCCGATTTTTCCACTTCATACATGGATGCTTCGTGTTCACGTACAAGCACCGCCATCCATTGTCATGATACACTCAGGAATCCTTTTAAAGATTGGAGCTTACGGGATCATCCGCTTCGGAATGGGATTCTTCCCAGATGAATTCAGCACACTTGCTCCAATTGTTGCGGTGCTGGGAGTAATCAATCTTTTGTATGGGGCATTTTTAGCATTCGTCCAAAAAGACTTCAAAATGGTTCTGGCGTACTCGAGTATTTCGCATATGGGAATTGTGTTGATAGGACTTGGTGCGATGAATGAAGCGGGAGTGCAAGGCGCCGTATTCCAAGTTGTGTCACATGGCTTGATTTCAGCATTATTGTTCTTCTTAATTGGGGTCATGTACGAGCGAGCAGGCACATCGTATATTGATAAGCTTGGTGGGCTAGCAAAGGTGATGCCACTAACGGCTGGATTCTTATTAGCAGCTGCGATGGCTTCACTTGGTTTACCTGGGATGTCCGGATTCGTTAGTGAATTCATGGCATTCCTTGGGCTGTTTAAGGAAATGCCAGTTCTCGCTGCGGTTGGGGCAATCGGCATTATTATGACAGCTGTGTATTTGCTTCGTGCAGTACTAAATGTGACATATGGTAAGACGATTCATTCCTATGAGGGAGCAGTTGATTTACGTCCAATTGAAATGGTACCGGTATTGGTGTTACTTGCGTTTATCGTATTGATTGGTGTTTATCCTAACGTGCTTACACAGCCACTTCAGGTTGCACTTGAAACTATCATGCTAGGGTTAGGAGGGTGAGCCGATGGATACAGAAACTTTACTAAGCTTTGATTGGGGAGTTATGGCACCTGAATTTATCATCCTCGGTGTTGCAACCCTTCTATCGTTACTGGATTTATTTATGGGAAAAGACAAGGACCGACGGCCACTCGGTTGGATTGGAGTCGTGGGAATCCTTGTTGCAATCGGGTTTACGGTTTCGTTAATCGGGAATGATGTCACATCGATTTTGTACGATACATTTAGACTTGATTCCTTTGCGATTGCTTTTAAATTAATTTTACTAGTGGGGACAGGACTTGTACTCTTGCTAGCAATGAGCTATGAACCCGAAGAGGGGCTTGTTGAGTATCGTGGTGAGTTTTACTACTTACTTCTAGCAGCACTCTTAGGTACGATGATTATGACATCAAGTGGTGACTTGATTACATTATTTGTCGGATTAGAATTGCTCTCGATTTCTTCCTATATATTAGCTGGGCTTCGGAAACGCAATAGGTTATCAAATGAATCCGCGATGAAGTATGTCATTAACGGAACGGTCTCCACAGCCATCTTTTTATTCGGTGTCAGCTATGTCTATGGACTCACTGGAACCTCGAATTTAAGGGAGATTTTCGGAGCATTCGGTAACCTTCAGGATCCACAACATATCTATCTTGTTGCACTTGCTTTGTTTATGATCGTAGTTGGACTATCCTTTAAGATCGCGGCTGCTCCATTCCATATGTGGGCACCTGATGTGTATCAAGGAGCACCAACACCTGTTACGGCGTTTTTAAGTGTTGTTTCAAAGACAGCGGGCTTTGTTATTATCTTAAGAATTATAGTAACAGGGTTCATCCAAGCGCCCTCAGGAAATGGTGAAGCAGAATTTTTATTGTTCCACCTGCAAGACCTGTTAGCAATCATAGCGGGTGCAACCATGATTATCGGGAATACCATTGCGCTTAGACAACGAAATATAAAGCGGATGATGGCATACTCAAGTATTGCCCACGCAGGATACCTGTTAGTAGCATTTGTAGCTTTCTCATATTTTATGATGGATGCGATTTGGTTCTATTTAGTTGCTTATCTCTTCATGAGCCTTGGATTCTTCGCGGTTCTTCAGGTGATCACGCAGAAATCTGACTCCGAGGATATTAGTCAATTTGCAGGTTTATATAAGCGCTCACCCGTGTTAGCCGTTGCACTTGGAGTGTTTATCCTTTCTTTAGCAGGTATCCCTGGAACGGCAGGATTCATTGGAAAACTAGAGATTTTCATTGGAGCTTTTGTAACGAGCCCACCACATTATGTGCTGGCGTCGATTATGATTGCAACAACCGTTGTATCCTATTTCTATTACTTCGGAATTTTAACACAGATGTTCTTTAGACCTGCTGCAAACGATGAAAAAATTAAATTACCTGCAGGTGTGTTGATTGTTTTAATTGTTGCAGTGGTTGGGACCATTGGCTTTGGAATTTTCCCAGGTGTCGCCTTTGAATTCATCCAGCAATTCGAAAGCTTCGCAGATTTTATAGGATAAAAGTTGGGTGGCAGCACCATGAAATGTTGCCATTCCATTTCAAACAAATAGGGGTGTATGAGAAGAAGAGGTATGGGGATGCCTCTTCTTTTGTTTTGGTGTTTATTATTGTAGCTTTTTGTAGGCTTGTATTTGAGGACTTCTGTCACAGAAAATGCTAAAATGTATAGGTGTGTGTTTCATACATATTTCCTTTTTTTATAATCAAATGCGCCTTGGCGTATTTTCGCCCAGATTTTTTCGAGCTTCTCGAAATACTTCCTTTATAAATCTGTGGCATCCGCCGGAGGCTTATCTTTATTCAGTGAGGGTTTAAACCCTGGCTGGATTTTGAATGCTTTTTTGCATCATTTCCCACTTGTTGAAGGGGAATTGCTGCTGAATAAAGTTCAAGGAGTGGGTTTATGTTAGCAGGTTTTGGGTATCAAGCACTTATAAGTATTATTTCACATTTAATTTTTATTGCAGTTACATGGTGGGCGCTGCAAAGTATTCGATATGAGCATTTGGTAAAGCCAAATCATATTTTTCAGGTGCGCGTTCTTCTCGTTCTTGTGACGATTGCAATTGGATCGACCGTCAGCAATTTTTTCTTAGATTATCTTCTTTGGTCACAACAATTACCTACTATCTTAAATTAACTGTTACTTTGTCCTTTATGAATGAATAATATATGCAAGAAGTTTAAGGTAAAAGTATTCGAAGTAGTTTTCATCTGTTCTCTCCACTACTTTCCACGTATCCTGCGTGATACATCTGGAAAAAATGTAAGTAAGGAGAGGAAATCAAATAAGAGTACGAGTCATGATGCTTTTTTTAAAACATTCCTTAGTATACCAATGGTATAGAAAAATACATTGGTTTTTGCTGGAAGTAGAATACGAAGGAACCCAAGTTGATGATTTTCACGGAAGAATCACCCCAAGCGGTGGCCCGCAAGTTAGTCCCTTCTAGAAATGTCATCAAAAGTACTTACTTTTTCAAGATAGTTATCCACATATGTAAACTGTCTAAAAAAGAAGACAAACCCTCAAAAAAACAAAGTTCCTTACGTATAACATGTACTATGTGAGTTATGTAAAATTTTCGTGTGAAAACATTGCTACAAACGACCTAAACTTTTTCGACAATTTGTGCGAAAATCCCACATTTTTCACTTGTGCCAGCGAATGCTTAAGTGATATGATGTAAATTGGTTTTGTAAAAAAAATGAAGCCTTAAAACAATGAGGATATGCCCGTTTAGCAACGAGCTAGCCTATTATTTAAAAAACAAAGTTTGATCGACCTAATTGGGTTCATCACATCAGAATAGAGACACTTGCCCGGTGGTTTGCATATACTACAGCAGTGTGAATGTACTTTCTCACAAAAAAGGTATGAATGTAATAAGATTGGGTTCTTTTAACACATTCGAGATGGAACACCAATTGTAATGAATGAATATGAATATATAGAAAATGGGACGCGGAGGGGAATACCTTGGAAAAAATCATCGTCCGCGGCGGTCGTAAGCTAAACGGCACAGTCAAAGTAGAAGGCGCAAAGAACGCCGTTTTGCCAGTAATCGCTGCATCCTTATTAGCAAGTAATGGAAAAAGTGTAATAAATGAAGTACCCACGCTCTCAGATGTGTATACGATTAATGAGGTATTGCGTTATTTAAATGCAGACGTTACGTTTGCAAACAATCAAATCGTTGTTGATGCATCAAGAGAGCTAAAAACGGAAGCACCTTTTGAATATGTTCGAAAAATGCGCGCATCTGTACTAGTCATGGGATCATTGCTTGCACGCAATGGCCATGCGAGAGTTGCTCTTCCTGGCGGCTGTGCAATTGGCTCAAGACCGATTGACCAGCATTTAAAAGGATTCGAAGCAATGGGTGCAATTGTGAAAGTTGGAAATGGATATATCGATGCCGAGGTCAATGGTAGACTTCGTGGTGCAAAAGTATATATGGATTTCCCAAGTGTGGGAGCTACTGAAAACATCATGATGGCTGCTACATTAGCAGACGGAATGACGACTATTGAAAACTGTGCGAAAGAACCGGAAATCGTTGATCTAGCCAACTTCCTTAATGCAATGGGAGCTAACGTTAGAGGCGCAGGTACTGGTACAATTCGCATCGAAGGTGTAAAAGAATTGCATGGAGCGACTCACAGTATTATCCCTGATCGCATTGAAGCAGGCACATTCATGGTGGCAGCTGCAATCACAGGCGGTAATGTTCTTGTTCAAGGCGCAGTACCAGAACACCTCAGCTCATTAGTTGCAAAAATGGAAGAAATGGGCGTTACCATCATTGAAGAACAAGATGGTTTACGTGTCATTGGTCCAGATCAATTACATGCTGTGGATATCAAAACAATGCCACATCCTGGTTTCCCAACTGATATGCAATCACAAATGATGGCATTATTACTTCGTGCAAAAGGCACAAGTATGATTACGGAAACTGTATTTGAAAATCGCTTCATGCACGTCGAGGAATTCCGACGCATGAACGGTGACATCAAAATTGAAGGTCGTTCTGTTATCATCAACGGAGAATCCCAGCTTCAAGGAGCTGAAGTAGCCGCAACTGATTTACGTGCTGCTGCTGCCCTTATTCTTTCCGGATTGGTTGCAGATGGATACACACGTGTTACAGAACTTAAGCACTTAGACCGTGGTTATGTGGACTTCCACCAAAAGCTTGCGGCATTGGGTGCTGACATTGAACGTATAAATGAAGCAACAGATAGCCTAGTGGAAGAAGCAAAGGTAAACTTCTAACTAACCACGTAAAAAGCTAGGGACATTACCCATACATGGTAATATCTCTAGCTTTTTTATTTTTATTCCTATTATTTATTATTTTTTATAGCAGGAATGATATTTGCAATGATAAGAAGTAGTAATATAACGTTAGTCGCGTGAGAGTCTGGATTCTCAATGATGAAAAGAAAATGCCAAGACATAGTCTACTAATTCGGTTTTACTCATCTTATTTGTTTCCCCTTTTATTTGATAATGGTAGTAATAGGAAAATTATACTATGAGTGGTAGATAATAGAACACAAATATTTTTCTGCTATTAAATGTCATAAAAGCTTGTCCACTACCATAGATATTGATATATAGGTGCATGTTTACGTTCGTGCATTAATTTCAAAGTGGAGGCTTGCATTCATGAAACAGATTAAACCAATCATTGTACTAGTTTCTGTCCTTTTCGTCTTAATTTTATTGATTCCATCAATGCTTGTCATTCCGTTCTCTGATAAAGGTGCGGGAAAGCTAGCTGAAGAGCGACAATCAAATCCGGAACCGCCTCAAATCGCCTCAGGGCCAACTGTGGAGGTTGCCGTTCACCGTGTCAGTGCTCAGAAAATTGAAAATGTGCCACTAGAAGAATATGTAGTAGGCGTGCTCGCGATGGAAATGCCTGCAGAATTTGAGTTAGAAGCATTAAAGGCACAAGCGCTGGCAGCAAGAACATACGTGGTTAGACAAATGTTGAGTGATCAAAAGTTAAAGGTGCCAAATGGTGCAGATGTTTCAGATACGGTCAGTCATCAGGTTTATAAAAACAATGAGGAACTAAAGGTCCAATGGAAAGGCGACTATGATTGGAAAATCGAAAAAATTAGGCAAGCCGTTAACGAAACACAAGGACAAATTATAACCTTTAATGGTGAACCAATTGATGCCGTATTTTACTCAACAAGTAATGGATATACTGAAGACTCGGAGAACGTTTGGAAAAATGAAGTACCATACTTAAAAAGTGTGGAGAGCCCGTGGGATGTCAATACAGAAAAGTTTCATTCTCAAGTCAATATGCCAGTATCCGAATTTGAATCTAAATTAGGGATTAAGCTTGGCAATGGTAACGATATTGGCAAGATTACTTCAAGAACGAAATCAAATCGTGTAGCATCTGTTGAAGTCGGGGGCAAGACATTCACAGGGGTGCAAGTGCGTGATGCATTAGGCCTTCGTTCTAGTGATTTTTCATGGGAGCGTAAAGGCAGCCATATCGTCATTCAAACGAAGGGCTACGGCCACGGTGTTGGCATGAGTCAATATGGTGCCGATGGAATGGCGAAGGAAGGTAAGAGTTACAAGGACATTGTGACACATTACTACCAAGGCGTTGAAATTTCATCCACAGAGAACTTTTTAAATAAATTAACCGTAAAAAAATAAAGGCAGAGGGGTTACTTCCCCTCTGCATTTTTGCTGTTTAAGCCCTCCACCCAGTAGAGGAGCTTTCTTATCCTCGGCAGTTTTTCTCCAAAATAACTAACTTTTACAATCATATAAAGCACAAGCACGCCAATTGTGTCCTTAACAAGATCAATTACAGTCGCAGATCGGTAAGGGACGAAATACTGGTGCAACTCATCTGAGAAGCCGTAGGCAATGGCAATCACAGCGGAAACGAGACTCGCTTTAGGGCTGAACTTTCCTTGCACAAGGAAAAACAATACCCAAAGCCCGTAAAGAATACCAAATTCGATGAGGTGCAGCGATTCTTTAAAAGCCCGGTCCCAGGAAAACGGAGTGTTCACAATCGCATCCGACGGAAGACTCGACAATATAAAAATCAAAATCATATATAAAAATGGTGCAATTAATAGTAGAAGTCGTAATAATGCTCTCATGAAAATTCTCCTTTAAAAAATGTACCTACATAGTATAGCATTCATTGAAGGTGTGAGGGAGGAGTTTTTGCGTACTTACTCGGGTTTACCGGTACCGAAGCGTGGTACGTCGTCTGAAAAGTTGGTATATCAGATTTAGTTATGAAGGGGAAAGCTAGAGAAGGCCGCTGTGTAACGCTTGTAATGTGGCACGCGAAAGGAAGTTGTCGTGCGATCCTCTTCATCAGAGTTTGAAGGGGAAAACGTGGGGGAGTTTGCGTACGAATCCTCTTCATCGGAGTTATGAAGGGGAAAGCGGCAGGAAGTTTGGTGTCGAATCCTCTTCATCGGAGTTATGAAGGGGAAAGCGTCAGGAAGTTTGGGGTCGAATCCTCTTCATCGAGGTTATGAAGGGGAAAGCGGAAGGAAGTTTGGGGTCGAATCCTCTTCATCGGAGTTATGAAGGGGAAAGCGGCAGGAAGTTTGGTGTCGAATCCTCATCATTGGAGTTATGAAGAGGAAAGCGTCAGGAAGTTTGGGGTCGAATCCTCTTCATAGAGTTTATGAAGGGGAAAGCGGCAGGAAGTTTGGGATCGAATCCTCTTCATCGGAGTTATGAAGAGGAAATCAGAAGGAAGTTGTCGTACGAATCCTCTTCATCGGAGTTATGAAGGGGAAAGCGGAAGGAAGTTTGGGGTCGAATCCTCTTCATAGAGTTTATGAAGGGGAAAGCGGCAGGAAGTTTGG
>Ga0180217_1004051_pt1 | contig 11866 bp, 8 predicted proteins | sample eDN3rd37CBELigOP_FD_128521 | JGI IMG/M metagenome (GOLD analysis project Ga0180217, IMG submission 128521) | Enriched Organic Plus compost microbial communities from Emeryville, California, USA - eDNA 3rd pass 37_C BE-Lig OP (version 2) (version 2) ... | reverse complement strand
GACTTCATCATCATTTACCGGTTGTCGCTGCTGGATCTGGTGGAAGACGGCAACCAATGGGACGAAATCGTCGCCCAGGCACGGGCGGTGGAAGCCGCCGGCGCGACCCTCATCAATTCGGGCATCGGCTGGCACGAAGCACGGGTGCCGACCATCGTCACCTCGGTGCCGCGCGCGGCCTTCGTCGATGTCACCGCCAAGCTCAAGCCGCATGTATCGGTGCCGCTGGTGGCGACCAACCGCATCAACATGCCCGACGTGGCCGAGCGCGTGCTGGCCGCCGGCAAGGCCGACATGGTCTCGCTGGCGCGGCCGCTGCTGGCGGATCCGCAGTGGCCGGAGAAGGCGCGCGCTGGCCGCGCCCACGCCATCAATACCTGCATCGCCTGCAACCAGGCCTGCCTGGATCACGTGTTCGAGAACAGGACCGCCAGTTGCCTGGTCAATCCACGCGCCTGCGCCGAAACGGAGCTGATCTATTCCCGGACCACCGCTCCCAGGCGCATCGCGGTGGTCGGCGCCGGCCCGGCCGGCCTGGCCTGCGCGACCGTGGCCGCCGAGCGCGGGCACCGGGTCACCCTGTTCGACGCCGAGCCGGAGATCGGCGGCCAGTTCAACTTCGCCAAGCGCATTCCCGGCAAGGAAGAATTCGACGAAACCCTGCGCTATTTCCACCATCGGCTGGAGGAAACCGGCGTGGAGGTGAAACTCGCCACCCGCGTCGACGCCGCCGTGCTCGAAGGCTTCGACGAAGTGGTGCTGGCGACCGGCATCATCCCGCGCCGGGTGGCGTTTCCCGGCGCCGATCACCCCAAGGTGATCAGCTATGCCGACGTGCTGTCCGGGCGGGTCACCGTCGGCGCGCGCGCGGCGCTGGTCGGCGCCGGCGGCATCGGCTTCGACGTGGCCGAATTCCTGGTCCAGGAAGGGCCTTCGCCGAGCCTGGATCCGGCCCGCTGGATGGCCGAATGGGGCGTGGACGCGTCCTTCGAAACCCGCGGCAGCCTGGTCCGCCCGCGCCCCGAACCGCCGGCCCGCGAAATCTGGCTGCTCCAGCGCAGCGCCGGCAAGCCCGGCGCCCGGCTCGGCAAGACCAGCGGCTGGGTCCACCGCGCCACGCTGAAGGCCAAACAAGTGAAGATGCTGGGCGGCGTCGAATACCTGGGCGTGGACGATGCCGGCCTGCGCATCCGCGTCGACGGTGTCGAACAGCTCCTGCCGGTGGATCACGTCGTGATCTGCGCCGGCCAGGAACCACGCCGGGATCTGCAGGCGGCGCTGCTGGCCGCCGGCCGCACGCCGCACCTGATAGGCGGTGCCGACGTCGCTGCCGAGCTCGACGCCAAGCGCGCCATCGCCCAGGGCAGCCGGCTGGCCGCGACGCTCTGAGCCGACGGACGGCAGGGCGCGAGCAGCGGCGGCATCACACGCGACGCCCATCACGGAATGTCGTCGGCGCAACGCCGTGCGTTCCGGGGAAACATGCGTACGCACAGCGGTTTCACGCTTTCCTGGCGCGCCGTCTCGCACGCTTCGCAGGCACGCGCGGCTCGGCCACAAGCCGGCTCGACCTTGACGCGGTTTTCACCAACAAGCATTTCCAATCAAATACTTAGTTGAGCTGTCAACCCGGCGCGTTCAGGGCGGGTTCCGGTTTTCGCCCGTACCTTGCGCCCACTTTTCGGCCCGCCCCCCAGTTCCGGCAGGCCGCCCCGGCGCCCTCATCCATTCAGCCGGGACCCCGGGCAGCCCGTGTGAAGGCTGCCTCCCCATGACGCCCTGCCGCGTCCCTCCCCCGCCGCTTCCAATGGATCGGAGCGGTCGGGACCGGCAAAGACGGAGCAAGGAGTTCCCAATGAAACTGGCCTGGATTCTCTGGCTGTCGCAGATGTTGCCGCAGCCGGCCGCCGATTCGCTGTGCCTGAGTACCACCGTATACCTGGAAGCCCGCGACCAGACCCTGCGCGGCCAGCAGGCCGTCGCCGAGGTCGCCCTGCGCCGCCGCGACAGCGGCCTGTGGGGGGATTCGGTCTGTGAGGTGGTGACCGCCCGCAAGCAGTTCGCCCCCACCATTGTCGCCCCCGGCACCCGCCTGCAGAATGCGGACGCCTGGGCCAAGTCGGTCAGCGTGGCCCTGAACGCCGAGCGCAACTGGGCCCTGCCGCCCGGCCAGCGCAAGGAAATCGTCCCCGGCGCCAGCCACTTCATGGCCCACCAGATCGCCAACCCGAGCTGGCGCAACGCCTACCGCGTAGCCACCATCGGCGATCACACCTTCCTGCGCGTGCAGTCGCTGAAACCGCAGCCGCCGCGTTCGTAAACCGGCGACGCCGGCAAGCGGGTCGTCCATGACGGTCCGTTGCGCCATCGGGCTTGTGGGCGCCGGGCGGGTCTGGGAGAGTTTCCGGCTCGCTTTGTCTGTACCGGAGTCCACCCATGAAGCTGTACACCAAGCCCGGCGCGTGCTCCACCGCCGACCACATCGCCCTGCAATGGACCGGCCAGCCCTTCGAGGTGAAGGTGATGACCGCTGCCGAAATGAAGGCGCCGGACTACCTGGCCATCAATCCCAGCGGCGCGGTGCCGGCGATCCAGGATGGCGATTTCATCCTCACCCAGAACGCCGCCATCATGGGTTACATCGCCGACCGCTACCCGCAGGCCGGGCTGGGCGGTGACGGTTCGCCGCAGCAGCGGGCCGAAGCGGCGCGCTGGCTGGCCTTCGTGAACTCGGATGTGCACCCGGCATTCACCCCGCTGTTCGCGCCGGGCAAGTTCATCGCCGACGAAACCGCGTTCGACGCGATCAAGGCCGCTGCCCGCAAGCGCCTGCGCGGCCTGTTCGAAACCGCGGACCGGCGGCTGGAAGGCCGGCAGTGGCTGGCCGGATTCCGCAGCTTCGCCGATCCCTACCTCTACATCACCCTGCGCTGGGCCCGGAACGTCGGCGTGGACCTGGACGGCCTGGACAACCTGGCGGCGTTCCGCCAGCGGATGGAAGCCGATCCGGGCGTACAGGCGGCGCTGAAGGCCGAAGGCCTGCACTGATCGGGAAACAAGCGGCGGGCGTCCGCGCCCGCCCTGCGCCGCGGCTGCTTTAGAAAGCGTCGCCCGGAACGCGCACCCAGCCTTCCATCAGGATGCGGGCGCTGCGACTCATGATGGCCCTGGCGACTTTCCACTCGCCCTGTTCCTGCCGCGCTTCGGCGCCCACCCGCAGGGTGCCCGAGGGATGGCCGAATCGCACCGCGCTGCGCGCGCCGCCGCCCGCGGCCAGATTGACCAGCGTACCCGGCACCGCCGCCGCGGTGCCGATGGCGACCGCCGCGGTGCCCATCATCGCGTGGTGCAGCTTGCCCATCGACATCGCGCGCACCAGTAGATCGATGTCCGCCGCGGCAACGGCCTTGCCGCTGGAAGTGACGTAATCGGCCGGCGGCGCCACGAAGGCCACCTTCGGCGTGTGTTGGCGACGCGCGGCTTCGGAGACGTCGCGGATCAGGCCCATCCGGACCGCGCCATGCGCGCGGAGGGTTTCGAACATCGCCAGCGCCTTCGCATCGCCGTTGATGGCGTCCTGCAGTTCCGTGCCGGCGTAACCGATGTCGGCGGCGTTGACGAAGATGGTCGGGATGCCGGCGTTGATCAGCGTGGCCGGAAAGCGGCCCACGCCCGGCACGTCCAGTTCGTCGACCAAGTTGCCGGTGGGAAACATCGCGCCACCGCCCTCGCCTTCGCCCTCGTCGGCCGGATCCAGGAATTCAAGTTGCACCTCCGCCGCCGGGAAGGTCACGCCGTCGAGCTCGAAATCACCCGTTTCCTGCACCTGCCCGCCGCTGATCGGCACGTGCGCCACGATGGTCTTGCCGATGTTCGACTGCCAGATGCGGACCGTGCAGATTCCGTCCTGCGGAATGCGCGCGGGCTCCACCAGTCCGCCGGCGATCGCGAACGAGCCCACCGCCGCCGACAGGTTGCCGCAATTGCCGCTCCAGTCGACGAAGGCGGTATCGATGGACACCTGCCCGAACAGGTAGTCGACGTCATGATCGGGCCGTTCGCTCTTCGCCAGGATCACCGTCTTGCTGGTGCTGGAAGTGGCGCCGCCCATGCCGTCGATCTGCTTGCCGTAGGGATCGGGGCTGCCGATCACCCGCAGCATCAACGCGTCGCGCGCCGCGCCCGGCACGCGGGCGGCCTCGGGCAGATCCTGCAGGCGGAAGAACACGCCCTTGCTGGTGCCTCCGCGCATGTAGGTGGCGGGAATACGGATCTGGGGCGCGTACGGCATGCAAAAACCTGTGTGCTGTCAGGGGTTGTCGGGGATCTGGGGTTCGACCACGTTGGCGAGCAGGCTCAACGATTCCTGCCAGCCGAGGTAACAGAATTCCACCGGAATCATCGCGGGGATGCCTTCCTGCACGATGCTCAGTTCGGTGCCGCAGGCTACCGCCTTGAGCGACACGCTGACCTGCATCGTGCCCGGCAGGGCCGGATTCTCGAACTGGTCGTCGTAACGGATGCGCTCGCCCGGCACCAGTTCCCGGTAGGTGCCGCCGAAGGCATGGCTGGAACCGGTCCCGAAGTTGGTGAACGACATCCGGTAGGTGCCGCCCACCACCGGATCGATGTGATGCACCTTGCCGGTGAAGCCGTGCGGCGGCAGCCACTTCACCATCGCCTCCGGATCCAGGAAGGCGCGATAGACGCGCTCGGGCGGCGCGCGCAGGACGCGATGCAGGCGGACGGTACCGGTCGGATTCGACATGGCCAGGGCACTCACGGACGGAAAGGAGTCGTCAATCTAGCGCGGTTACGCGCAAGGCGGCATCACGCCGCCTGCGCCGATTCCAGGAAGTCCTGGGCGAAACGCTGGAGCACGCCGCCGGCCTCGTAGATCGAGACTTCCTCGTCGCTGTCCAGGCGGCAGATCACCGGCACGTCCATCCGCTCGCCGTCGCGGCGGTGGATCACCAGGGTGAGCGTCGCACGCGGCCGGCGCTCGCCGATCACGTCGAAGGTTTCGGTGCCGTCGATGCCCAGGGTCAGCCGGGTGGTGCCCGGCTGGAACTCCAGCGGCAGCACGCCCATGCCGATCAGGTTGGTGCGGTGGATGCGTTCGAAGCCTTCGGCGACGATCGCTTCCACGCCCGCCAGGCGCACGCCCTTGGCCGCCCAGTCGCGCGACGAGCCCTGGCCGTAGTCGGCGCCGGCAATGATGATCAGCGGCTGCTTGCGATCCATGTAGGTCTCGATCGCTTCCCACATGCGCATCACCTGGCCTTCCGGCTCGACCCGCGCCAGCGAACCCTGCCTCACGCTGCCGTCCGGGTTGCGCACCATTTCGTTGAACAGCTTCGGATTGGCGAAGGTCGCGCGCTGCGCGGTGAGGTGATCGCCGCGGTGGGTGGCGTAGGAATTGAAGTCCTCTTCCGGCAGGCCCATCTTCGCCAGGTACTCGCCCGCCGCGCTGTCCGGCAGGATCGCATTGGACGGCGACAGGTGATCGGTGGTGATGTTGTCCGGCAGCACCGCCAGCGGACGCATGCCGCGCAGGGTGCGCTCGCCGGCCAGCGCGCCTTCCCAGTACGGCGGGCGGCGGATGTAGGTGCTCATCGGGCGCCAGTCGTAGAGCGGGCTGGCGCGCCCGCCGTGTTCGACGCGCACATTGAACATCGGGCCGTACACGCGCCGGAACTGCTCCGGCTTCACCGCCGCGCGCACCACCGCATCGATCTCCTCGTCGCCGGGCCAGATGTCCTTCAGCCGGATCTCGCGGCCCTCGAACACGCCCAGCACGTCCTTTTCGATGTCGAATCGCACGGTGCCGGCGATCGCGTAGGCGACCACCAGCGGCGGCGAAGCAAGGAATGCCTGCTTGGCGTAGGGATGGATGCGTCCGTCGAAATTGCGGTTGCCCGAGAGCACGGCCGTGGCATACAGATCGCGATCGATGATCTCCTGCTGGATCGCCGGATCCAGCGCGCCGGACATGCCATTGCAGGTGGTGCATGCGAAGGCGACCACGCCGAAGCCGAGTTTTTCCAGTTCCGGCGTCAGTCCGGCTTCGTCCAGGTACAGCGCCACCGCCTTGGAGCCGGGCGCCAGCGAGGATTTCACCCACGGCTTGCGCGACAGGCCGACGCGGTTCGCGTTGCGGGCCAGCAGCGCGGCCGCGATGACGTTGCGCGGATTGCTGGTGTTGGTGCAGCTGGTGATCGCCGCGATGATGACCGCGCCGTCCGGCATCAGGCCCTGCGCTTCCTGCGCGCGCGCCAGCGCCAGATCGCCGGCGATGCCCTTCGCCGCCAGATCGGCGGTGGCGACCCGCGCGTGCGGGTTGGACGGGCCGGCCATGTTGCGGACCACGCTGGACAGGTCGAACGCCAGCGTCCGCTCGTACTCGGCGTGGGCCAGGCTGCCGGCCCACAGGCCGGCGGTCTTCGCGTAGGCCTCGACCAGGCGCACCTGTTCTTCCTCGCGGCCGGTCAGGCGCAGGTAGTCCAGGGTCTGGTCGTCGATGAAGAACATCGCCGCGGTGGCGCCGTATTCCGGCGCCATGTTGGAAATGGTGGCGCGGTCGCCCAGGGTGAGCGCCGCCGCGCCTTCGCCGCGGAACTCCAGGTAGGCACCGACCACCTTCTGCCTGCGCAGGAATTCGGTCAGCGCCAGCACGATGTCGGTGGCGGTGATGCCGGGCTGCGGACGCCCGGTCAGCTCCACCCCGACGATGTCGGGCAGGCGCATCCACGACGCCCGCCCCAGCATCACGTTCTCCGCTTCCAGGCCGCCCACGCCAATCGCGATCACGCCCAGCGCATCGACATGCGGGGTGTGGCTGTCGGTGCCCACGCAGGTGTCCGGGAAGGCCACGCCGCCGCGCACCTGGATCACCGGCGACATCTTCTCCAGGTTGATCTGGTGCATGATGCCGTTGCCCGGCGGAATGACGTCGACGTTCTCGAACGCATGCCGCGTCCACTCGATGAAGTGGAAGCGATCCTCGTTGCGGCGATCCTCGATGGCGCGATTCTTTGCGAACGCGTCCGGGTCGTAGCCGCCGCACTCCACCGCCAGCGAGTGATCGACGATCAACTGCACCGGCACCACCGGATTGACCTTGGCCGGATCCCCGCCCTTGTCGGCGATGGCATCGCGCAGGCCCGCCAGATCCACCAGCGCGGTCTGGCCGAGGATGTCGTGGCAGACCACCCGCGCCGGGAACCACGGGAAGTCCAGGTCGCGGCGGCGTTCGATCAATTGCTTCAGCGAGTCGACGAGGGTGGCCGGGTCGCAACGGCGCACCAGGTTTTCCGCCAGTACCCGCGAGGTGTAGGGCAGCCGCTCGTAGGCGCCGGGCGCGATCGCATCGACCGCGGCGCGCGCGTCGAAATAGTCCAGGGAAGTGCCCGGCAGGGCTTTGCGGTATTCGGTGTTCATGGCTTCGCGGTCGGCGTGGCTGGCGGCGGTCGATGGGATCTGCTCCCGCGGCGCCCGCGCTTCCCGGCTCGACCGGGGAACGCGGGCATCCGGGACATCAACGCTGGTCGATCGGCACGAACGCCAGGTTTTCGGGGCCTGTGTAATTGGCGCTCGGACGGATGATCTTGCCGTCGATGCGCTGCTCGATGACGTGCGCGCTCCAGCCGCTGGTGCGGGCGATCACGAACAGCGGCGTGAACATCGCGGTCGGCACGCCCATCATGTGATAGCTCACCGCGCTGAACCAGTCGAGGTTGGGGAACATCTTCTTGATGTCCCACATCACCGCTTCCAGGCGCTCGGCGATCGCGTACATCTTGGTGTTCTGCTGTTCCTCGGACAGAGCCCTGGCCACCTGCTTGATCACGTCGTTGCGCGGATCGCCGACCGTATAGACCGGATGGCCGAAGCCGATCACCACTTCCTTGCGCTCGACCCGCGCCTTGATGTCGGCCTCGGCCTCGTCCGGCGTTTCGTAGCGCTTCTGCACCTCGAACGCGACCTCGTTGGCGCCGCCGTGCTTGGGCCCGCGCAGGGCGCCGATCGCGCCGGTGATGCAGGAGTACATGTCGCTGCCGGTGCCGGCGATGACGCGCGCGGTGAAGGTGGAAGCATTGAACTCGTGCTCCGCGTACAGGATCAGCGAGGTATGCATGGCGCGCACCCACGAGTCGCGCGGCTTCTCGCCGTGCAGCAGGTGCAGGAAATGGCCGCCGATGGAGTCGTCGTCGGTCTCCACGTCGATGCGCTTGCCGTTGTGGCTGTAGTGGTACCAGTACAGCAGCATCGAACCCAGCGAGGCCATCAGCTTGTCGGCGATGTCGCGCGCGCCCGGATGATTGTGATCGTCCTTCTCCGGCGAGACGCAACCGAGCACCGACACGCCGGTGCGCATCACGTCCATCGGATGCGCCGAGGGCGGCAGCTGCTCGAGCGCGGCCTTGACCGCGGCGGGAACGCCGCGCAGCGCCTTCAGCCTGGCCTTGTAGCCGGCCAGCTCAGCGCGGTTGGGCAGCTTGCCGTGGACCAGCAGGTAGGCAACTTCCTCGAACTCGCTGGTGGTGGCGATATCGAGGATGTCGTAGCCGCGGTAATGCAGATCGTTGCCGCTGCGGCCGACCGTGCACAGCGCGGTGTTGCCGGCGGCGGTGCCGCTCAGGGCGACGGACTTCTTCGGCTTGAAGCCGGTGGCTGGGGTGGATTCACTCATTGCTGCCTCCCGATGTCTTGGTCATGCGAAGGAGCGCGCCGCGCTCCGCGTTCTTGCGGGAAACCACGGGACGCGACGGCGCGCCCCGCGGCCGTGTTCAGGCCTCGCCCTTCTTCGCGAACAGCGCGTCGAGCTTGTCCTCGTAGGCGTGGTAGCCCAGGTAGTCGTAGAGCTCGGCGCGCGTCTGCAGGGTGTCGATGATGTTCTTCTGCGTGCCTTCGCGGCGCACGGTCTCGTAGAAATTCAGCGCCGCCTTGTTCATGGCGCGATAGGCGCCGCAGCAGTACAGCGCGATGTCGACGTCGGCGCCGCGCAGCTCGTCGACGGTGAAGAAGGGGGTCGAGCCGAACTCGGTCAGGTTGGCCAGGATCGGCACCTTCACCGCGGCCTTGAAGCGGCGGTAGTCGTCCAGCGTCTTCATCGCCTCCGGGAAGATCATGTCGGCGCCCGCGTCCACGTAGGCCACCGCGCGCTCGATGGCGGCATCGATGCCTTCGACGGCGGCGGCGTCGGTGCGCGCCATGATCACGAAACCGTCATCGCCGCGCGCATCGACCGCGGCCTTGACCCGATCGACCATCTCGTCCTTCGACACGACTTCCTTGCCGGGGCGATGGCCGCAGCGCTTCTGGCCGACCTGGTCCTCCATGTGCACGGCGGCCACGCCGACGCGCTCGAACGAACGGATGGTACGGGCGATGTTGAACGCCCCGCCCCAGCCGGTGTCGATGTCGACCAGCAGCGGCAGGCCGGTGGCGTCGACGATGCGGCGGGCGTCGGTGAGCACGTCTTCCATCGTGCTGATGCCCAGATCGGGCATGCCCAGCGAGTTGGCGGCCACGCCGCCGCCGGACAGGTACAGCGCCTTGTAGCCGACGCGGCGGGCCATCAGGCCGGCGTAGGCGGTGATGGCGCCCATCACCTGCAGCGGGGATTCTTCGGCGATCGCGGCGCGGAAGCGCGCGCCGGCGGATGCGTTGCTCATGCATGTCTCCTGCGGAAGCGGATGGCGCCCGTTCCTCGGCGGAGCGGGCCGGAGGTGCGCGCGGGGTGCGCGGACCGGCGGCGCACAATCTGGCACCATCGCTCGGGTTGATCAATCTTGATCAAATCAATCAATCTATCGGCTCATGGATACCGACCTGCTCTCCGCCCAGGACACCTGCCGCCTGCTGGGCATCAGCCAGTCCACCCTGTACGCCTACGTCAGCCGCGGCCTGATCGAATCGCGCCCGGGGACGGATCACCGCAGCCGGCTGTACCTGCGCCGCGACGTCGAACGGCTGGCCCAGCGCAAGCGCGCCGGGCGCGGCGCCGCGCGCGGTGCGGCGCAGAGCCTGGACCGCGGGCTGCCGGTGCTGGAGACGCGGATTTCGCTGATCCGCCCGGACGGTCCTTACTACCGCGGGCGTTCGGCGGTCATGGCGGTGCGCGAGGGCGCCACCCTGGAAGACGCGGCGCGGCTGCTGTGGGACTGCGGCGACCAGGATCCGTTCGCGACGGAACGGGAACCGGACTGGCCCGCCCACGTCGCCCCCATCGCCGGCGACGCCAGCCTGCCGCCGCTCGCGCGCGCGATGTCGGCGATTCCGCTGTTGGCGCTGGACGCGCGCCAGGTCGCCGGCTCCACCGCGCTGGTGCGCCATCGGATCGCGGCCACCCTGCTGCGCCACAACGCCGCCCTGCTGGTGGCGCGCCCGCCTTCGGCCGGTCCGGTCCACCGGCTGCTGGCGCAGGCGTGGAAACCGGGCGACGAAGGCTTCGCCGACACGGTGCGCGCGGCCCTGGTGTTGTGCGCCGAGCACGAACTCAACGTCTCCGCGTTCGCCGCGCGCGTGGTCGCCTCGACCGGCGCGCACCTGCATGCCACCGTCTGCAGCGGCCTGGCCGCACTGTCCGGTCCCCGCCACGGCGGCGCTACCGCGCGCGCCTATTCGCTGATCGAAGCGGCGTGCGCGGCGGACTCGCCGCGCGATTTCATCGCCGCGCGCTGGCAGCAGGGCGAGGATCTGCCGGGCTTCGGCCATGCGCTCTATCCGCACGGCGACCCGCGCGCCGCCGAGTTGTTGGCGCGCCTGCGCCGGCAGCACGCGGATGCGCCGATGATGCAGCGGATGGAAGCGGTGATCAGCGCCACCGAGGACATCAACGGACTGCGCCCGAACGTCGATTTCACCCTTGCCGCGATCTGCCACGCCAACGCCCTGCCCGCCGCGCCCGCGCTGGTGATGTTCGCCGCCGCGCGACTGGCGGGCTGGCTCGCGCATGCGCTGGAACAGCAGGCGCAGGGACGCCTGATCCGTCCCCGGGCGAGTTACGCCGGCGTGCCGCCCGCGGCGGCGGAATGAACCGGCATCAACTGCCGGCTTCCGGCCCGCGCTGCAATGCCTTCTTCACTTCCTCCAGCGCGTTCGGGTCGTCCAGGGTGGAAAGATCCCCCGGATCCGCACCCTGCGCGAGCGCCTGCAACGAGCGCCGCAGCAGCTTGCCGGAACGCGTCTTGGGCAATGCGTTGACGATGTAGACGCGTGCCGGTCGCGCCACCGCGCCCAGGCTCTGCTCCACGGTGCGGCGCATCCCTTCGGCGGCATGCACGCGCTCGTGCGGCTCCTCGGTCGCCTGGCGCAGGGTCGCGAACACCACCGGCACCTGGCCTTTCAGTTCATCGCTGACGCCGATCACCGCCGCCTCCGCGACCGCGGGAAAGCCGGACACGGATTCCTCGATCTCGCGGGTGCCCAGGCGATGGCCGGCCACGTTGATGACATCGTCGGTGCGGCCGAGGATGAAGGTATAGCCCTGCTCGTCGCGGATCGCCCAGTCCAGCGAGCTGTACAGCAGTTCCTTGAAATGGCTGAAGTAGCTGGACAGGAAGCGGGCGTCGTCGTTCCAGATGGTGGTCATGCAGCCCGGCGGCAGCGGCGGCTGGATGACCAGCACGCCCTTCTCGCCCGGCCCCACCTCCGCGCCCGTGTTCTCGTCGATCACCTTCATCCGGTAGCCGAGATTGGGGAAACCGGGGGAACCGAACTTCACCGGCTTCATGTCCAACCCCGGCAACAGCGTCAACGCGGGCCAGCCGGTCTCGGTCTGCCAGTAGTTGTCGATGATGGGCTTGCCCAGCGCCTGGTTGATCCAGTGCGCGGTGGGCTCGTCCAGCGGCTCGCCCGCCAG
>Ga0180217_1004050_pt1 | contig 11877 bp, 10 predicted proteins | sample eDN3rd37CBELigOP_FD_128521 | JGI IMG/M metagenome (GOLD analysis project Ga0180217, IMG submission 128521) | Enriched Organic Plus compost microbial communities from Emeryville, California, USA - eDNA 3rd pass 37_C BE-Lig OP (version 2) (version 2) ... | reverse complement strand
GAATGAGAATGCCTGGGCCTATATCGCTGGCGGCAGCGCCGACGAGCTGACGCTGCGCGCCAACCGCGACGCCTTCGACCGGCTGCGTCTGCAGGGGCGCGTGCTGGCCGACATGCAGGGCGCCAATACGCGCCTCACCCTGTTCGGCCAAGCACTGGACTACCCGATCCTGCTGGCGCCGGTGGCCTTCCACAAGCTGGTCCACCCGGAGGGTGAGTTGGCCACCGCCTTCGGCGCCGCCGCCATCAAGGCCGGCATGGTCGTCAGCACCCAGGCCAGCGTGCCACTCGAGCAGATCGCCTCGGCCGCGCGCACGCCGCTCTGGTTCCAGCTCTACGTGCAGCACGACCGCGGCTTCACGGAGAAGCTGGTGCGCCGCGCCGAGGCCGCCGGCTATCGCGCCCTCGTCGTGACTGTCGATGCGCCGGTCAGCCTGCGCAACCGTGAGCAGCGCCTTGGCTTCCGCCTGCCGCCGGGCATCGAGGCGGCGAACCTTCGCGGCCTGCCGCCGACGCCGCCGAACCGCGCCGCGCTGGACGAGAGCGAGGTGTTCCGCGGCCTGCTGGATGGCGCACCAAGCTGGAAGGACATCGCCTGGCTGCGTTCCCTCACCCGCCTGCCGCTGCTGCTGAAGGGCATCATGGCGCCGGCGGACGCGCTGCGCGCGATCGAGGAGGGTGCCGACGGCATCGTCGTCTCCAACCATGGTGGCCGCAGCCTCGACACCCTGCCGGCCAGCATCGAGGCCCTGCCGCGCATCGCAGCGGCGGTGACGGGCCGCGTCCCCCTGCTGCTCGACGGCGGCGTCCGGCGGGGCACCGACGTGCTCAAGGCGCTGGCGCTCGGCGCGAAGGCGGTGCTGGTGGGCCGGCCCTATATTCATGGCCTAGCGGTGGGCGGCCCGGTCGGCCTCGCGCATGTCATGAAGATCCTGCGCACCGAGCTGGAGGCCGCGATGGCGCTGACCGGGCGGCGCGATCTCGACAGCATCGACCGCTCCGTCCTCTGGGACGGCTGACACCGGCCCGCCCATGCGTTGACACGGCCAGGCGGCCTCGATCGTCGGCATATATGACGCCTCATCCCGGGCGGTGCGCGGATTATCAGTAGACATCGCGCCGGTAGAGTCCCGCCTCCGCCAGGCGCTCGACGGTCTCCGCTCCGAGCGTCTCGAGCAGCGCCGCATGCACGCCGGTGGACATGCCCTCCAGGCTGCCACAGACATAGATCGCGGCGCCGTCGGCGACCCAGCGGCACAACTCCGCCGCGGCTTCGCGCAGGCGGTGCTGCACATAGACCTTCTCGGTCTGGTCGCGAGAGAAGGCAAGGTCGAGGCGCTGCAGGCTGCCCTCGGCAACCCAGCCTTCGATCTCCGCGCGATGGAAGAAGTCGTGCGCGCGGCTCCGCTCACCGAAGATCAGCCAGTTGCGCCGCTGCCCCGCTGCGCGCCGCGCCTTGAGATGCGCCCGCAGCCCGGCGAGGCCGGTGCCATTGCCGACCAGGATCATTGGCCGGCCCGGCTCCGGCGGGTGGAAGCTGCGGTTAGTCCGCAGGCGCAGCGCGATGGTGCCGCCGAGCGGCGCATGGGTGGTGAGCCAGCCCGAACCGAGGCCCGGGCTGCCATCGGCGCGCCACATCCGGCGCACCAGCAGCTCCAGGCGCCCGTCCTCCGGAAGGGAGGCGACAGAATACTCCCGGTGCGGCAGCGGCGGCAGACGCCGGACCAGCTCCTCGGCGGGCAGGCCGGCAAGCGCGGCGATGGCGGCCGGATCCCGCGGCAGCAGGCGTTCGTCCAGGTCGGCGGCGGCATCCAGGCCGACGCGATGCAGGAAGGCGGCGACCTCCTCCGGCGGATTGCGCGGCCCGATCTCGGCGATGTCGCCCGCGCACCACTGCGGCAAGGCCTTGTCCGGCTCCAGCGCCAGGTGGAAGGCCGGGTCGCCGAGGCTGCCCGGGTTGAGCAGCCGCCGCTCGACAAGCCTCCATGCGTCGAAGGCCGGCGTGGCCCAGTCCGGCAGGTCCGTGACACCGGCCAGCCGCCCCAGCTGGTGCTGCCAATGGCGCAGCGCGCCGTCCTCGCCATCATCCACCTCGACCCGGTCGAACAGCGGAGTGGCGCCGTGGTGCCGCAACCAGGCATCCAGGCTGCGGCCAAAGGCGCAGTACCGGGCGTAGCTGCGGTCGCCGAGCGCCAACAGCCCGAATTCAAGCCGCGACAGGTCCGGCGCGCCGGTCATGGTCTTGCGAACGAAGCGCGCGGCGTCATCCGGCGCATCGCCCTCGCCGGTGGTGCTCACCACGAAGAGGACCCGGCGCGCCGCGACCAGCGCCGTGGCGTCCAGCCCACCCAGCGCGGCGACGCGCACCGGCAGCTTCCCGGCCTGCAGCGTCTGCGCCGTGCGCCAGGCGAGCTCCTCGGCGAAGCCGGTCTGGCTGGCATGGGCGACGAGCACGGACGGTCCGGCACCTTCAGCCAGAGCTGGCACGGTCGGACGGCGACGGCGGCGCTCGCGCAGCACGATCAGGGCGCAGAAGGCAGCGTAGAGCAGCAGCATCGCCAGCGCCGCCAGCAGGCGTCGGAACTCGGGCGTCACAGGGGTGGTCCGCCGGGGTCAGTCAAGCATGGCGGCGAAGGCGGGAGACATGCGCTCGCACAGCCTGCCGCCAGCCGCGCGGAGCAGGAAGAGCGCGGCAATGCCATGGCGGCGGGCATGCTCAAGCCCGGCATCCGGACCTAGGACGGTGAGCGCCGTGGCGAGCGCATCGGCCCGCATGCAGCTCGGGTGCAGCACGGTCACGGATGCCAGTGTCTCCTCCACCGGCCAGCCGGTGCGCGGGTCGAGCGTGTGGCCGTAGCGGCGCCCGCCGTGGTGGAAGAAGCGCCGGTAGTCGCCCGAGGTGGCGACGGAGAGCTCATGCAGGGCGACGACGAAGTCATCTGCCGGGGGATTTTCCGGCAGCCTCTCGGGCATCCCCGCCGGGTCCGCGGGCGGTCTCTCGAGCGCCACCCACCAGGGACCACCATCGGGCTTCACCCCTCGGCCGCGCAGCTCGCCGCCAACCTCCACCAGGAAGGAGCCGATCCCGGCCGATACGAGGTGTTCGGCGAGCAGGTCCACCGCAAAGCCCTTGGCGATGCCGGAGAGGTCGAGGCCGACGCCGCCCGGCTGCAGGGCCCGCCCCCCCTCGGCGTCCAGGCTGAGCCTCCGCCATCCGAGATTGGTCCGCAGCGATGCGATGCGCCCGGCGCCCGGCGGGCCGCCACCTGCCGGCCCGGGCTGCGGGCCGAACCCCCAGAGATCGACCAGGGGGCCGATGCCTGGGTCGAAGGCCCCGCCGGTTTCCGCAGCGACAGTCAGGGCGCAGTCGAGCACCGTGAAGAACTCGCCGGGCAGGTCCTGCCAGGTGTCGGCCGGGGCGCGGTTGAAGCGGCTGAGATCGGACTCCGGCCGCCAGCTGCTCATCTGCGCCTCGACGGCATCAAGCCGGGCCTGGAGGTCGGCACCGAGCGCCGCGGGCGGGCCGGCGGCAGCGGCCACCAGCCGGACCGACCAGGTCGTGCCCATGGTGGACCCGCCCAGGCACTGCACTCCGCCACCGCGAAGTGGCGGCGCTGGTGCAGCATGCAGCGCCGGGATCAGCACCCGTCGCGACATGGGACTCCCGGCGCCTTCCGTCCTGCCCGGTCAAGGGTCAAGGCAGAACCTCGAGCGTCGCCGCGTAGCTGGCATTGCGTTGGACGTTCGGTATCCCCGACCGGTCGTCGCGCACCGCGGCGCCGAGCCAGTACATGCCGGGCGCTTGCCATTCGACCGCGATGACGCCGTCCTCGTCAGCCTCCACCGTCCGGTCGTTGAGCTGGTCGCGGTAGCGGTTGCCGCCGGGAATGATGGTGACCTTGACGCCTGCGGCCGGCTTGCCGTCGAGCAGCATGCGGAACCGCGCCGTCTCGCCCGCGACGAGATCGTTGGGATGGGTGATGGGCACCATCTCCAGCCCCGTGTTGGACGGCTGCAGCGCGCGCTCGTCCGGCGCGCCGCGCGTGACGAAGAACTCGACGCGCCGCTGGCCCAGCGTTACGCGCAGGCCCTCGGCATTGGCCGGCACCTCGCGCGCGAAGGCCTCGCGCGTGCCGCGCCAGCGCCGCGGCTGGCCGTCCTGCCGCCAGAACGCCATCAGCCCATCGCTGGCGGCCGTGACCCGGTAGGTCCCCGGCTGGCCCAGCCGGAAATCGAAGGTGCTGCGGTAGCGGCCCCGGCTCTGGTGCTCCGGCTCCACCGACGAGCCGTCCGGGGCGGTGATCGTCAGGCCGTCGAGCGGCATCGGGAAATGCTCGAAGTAGAACAGGTCATTGGAGATGGCTGCGTCCACCGTGACCCAAGGATCCTCGCCCGAGAGCACGGTGGCCGAGGGCAGCATCCAGGCCCGGTGCGCCGCAGCGGGCAGGGACAGGGCGAGCAGTGCGGCGAGCGCCGCCGACAGCAGCCACCGTCGCCGGCCGCCGAGGGGAATCCGGGAGTTCATCGTCATCACCACCACCTCCGTCGCGTCACGGCTTGAGTTCGAGCGTCACGGCACCCAGCTCGGTGCTGCCCTGGGCGCTGGCGCTTTGCGGGCCGGCGGGGGGCCACTGGAAGGGCAGGCGCACGGCCTCGCGGCCGCCGACCTCGCGCGCGGCCTCGACGACCAGGGTGTAGGTGCCAGGAGGCAGCTCGGAGAGCGGCGACTTCGCCGCATCGAAGCCCTGGGTGTGCCGGCCGGGGGCACGGGTCGCGCCGCTGATGCCGTCCACCGGCATGCGCAGCTCGCGCCCGGCGCGCCGCCACCACTGGCGCAGATCCTTCAGCCACTTCTCGCCTTCGTTGTTGCGCATGTCCAGGTCGTACCAGACCGCGAGCGTGGCGGCGGCGCGCCGGTCGGGCTGCTCCACCCAGATCGCGACATAGGGCCGGTGGTACTCGGCGACGGCGAGGCGCGGGACCTCCAGGGTCACGCTGAGTTCGGCGGCCATGGCGGGCGTTCCGACCATGACGGCGCCGAGCAGGGGAAGGACGCGCATCGATTGCCTCGTCAGTGTATGAACAGGATCACCAGGATCAGCGGCACGACCAGCCCCAGCCCGACCACCGGCCAGGTGGCGGGACGACCCCTGCCATGGAGCAGCAGCAGGGCCAGGCCGGTGCCGCAGAAGATCAGGCACGCCAGGGCGAACAGATCGATGAACCAGCGCCAGGCCCAGCCGGTGTCCCGCCCCTTGTGCAGGTCGTTGAAGAAGGCAATCCAACCGCGTGTGGTCTGCTCATGCGTCACCTCGCCGGTCTCGCGGTCAATGCTGAGCCAGGCATCGCCGCCGGGCCGCGGCAAGGTCAGGTAGATGTCCTGTGGCGACCATTCCGCCTCGCGCCCACGGCTGCTCACGCCAAACTCCCGAGCGATCCAGGCGTCGACGGAGGGCGGCAGCGGCCGATTCGTCGCGCCCTCCGACCGCTCGATCTCGTCGAGAAGCGTGTCCGGCAGGGTTGCGCTGCGGGTGACGACCTGCGGGACCGTCCCGATATCGGCGGCGTGGTTCAGCGTGATCCCGGTGGCCGCGAATAGCAGCATGCCGATCAGGCAGAGGGCGGAGCTGATCCAGTGCCACTGATGCAGGTGCTTCAACCAGAAGGCGCGGCTTCCGCGCGATCCGGCCAGCCTTGCCTGGCTAGTCCTGCTTGCAGCCATCGGTAGGCATGACCTCGACCCAGATATCCACGCGGCCCTGGAGGTTGAAGCGCCTGGCATCGCACGGCCGCACGGGAGCGCGCGACCCATATGCGAATAAGTCTCATTAGCGCAAGTGTCCGCTGGCGCCAACCCGGCCCTGCTCCGTGTCGAATCCAAAGAGGCGACGCTCAGCCGATCGCTGACCGCGCTTCCCCCTCATCGTGGATCGAACCACGCCGCCGCGCTCCGCACGGGCCGTGAGAACCTGTCACGGGAGGACGACAGGCGGGAGATTGCGGGCCATGGCGGCGGACGCATCTGCAATCCCACCTTTCCATGCGGCGCTGGTGCTCCGGCGCACCCGGCCGCCGGTGTGTGCACGATGCAAGGCGTGCCGGACCCGAGCGCCCGTGAAGGCACTGTCGGTGCACACCTTGCCCGGCGCGGCTTGTTGAACGTGAGCAGCAGGACCGGCCCGCACGCCTCACCCAGCAGCGTTTCGATCATACCGTCTGCTCTTCGCATGCCAGTAGCGCCCCGAAATGGGGCGAAGCGGGTTGAGCTCGATCAGGGACTGCCGCCCGGCTGCCGCGTCATGGAGATCGCCCGGCATCTCCGCGAAGCGAATCACCGGCTGAATGCCGCCGACACCGATGGTCAGCATCGGACCGCATTCCGGATCGGTGCTTGCGGACACGAAGAGATCGAGGCCGCTCGGAGTCATGCGCTCCACGAGCAGCGGTGCCCTGGCACGCTCGGGAGTTGACCGCCACGCCGCCCAAAGCCTGGGCGGACAGCACCCGCCCGGCCGCTCCCAGACGCTGAATGGTCCCTGACCCTCGGAAACGATTGGCCCCTTCTGCCGCGCCAGCCCATGGCGGGGGCCATATGAGCCTCGCAACCCTTCCCAGCCCTGGGCCGCCGGTCAGCTTCCTGCCGCCACGAGCCGCTGCAGCATCTCCAGGAACAGCTTTTGTTCGGAATGGCTCAGCGCCGCGATCGTCGCATCATGGGCGGACCGGGCGTGATCCTCCATTGCGCCGAGCAGGGCCAGCCCGGCCTCGGTGCAGGTGCAGAGGCGCGTGCGCCGGTCGCTGGCGCAGATCGTGCGACGGATAAACCCGCGCGTCTCCAGTCTGCGGATCGCGCCGGCGGCGGTGGTCCGGTCGAGGACCACATCCTCAGCCAGCGTCGTCTGATCGGCCTGGCCGCGCCGCGCAAGCGCGCCCAGCAGGCTGTACTGCAACGGCGTGATGCCGAACTCGGCACAGCTCCGCATGAACAGCGCCACATGGATCTGATGCAACCGCCGGATCAGGAAGCCTGGCCGCCGGGAGAGCGGCCAGGGGCGCCTGGAAGAGCCGAGCTGTGCTCCGTCACCCATGGCTTGGGCGGGGGAGCTTTGGGGAAGACCTCATACCTCCGCCAGTACGACACCGCGGTCCTTCAGCATATAGCCGCGATGCTGACCGAAATACTCCGAGGTCGGCCAGGGCTCGTGAAAGCGGAGCCACAGGCGCAGCATGTGGCGCTTCTGATGCCGCTCCGGCCCGTCCGTGAACTCCGTGCGCGAATGCAGCACCGTGTAGTTGTTGCAGAACTCCATGTCGCCGGGCTGGAGCATGAAGTCGAAGCGCAGATCGGCGCGCTGGGTCTGCGCATCCATGAAGTCGAGTGCCTCGACTTCCATCGGCGTCAGCGGCACGCCACGCTTCACCGCCCCCGCGTTGATCTGGTTGCGGAGGTACCGGCAGCTGATGACGCCGTCCTTCTGGCCGAAGACAGGGATCGGGGCATCAGACACACCCTTGCTGCCGAGCGCCTCCTCGCGCCGGATGTAATAGAAGCCATTGTAGAGGAGGCCAAGGTACTCCGGGTGCTCCGCCAGGATGGCATTGTGCACGGAGACCGCGCTGACCAGGCTGCTGAGGCCTCCGGACAGGCCCTGCCGCAGGCACATCAGCCCCAGGAAGTCGCAGCTATCCGTGTGGTAGGGCAGATAGGCCGCGGTCTCATAGCCTCGGACGTCGATGTTCCCGTAGGTCCGGCCCTGGTCATAGACATGGCCCAGCAGATCGCCCTTCGGGTTCTGCCCCAGTGGCTCCCCGAGATAGACGCCGAGGCCCCAATAGATCATCCCGACCTCGTCGTCCGAGTAGCCGGAGATGTCGAGGCCACGCAGGATGGTGAAGCCGATCCCATCGCGCAGTTCCCGCGCCATGCCGATCAGCTTTTCCCGCAAGGTGTCGAGCGGGAAGTTCTCCTCCCGCCAGTGCTTCATCGGGACGCCCGCCTTCTGAGCGTGACGCAGGGCCGCCGCGATCTCCTTCTGCTCCGCGGATGTCAGCCGAAGGAGCCACGGGCCGTCCCGCCCGAGATCCGCGCCGCGCCAGGCCTTGGGGCCCTCGACCTGTTTCAGCAGCACCATACTCATCCTCGTCTCCTCCTGTCCTCGAGGGCTCAGCGGCGCTTCGGATCCAGCGCGTCCCGCAAACCGTCGCCAAAGATGTTGAGAGCGATCACCAGGATGAAAATTGCGGCACCCGGCGCGATCGCCATCCAGGGCGCCGCCGCCATGTGCCGCTGCGCCGCATTCAGCATGCTGCCCCAGGAGGGCGCCGGCGGCTGCTGCCCCAGCCCCAGGAAGGACAGCGAAGCCTCGGCAATGATGGCCGAAGCCGCCATGACACTGGCCTGCACCAGGAGCGGCGGCAGCATGTTGGGGAGGATGTGCCGAAAGGCGATCCGCAGATGAGAGCTGCCTACGGCGCGCGCGGCTTCCACATAGTCCTCCGCCCGGATCGTCATGGCGGCAGCCCGGGCCAGGCGCAGGAATACCGGAAGGGAGGCGATGCCGATCGCCAGCATGGCATTCCAGAGATCCGGCCCCAGGAAGGCGGCCAGCGCGATGGCGATGATGAGGTAGGGGATCGCCAGCATGGCGTCGGTGATCCGCATGACCACCATATCGATCCAGCCGCCGGCATAGCCGCTGATCACCCCAAGAGGGACGCTGAACGCCAGCGCCATGACGACGGGGACCATGCCGGCAATCAGCGAGCTGCGCGCGCCCCAGATCAATCGGGACAGCACATCCCGCCCCACCTCGTCCGTGCCCAGCCAATGGGCGGCGGAAGGGGCCTTGCGGACCAGCATGAAGCTGGCCTTGGTCGGGTCATGGGGCGCGATCCAGGGGGCTGCGATCGCGATCACCACGAAGGCGAGGATGACGATGCCGGCCAGCAGGCTCGCGGGCTGCCGCAGCAGCCGGCGCCCGGCCCGCCGCAACCGGCTCTCGGAGCGGGGGATCACCATCCCTGGGGAAAGGGCAAGGCTCGCCATGACTCAGCTCCGCAGCCGCGGATTGATGAGGAAGTACAGGATGTCGGCCATCAGGCTGACCAGGATGAACAGCACCGCCGAGACCAGAACCAGCCCCTGCACGACCGCGTAGTCACGGTAGAGCACCCCATCCACCAGCAGCTTGCCGAAGCCGGGGATGGAGAAGATCTGTTCGGTCAGCACGGCGCCTGCGAGTAGCTGCCCGAACTCGATGGCACCGAGCGTGACCACCGGCATCAGGGCGTTGCGGAGCGCGTGGCGCAGCACGACGCGCCGCTCCGTCAGGCCCTTCGCCCGCGCGGTCCGCACATAGTCCGCGCCAAGGGATTGCAGCATGGCGCTGCGTGTATGCCGCATGAGCACGCCCGCGATGCCCGTACCCAGCACGATCGAGGGCAGGACGAAGCCGCTGATGCTCCGCCAGGGATCCTCGCTGAAGGGCACATAGCCCGAGGAGGGGAACCATCGCAGATGCACGGAGAAGGCGAGCACCAGCATGATGCCCAGCCAGAAGTGCGGAACGGAGATGCCCGAGAGGGCAAAGGCGCTGCCGAGGAAATCGGCAAGCGATCCCCGGCGCGCGGCGGAGATGATGCCGACCGGAATGCCGATCAGCAGCGCGATCGCCATGGAGGCCAGGGCGAGCTGCAGCGTGATGCCAAGCTTCGACAGCAGCAGCTCCGTCACCCCCATGGAGTTGCGGAGCGACATGCCGAGGTCGCCCGTCACCGCGCCGCCCAGCCAGCGCAGGTACTGGATGTGGACCGGCAGGTTCAGGCCGTATTTCTGCCGAAGCTCTTCCAGCGCCTGCGGGTCCATCTCGTCCCCCGCCATGGCCAGGGCCGGATCACCCGGCAGCAGGTGCTGAAGCAGGAAGACGAGAACCGTCAGGATCAGGATCGTCGGAACCGCAAGGGCGAGCCGCTGGCCGATGAAGATCAGGAACCGCATCGATGTCCCCTCCTGGTCCGGTCTGCCATCTCCCAGCCCTCCACGGCCGCTTGGCAGCTACTGCAACTTCAGGCCGCGGACGCGGATCGTGCTGTCTGGATGCGGGACGAAGCCGCTGACGCGCGTGCTGAGGCCGGTGAAGGTGCGGCGGTGCCACAGGATGGCGCTCGGGACATCTTCCGCGAGGATTGCGTTGGCACGGCGATAGAGTGCCTGGCGCTCCTCCTCGCTGCTCGTCTCGCGCGCCTTCGTCAGCACCTTGTCCAGCTCAGGATTGCAGTACCGGCTGTCGTTCTGCGGACCTCGGCAGGTGTAGTGGGCGAAGACATTGCCGTCCGGATGCGGCCGACCGCTCCAGAAGGAGAACACCGCCTCGAACTGGCCGCGATGAGCGTTCTGCAGCATGGTGGCGTTGTCCTGGGTCTCGACATGCATCGTGATCCCGGCTTCGGCCAGCATCGCCTGCACGAACTGTGCAGCCTCCTGCCGCTCGCGCTCCGCCGGAACCAGCAAGGTGAAGGTCAGGTTCGGCGCCCCCGCTTCCCGCAGCAGCCGGCGGGATGCCTCCACGTCACGCTCAGGAAGCGGGTGGGTCGGATCGTAGTAGGGGCTGGACGGATTCACGAACTGGTTGCCCGGGACGTATTTGTCGTCGAACAGCGCATGCACCATGGCACGGCGGTCGATCGCCAGGCTGATGGCGCGCCGCAGCCGCACATCGCGGCCCAGCAACTCGCCACGCGGGCCGTTGTTCGTGTTGAAGCGGATGAAGTGGTAGCCCAGGTCGGCCGTGGAGACGACCCGGACATTCGTGTCATCCTCCAGCTGCGGCAGGTCGGTCGGCGTCAGACGCTCGGCGATCTGGATCTCGCCCGAGCGCAGCGCGGACAGGCGAACGGTGGAGTCGGCGATCGGCAGGTATTCGATCCGGTCCGGCCCTACCATGCTCTCGTCGTAGTAGTCGATGAAGCGCTCCACCAGGATGCGGCCCTGCGGCACGCGCTCCACGAAGCGATAGGGGCCGGCGCAGACAGGCTGGGCGCCGAAGCGGTCGCCCAAGCTGCGAGCCGCTTTGGGGGAGACGATCATGCCGGACCGCTCGGCCAGGTTGACCACCAGCAGATAGCCCTGCGGCTGCCGGAGCACGAAGCGTACTGTCAGCGGATCCACCACCTCCACGCGCTCTACGGCCGTCAGCTCGGAGCGGCGCAGGGATCCTGGGGTGTTGATGTTGCGCTCCACCGTGAAGCGTACCGCCTCGGCATCCATCGGCTCGCCGTCATGGAACTTCACGCCAGAGCGCAGCTTGATCGTGACGGACATGCCATCGGGCGCGATCTCGTAGGATTCCGCGAGCTGCGGCACGAGCTGCAGATCCGTGTTCACGTCGAACAGCTTGTCGCAGATGGCCGTTAGCGGCTGCCGGCCGCTGGCCAGGCGATTGCTCACCGGATCCAGCGCGTCAGGATCCTCGTTGATGCCGATGCGCAGCGTGCTCTGGGCTGCCGCCGCGCTGGCCCAACATGCCATCAGGGCGAGGGCGAGAAGTCGGATCTTACGCGTCATGCATCGGTCCTTGTTCTGCTGTCATGCCTCGGCCGCCGCAGGTATGGGCCTGTTGTCAGCCAGTTGACGGAAGCGTGCGAGGAGCCGGTCCAGGCGCGGCTCCACGGGCCGGGTCAGCGCGGGGCTCAACCCGCCCCAGCGTGGGATGTCGCGCCAGTTGTGGCAGGCAACCGAATGCCCCTTGTCATCCGCCGACAGCGCCGGCGCCTCGGTGGAGCAGCGCGCGGTGGCGAAGGGGCAGCGCGGATGGAAATGGCAGCCCGATGGCGGGTCCAACGGGCTCGGCAGATCGCCCTCGAGCACCAGCCTTGGACG